>Ga0007854_10000604_pt1 | contig 23129 bp, 21 predicted proteins | sample CryBogCBH12Aug08_FD_60382 | JGI IMG/M metagenome (GOLD analysis project Ga0007854, IMG submission 60382) | Freshwater microbial communities from Crystal Bog, Wisconsin, USA - CBH12Aug08 | ecosystem: Environmental > Aquatic > Freshwater > Lake | place: Crystal Bog, Wisconsin, USA | collected... | reverse complement strand
CGGCGCGCTATTCGCTCCGCTTCACTGCGGGGCTGGCCATGGGCCTGAAGCTCTTCCATATTGCGTTCTTCAAGCTCCATCTCCAACTCTTCATCGTAGCTGTCGAGCAGGTCTTCGCGCAAGCGTCGGACCAACTCTTCCTGTCGTGCATGATCAATATTCATGGGGCCTCACTATTTAGTGCGTGGGAATAGAGTTGTAAGGATGTAGCAACAATATGACAGTTATAAGTCGTACAGGTCAGGCTCGTGATGCCTTGACTGGTGCGGTAGAACCGAAAAGGCGCATGAGAACAAATATGCCACATAGCGTTGCCAGATAAACCAGTAGCTGGAGTGCAGTCGGCCGGTCGGCGTACCCTATCAGCGAATGCAGTGCACGCCCCGGAATACTACTTTCTGACAGCACGTGCGAGGTATCCCAGACCACGCGGGGCAACGCCGTAATCCAGCCGGATTGTTGCAGATAAACGGCAGCCTGAGCCGCCATGCCAGCCGCAAGAAGGGCTATTAACCGGCTGGTAACCGCAAACAGGTGGCGAGGTGGAATGCGCAACAGTCCGAAATACATGCAGGCACTGACCACGCCCCCCAAGCCCAGCCCCAAAGCTCCACCTAATAGCATTTGGCCATTGCCATCCGATTCAGACAAGGCAATGCCGTACAGGAATAGCGCAACCTCGGAGCCTTCACGCAGCAGCGCTACGCCAACGACGGTTGCCAGCGCTATCAGTGTGCGGGAGCCGTCGGCCACATCCTGACCGAGCGAGCGCGCCTCGATACCGAGTTGTCTACCAGAGCGTGCCATCCAGACGTTGTGCGCAGTCAGCATGGCCACCGCTATTGTCATCACCGCGGCGTTGAACAACTCCTGGCCGGTCCCTTCCATCTGATTCGCTATGCTGTCGGCAAACAGTGCGACTACGCAGGCGCCCAATATACCGCCCGCCGCACCGGCGAATATCCAGCGCGCGCGGTTGCGCACCCCTTCGGTTGCCGAGAGTACGATGCCAATGATCAGCCCGGCCTCAATCACTTCGCGGAATACGATGATCAGTGTTGCCAGCATGGAGTCAGACCTTAAAAATTGGTTTCATATTCGAGCTGAATGCGCGCTGCAGAACTGGCCGCCGCATCACTTGCTCCAAAAAGGTAGGCTACCTGGTATTTAAGGTGCCTGCCCAGCTTGCCGGATGCCGATGGTCCGATATAGTGTTCCTGCTGGTTGTAATAGCCCAGTTGTCCGGCGGGCCCCAGACTGCTCTGGATTTCAATTCCGGGCTGAAACTCCTGACTATACCGATAGCGGGTGCTCCAAAGGAATGTGTATTCCGGCTCGGCACCGGGTGCCGCGTTTTTTCCGGTGTCCTGTGTAAATCCGACATTGACAGTGTGCGTAAATCGGCCAATATCCTTTTGCAAGAGCAGTCGGGCACCAAATGTATCCGGCGTATCAGGCTGAGTCGATGCATCGTACAGAACCAGCAAACCAGCGTCCAGCCAGTGCTCGCCGGGCTCAAAAAACTGGAATCGCCCTTGCACCTCGTGCGCCACCAACTCCAGACTCTCGCCCGGATCGGCACTGTATTCGCCACTGACTGAAAGGCTGATTCGGGGCGCAATACCCACTTCCAGCGTCAGTTCACCGGTCTGTGCACCGTTCTTTACCGGGTTGCTGTCAAATGACTGGGAGGCATTGGCTTCCACCGACAACTCGCCGTATTCAACATTGGGTGAATAGACCTCGTCAAGTCCAAAGGCCGCGCTTGCTTTTATGACGCCTGCTAAAAGCACGGCGCACAGAAACAGTTTTCGCTTAATAGGGATTGGCATAGGTCAACCTATTTTGCGACGATGGTGCCGGTAGCCAAATCGCGATGGAAGTCATCCAGATACTCATAGCGTCCAGGATCCAGCGGACCTATAAATACCGAGATTTCGCTATTTGCCGCAACAGCTTTTTCGCGGTTCAAGTCGGTACTCTCAAATTCCGCGGGGGTCGGGTCCTGATTGCGTACCACAAGTTTTATTTTTTTGTTGGCAGGCACACTGAGCTCTTTCGGCGAAAACTGATGGTTTTTCAATAGCAACACAATTTCTTGCGCCTGCGCCTGCGCCCGTGCGGATAGTGGAGCTACGCAAATCAGCATACTTAACAGGCAATGCAAAGCATACAACCGGCTTGAAATCTTCATGTCAGCGATCCATGAGACAGTAGAGTGGACATCACCGCAAGTGCTGCGAATGAGAATTAGTCTCAATCATAGCTCAATTCACCATAAATATATAGGGGTATTAGCACCGGATTTAATCAAATGCTGAAGCCGGTCGGACCTCTGTGCGGGTCTGTTGCCAGTATCGGGGCAAATTGATGGCAATCACGTGTTCGCCCGACTATTGAGGAGTGCGATTTAGCGGTACGATGGATGGTTTTCTGTTCAGGTGTGGTGGGTATTCACAATTTTCACGGAGATATAAATGAGTAAAGATGTAGTGGTATTGAGTGCAGCACGTTCTGCCATCGGCGCATTTGGTGGTTCGCTGGCTAACATGGAACCGTCAGAACTGGCCGGTCTGGTCATGAAAGAAGCCATCGCGCGCTCGGGCGTAGCACCCGACCAGATTGGCAACGCTGTGGTAGGTAACTGCATACCGACCGACTCCCGCTACGCCTACGTTTCCCGTGTTGCATCCATTCAGGCTGGTCTGCCCATGGACTCCATCGCCATGCAGGTTAGCCGTCTGTGCTCGTCCGGTTTGCAAGGCATCGTTACGGCTGCGCAAAACATCATGTTGGGCGATTTCGAATACAGCATCGGTGGCGGCGTGGAAGTGATGTCCCGCGGCGCTTATATGTTGCCCGCACTGCGCACTGGCGCTCGTATGGGTGATACCAAAGCACTGGACATGATGGTGGCCGTGCTGACCGACCCGTTCGGCGTCGGCCACATGGGTATTACCGCTGAAAATCTGGCAACTAAGTGGAATATCAGCCGCGAAGAACAAGACGCGTTTGCCGTTGAATCGCAGCGTCGCGCAGCGGTCGCCATCCAGGAAGGCCGCTTCAAATCGCAGATCGTTCCGATTACCCTGCAATCGCGCAAGGGCGATGTCATTTTTGACACCGACGAACACGCCAAGCCAAATACCACGCTGGAATCGCTGGCCAAAATGAAGCCGGCATTCAAGAAGGACGGCACCGTCACCGCCGGCAATGCATCCGGCATCAACGACGGTGCTGCTTTCTTTGTGCTGGCAGCAGCCGACACCGCTGCCAAGGCGGGCCAGAAACCAATCGCACGTATCGTGTCGTACGCAGTCGCTGGCGTGCCCAACGAAATCATGGGCGAAGGTCCTATCCCGGCAACCAAACTGGCTCTCAAGAAAGCCGGCCTGACGCTCGACCAGATCGACGTGATTGAAGCCAACGAAGCTTTCGCAGCACAGGCTATTGCTGTGAACAAGGGACTCGGACTCGACCCCGCAAAGACCAACCCCAATGGCGGCGCTATCGCTCTGGGTCACCCCGTAGGTTGCTCCGGTGCATTCATTGCAACGAAGGCCGTCTACGAACTGCAACGCACCGGCGGCCGCTATGCGCTCGCTACCATGTGTATCGGTGGCGGTCAGGGTATTGCGGTGGTATTCGAGCGTCTCTGATCGCGTGCATCGGGCTTGCGCTAATTACGCGATATGCGTCATTGGTTTGTTGCTTGCGGTCTTCGCAGGCAACTCTCCGGCGCAAACGCAGAGCGCTGATAAAGCTGCGCAAGTTCGACAGCAACTCGATATACCGGTCTTTGTGGACGAGACCACAGCGGCCGGTATAGCGCATCAATTTGGCAATGCCGACGACGAATATCAGGTCGGCGGTGGCGTTGCAACGTTCAATTGCGACAACACAGGCTTGCCCTCCATGTTTCTCACCGGGGGCGCCAACCGCTCCAGGTTTTATCGCAATGTCTCAAGCGCCGGTGGCCCGCTTCGATTTATAGAAGAGACGTCCGGACTTGAAACCAGCAATGCAATAGGCGCCTATCCGATCGACATTGACGGCGACGGTGTAGCCGATCTGGTAGTCCTGCGGGTGGGCGAAGTGCAGCTCTATCGGGGCTTGGGCAACTGTAAATTTGAGCTCGCCAACGACCGCTGGAATATCCATACACCGCCACACTGGCACACCGCGTTCAGTGCCACCTGGGAAGGGGCAAATCGCCTGCCCACGCTGGCTTTTGGCACCTATACCGATCTGAAAAAGAAGCGCTATCCCTGGGGCTCCTGCACACCCACGACCGTCTATCGGCCCAAACCCAAGGCCGACCACTATGACGCGCCGGTCCGTCTCGAACCCGGATACTGCGCCCTGTCGATGCTGTTCAGCGACTGGAACCGCTCAGGCCATGCCGACCTGCGCGTGGCCAACGACCGTGAATACTATAAAAACGGACGCGAACAGTTGTGGTCATTCCAGAGCGCACAGCCGCCCCGTCTCTATACCGCCGCAGACGGATTCAAACCGCTGCAGATATGGGGCATGGGAATAGCCAGCCGCGACCTGTATGGCACGGGCTATCCCGAGATATTTATCACCAGCATGGCAGACAACAAGCTGCAGCAACTTGACCCGACGCAGCCCGTAACTCGGCCAAGCTATTCCGATATCGCTTTCAAGCGCGGTGTAACCGCGCACCGCCCCTATGTGGGCACCGACACCAGGCCCTCCACGGCTTGGCACGCGCAGTTTGAAGACGTTAACAACGACGGCTATGCTGATTTGTGGATCGTCAAGGGAAATGTCTCCACCATGCCCGACTTTGCGGCACGCGACACCAACGATCTCCTGCTGCAGACGCCGGACGGAAACTTTGAAGAGGTCGGAGACCGCGCGGGCATCGTCACCTATCAGACCGGACGAGGCGGGATGCTGGTCGACTTCAATGGCGACGGACTGCTCGACATGGTGGTGGTCAACCGCAACTCCAATGCTACGCTCTGGCGCAATACCAGCCCGGCACTCGGCGACTGGCTACAACTTCGGCTGCAGCAGGACGGTGGCAACCGCGATGCCGTTGGCGCATGGATCGAAGTCGCGCTGGATGGCCGTGTAATACGCCGGGAAAATACCATCGGTGGCGGGCATGCCAGCGGTCATTTGGGCTGGATGCATTTCGGTCTGGGCCATGCGCACAACGTGCAGGTGCGGGTGCAGTGGCCAAATACCGAAAACCAATGGGGCCCTTGGCAAACAGTAAGCCCGAATAGCTTTTACGTCATCGACAAAGTTGATGGCGCTTCGCGCTGGCAACCAGCGGCTTCACATTAATCAGGAATAGCTGATTCGGACTTCAGCGAAGCGCCTCGCGCGAACCCAGTTGCTTCAAAAACTGAACCAGTGAGATTTTCTCCGCGCGTGACAGCGCGTCAAAAGCATCCGCAGACGCGCCCGCCTCGCCACCGTGCGCCTGAATAGCCTCGGTTATAGAAGTGCAGTCTCCCCGATGGCAATAGGGCGCCTTGGTATTGAGGTCCCAGAGGCGCGGTGTCATAAATTCGTCCAGCGGCACCTTGTCCTGCTTTTTTCGCTCATTGCAGAAATAGTGTCGTCTCGCGTCACACATGACATGTCGCTTCAGGTCGGTATAGGCAGCAATGGAATAGCCTTTTCCATCCCGAGCCAGATGCAGCGGCAAACGAATCAGGTTGCGCGTTTCGGAAGGCGTCAAAATACCTTCCCGATTAAATTCATTGGGCTCGGTGAATATATGGGTGTCCAGATGTAGGGCCGGTACATGACAGCCATCACATCCTATCTTCCTGAATAGCGAAAATCCGGGATGTCTCTGAAAGTTATGGTTGTCGGGAGCCGGCAGAGAGGCCTGCCAAAGCGTCAGCGCCGACGTCTGCCCGAGGCTAAACTCTTCGCCGACTCCGCTGCCGTCGAAATCTGCGATTCCGGTGCGCGCCTCTCCAAACATTTCAGTCGACTCCATGCCATGGTGCTGGTTCAGCGCAACCACGGTGAAATCGCGGATAGACACCATCGTGCCTTTTGCGTTGAAGGGCTTCACCACCAAGTCCGGGCTAATGCCTTCAAGCCTGGATGAGTCCATGTCTCCATCCGGCGTAACCGTAATGCTGCCAAATAAAATACCTTTGGCCTGAAGCTTGACCTCTACATTGCGGCCGCTGTCCTTCGCGCGTTTCATGGCGGCATCCCGCTGGTCTATCAGCGCATGCGACATCTCGCGTGCAGCAATTTCAATCGCTCCAATACCCCACAGGCTGCGGGTTACACGCTCATTGGCAAATATCGGGTTGATAGACTCGTTCAGGGTTTCCCCAAACTGCGGCGCGGCAACAAATACATTACTGGAAAATTCTCCGCTGCCACCTATTCGCGGCTGGTTGTGGCACCCGGCACAGGAACTGGCGTCAGGCCCGGCTATACGCTGAAAATTAGGTCCCGGCACGGAGCGGCGGGTCGGGAACACATGCTCGGTTGCGAGCGGGCGACCAAAGCCATCGGCCAGATTGAACTTGGTCATAAAGAGAATGCGTCCGTCGTCAACCGCACGCTTCACCGGATAGCTTTTGCCAATCTTGTCGTGATCAGGAAAAACCGTGATAGCCGGCCCGTCGTAGATTTCGGGCGAGGCGTGTGCGCAAAACACCACATTTGCCAGAAAGATCGTCAAACATCCCGAAAAAAAGCATGGCCTGAATTTCATAGGCATATTTTGCGTTTTTTCCAGTCAACCCGCATCCGGGCGTACCAGCACACCGAAAGTGCAATCAATAGTCCTGACTTATATCAAGAACCAAATATTGGCAATAGCTAATCTGACGGGTTCCATCTGAAAAAAACTATTCGAGGAGTTCGACATGCCCCAAAAAACCCAGCTCGTACGGTGCTCAGACCGCGAAGTGGACGTCGATATTAAACAAGGCTTGGCGCGTTGCATCGAAGCGCAGCAATGCTTCAGCGACGAACCCTGCCCTTTGCAGGCAAAGTTTAATCAAAGCGCAGCGCAGACCGCTAAAGAGCAAAAAACCGAAGCACTGCAGCCAGCCAAATAACCGCTATTTATCCGACGCACGGCCTGTGCGGGCTTAAATAAAATTGCGCAGCACGACATAGACACCAGTGCCCGTCAGAATACTCAGCAGTGGAATTTTGGTGCGCCACTGCAAAACAGCAGTTAATCCAACCGCCACAATTTCGGGCCAGGGGCCATGCGGGTCGTCCTGCACCGCGCTGACGCTGGAACTTAAAAGCAGCAAAGCCATGATCGCCAGCGGCAAAAACTCACCCAGACGGTGAGCCAGCGGATGCTTTTCCAACCAGCGTCCGGCAACAAATGGCAACGCGCGCAAGCCAAAAGTAACCAGCGCCATCGCAGCAATCACTTCCAGAACGTAGCGCAAGTCAGTCATGGTTAAAGCGCGGGGCCCACTTCAAGGTTGCAATCGCCGTCAGCAGACTGGCGGCAATCGATAAAACCAGCGCATTTTGCGCAGAAAACGGGTAAATCAGTCCGTAGGCGATCACCGCGCTCCACAAGGGAACCGCACTTTTACGGACGCGCCACTGCTCCACCGCCAGCACGCAAAACAGCGCAACCAATGCAAAGTCGAGTCCACGCAAGCCTATTTTTGCCTGAGCACCAATCAGCGCACCTGCTAGGGTGCCGAATACCCACCAGCACTGGTTAATAGCCGCAATGCGAACCATCAAATTGCGGTTGCCATCAGGCATGGTGGTCACCACCGAATAGGTTTCATCGGTCAGGGCAAAAACCAGATACCACCGGGCAATAGCGTGCTCGGGCAACTTCTTCAGCAGCGAGAGGCCATAAAACATATGCCGGGAATTAACAATCAGTGTGGCCAGCGCAATGGTCCCGATAGGGGTATTCGCGGCCAGCAATGGAATCATCATGTATTGCGATGCACCCGCATACACAAACAGGCTGCTGGATAAAGCGAGCCACCAGGCTCCTCCGGCTTGCACGAATAAAAACCCGAAAACCATTCCCAGTGGGACGTAGCCCATGGCAACCGGTGCGGTCAGCGTCAGCGCAGCGCGCGCGGGCCCATCGATACTCAGAAAACGAAACATGCCCCGAATATATACGCCATAAGCGTAAAGACCAGACCAGATCGGATCTGACCGTGCGAACGCGTCAGGCACCAAATCGAAAGCGCCATTACTATTGCAGCCACTCAATCGCGTAACCAGTCAATATTCAACTAATTTCAGGAGATAGACAATGTTTCAAGGCTTGTTGGTAAACAAGGACGAAAGCGGCTACCACACCACGCTGCAGGCGCTGGACGAAAGCATCCTCGCGGACGACGACGTCACAGTCAACGTCGAGTGGTCAACGCTTAACTATAAGGATGGACTGGCTATTACCGGCAAATCACCGGTTGTACGCCGCTTTCCGCTGGTGCCGGGAATCGACTACGCAGGCACCGTCAGCCAGAGTCGCAGCAGCCAATGGTCCGTGGGTGACAAGGTCATTCTCAACGGCTGGGGCGTCGGCGAATCGCACTGCGGTGGTCTGGCCACGATAGCGCGTGCCAAGCCAGAATGGCTGGTCGCGTTGCCCAGCGCATTTACGACCCGCCAGGCCATGGAAATAGGGACCGCCGGCTATACGGCCATGCTGTGCGTCATGGCGTTAGAGCGCCACGGAGTCAAACCGGCCGACGGCAGCATTCTGGTCACCGGCGCCAATGGCGGCGTTGGCAGCGTTGCCGTGGCGGTGTTGGCACGGTTGGGCTATCAGGTAACCGCATCAACCGGGCGCGTGCAGGAAGCCGAATTTTTGAAGTCGTTGGGTGCTACAGAAGTCATCGACCGGGCGGAGTTGTCGGCACCCGGAAAACCATTGGCCCGCGAGCGCTGGGCTGGCGTGGTGGATAGCGTTGGCAGCCATACGCTGGCCAACGCCTGCGCCACTACACGCTATGGTGGAGCAATAGCAGCCTGCGGCCTTGCGGCGGGCATGGACTTTCCAGCCAGCGTGGCGCCGTTCATTTTGCGCGGTATTACGCTATACGGAATAGACAGCGTGATGGCCCCGCAGTCGTTGCGCAAACAGGCTTGGGAGCGTCTGGCCAAAGATCTCGATCCCGCCGCGCTGCAGGCTATTTCCCATGAAATAGATCTGTCACAGGCTATTGCACTCGCACCAGATCTGCTGGCCGGAAAGGTTCGCGGGCGAGTGGTCGTGAATGTGAACAAGGGATTCTGAGCCGAACGGCGATTATTTAATGGACTAAATACGCCGGGAGTTGGCACAGACTATAAAACACAGCATAATAGAACGCTCGTGCTTTTTTATCCCAATTTCCCGGTGTATATCCAGTGGCCATCGTCAAGACAAAGCCTGCATCCTCGCTTCAAAAAGGGCAACAAACCAAGGCGGCTATCGTCGAGGCCGCGTTGGCCATGAGCGCCCACATCGGACTCGAAGGCCTCAGCATTGGTGGCGTTGCAGAGCGGATGCAAATGAGCAAATCGGGCGTCTTTTCCCACTTTGGCTCCCGCGAAGAACTACAGATATCCGTCATCCGCGAATACTTTACGCGCTTCGAGCAGGAAGTTTTTTATCCCGCCTTGCAGTCGCCGCGCGGTCTACCACGTTTGAATGCCCTGTTTGACAACTGGATGCAGCGCGTTACCGTAGAACTCCAGTCGGGGTGCATTTTTATCAGCGGCGCGGTTGAGTTTGACGACCGCCCGGGTGCGGTTCGCGATGCGCTCGAGGTATCCGTTCAGGCGTGGCTTACCGCCTTGCGAACCGCCGTAGCGCAGGCCCGCGACTGCGGCCATCTCAGTGCATCCGCAGATGTCAGCCAGTTGGTCTTTGAAATACACGGGCTGATTCTTTCCCTCCACTACGAAGCCCGCTTTATGCGGGACAGCGCATCTATTTCACGTGCCAGACAGGGATTCAAAAATATATTGCTTCGCTATGGAGTTCCGGAGACAGCGACCGGCTGAAATCTGTCCAAATCAGATAGATCACGATCGAATATCAATCAGTGCCACTTATAAAAAGGAGACCAGACCATGCCAACCTATACCCCCCCGCTGCGCGACATGCAATTCGTAATGCACGAATTGCTTGGTGCAGTTGAAGAATTGCAGAAAATTCCGCGCTATGCCGACCTCGACCGCGATACCGTCAATGCGGTACTGGAGGAGGGCGGCAAGTTTGCCAGCGAAGTATTGTTGCCCCTCAATATCACAGGCGACACCGAGGGCTGCACGCTCAACATTGCCGACCACTCGGTTTCCACACCGGCCGGATTCAAGCAGGCCTATCAGCAATATATAGAGGCCGGATGGGCTGCCCTGGCCTGTGAAACGGAGTATGGAGGGCAAGGCCTGCCGCAGGTCGTGAATCAGCTTTTCTATGAAATGCTGAACAGCGCAAATCAGGCCTGGGCCATGTATCCGGGCCTCACCCACGGCGCCTACGCGGCGTTGCACGCACACGGAACGCCGGAGCAAAAGTCCACCTATTTGCCCAAGATGACCAGCGGCGAGTGGACCGGCTCCATGTGCCTGACCGAACCCCACTGCGGTACCGATCTGGGTCTGATGCGCACCAAGGCCGAAGCTCAGCCCGATGGCACATACAAAATTACCGGCAACAAGATTTTCATCAGTGCCGGTGAGCACGATCTGGCGGAAAACATTGTGCACCTGGTGTTGGCCCGCCTGAGCGATGCGCCGCCCGGAATAAAAGGCGTCAGCCTGTTTATCGTGCCCAAGTTTTTGGTGCGCGCCGATGGAACGCCTGGCGAACGCAACGCCGTGCACTGCATCGGCCTGGAACACAAGATGGGCATCCATGCCAACGCCACTTGCCAGATTGCGCTGGATGGCGCCGTCGGGACTCTGGTGGGCGAGCCCAACAAGGGCATGCAGGCGATGTTCGTGATGATGAACGCGGCGCGACTGGGTGTCGGCAATCAGTCACTCGGACTGAGCGAGGTGGCCTATCAAAACGCGCTGGCCTACGCCAAAGACCGCATCCAGATGCGCTCACTCACAGGTAACAAGGCCAAGGACAAGCCAGCCGATCCGATTATCGTGCATCCCGATGTGCGCAAGATGCTTTTGACCGCAAAAGCCTACGCCGAAGGCGCACGTGCATTGCAGACCTTCTGCGCATTGCTGCTGGAGAAAGAACACCACCATCCGGACGAAAAGGTGCGAAAAGAATCCGGCGAAATGCTCGCCTTGCTGACCCCCATCGTCAAGGCGTTCATCACCGACAACGGCTGGCTTTCAACGTCCGCCTGTCTGCAGGTTTTTGGCGGCCACGGCTACGTGAAGGAATGGGGCATGGAGCAGTTTGTGCGCGACGCCCGAATCAACCTCATATATGAAGGCACCAACACCATTCAGTCGCTGGATCTCTTGGGCCGCAAGATTCTGTCCAATCAGGGCGCCACGCTGCGTAAATTTGGCAAGCTGGTGGCGCAGTTGGTGGAAGAAGAAGGCGTCAACGAAAAGATGGCCGAATTCATCACCCCGATCGCAACGCTGGGCGATCAGATGGTCAAGCTGACCACAGAAATAGGTTTCAAGGGATTGCAAAACCCCGACGAAGTAGGCGGGGCATCGGTCGACTATCTGCGTGTCGCCGGGCATCTGGTATTCGGCTATTTCTGGGCCCGTATGGCGCAGTTGGCGTTGCGTGAAATAGCCGCCGGAAACACCGATAAGTTCTATCTGGCCAAGTTGCAGACGGCCCGGTTCTATTTCGCCAAGCTATTCCCCGAAACCACCAGTCTGATGCGCACGGTGCGCAGTGGCAGCAAGGTGCTGATGGATACCGAAGCAATATTTGGCTGATCAACAGGAATACAAACCATGTCCCGATTCAATGTCAGAAAAGTAGCCGTGCTAGGCGCCGGCGTGATGGGAGCGCAGATTGCCGCGCATCTGGTGAACGTGCGCGTGCCGGTGGTCCTGTTCGACCTCGCCGCCAAAGAGGGCCCCCGCAATGCAATCGTCACGCGTGCCATCGAAGGTCTTAAAAAGATAAAACCGGCGCCTCTGGGCGTTGCCGAAGATGCATCGCAAATAGAAGTGGCCAACTATGACGAACATCTCCATCTGCTGGCAGATTGCGATCTCATCATCGAAGCCATTGCCGAACGCATGGACTGGAAGCTCGACCTCTATACGCGAATAGCGCCGCATATAGCACCGCATACGATCGTGGCGTCCAATACGTCTGGCCTCTCCATTACGCGTTTAAGCGAGGCATTGCCCGAAGCCATAAAGCCACGCTTCTGCGGCATCCATTTCTTCAATCCGCCACGCTATATGGCGCTGGTCGAACTGATCAATACGCCCGCAACACAGCCACAAATACTCGACGATCTCGAAGCCTTTGTGACCACCGGCCTGGGCAAGAGCGTGGTGCGTGCCAAGGACTCGCCCAATTTCATAGCCAACCGGGTGGGCGTCGCGGGCATGCTGGCCACCATGATCGAAGTCGACAACTACGGCCTCACCTTTGATGTCGTGGACGACCTTACGGGTAAAAAACTGGGTCGCGCCAGTTCGGGCACTTTCCGCACTGCCGACGTCGTAGGTCTCGACACCATGGCCCACGTGATCCGCACGTTGCAGGACACCCAATCTGAAGCCACCGACCCTTTCTACGCCAGCTACGCCACACCGGCGGTGCTCAGCACCCTGATAGAAATGGGCCACCTTGGGCAGAAGGCCAAGGCGGGATTTTTCAAAAAGGTTGGCCGCGATGTCTTGCGCTTCGACCTCGCAAGCCGCGACTACGTTCCCGCGGGCCAAAAGGCCGACGAGGTCTATGCGCGAATGCTCAAAAAGCCAGCCGCTGAGCGACTCAAACTGCTGCGCAACGCCGAAGGTGCGCAAGGCAAATTCCTCTGGGCTGTGCTGCGCAACAGTTTTCACTATGCGGCCGTGCACCTGGCACAAATAGCGGACAACGCACGCGATGTCGACTTCTGCATGCGCTGGGGCTTTGGCATGGCGCAGGGGCCGTTCGAGTTGTGGCAGGAGGCCGGCTGGCTCGAGGTGGCGCGCATGGTTCAGGAAGATATAGACGCCGGGCGGGCGCTGTGCAAGGCACCGTTGCCGGACTGGGTCTTCAACGGCCCGGTTGCACAGGCCGGTGGCGTGCACACCCCCGCCGGATCGTGGAATCCAACCACGCAGCAGTTTGTACCGCCACGCAATCTGCCGGTGTATACGCGCCAGCATTTCCCTGAAAGTGTTCTGGGCGCCAACGCCGCCACTCCCGAAACCGCCGGCACCACGCTGCACGAAGACGCCAGCATACGCGTCTGGACACTCGATGGCGCCGTCCTGATTGCCAGCATCAAAACCAAGATGCATGCCATCGGGCCCGGCGTGGTGGAGGGGCTATTGTTGGCGCTTGAACGTGCCGAGGCGCAATACGAAGGACTGGTAATCTGGTCGTCTGGCGATGTATTTTCAGCCGGCGCCGATTTGCAGGCGGTGCTCGAAGCCTATGCCGTTGGCGGCGCTCCGACGGTTGTGGCGATGGAGCAGGAAATGCAGAACGCCATGTGCCGACTGCGCTACGCCACGGTGCCGGTGGTATCGGCTATTAGCGGACTGGCGCTGGGCGGTGGCTGCGAACTCGCGCTCTATTCGGCACTGCGTGTGGCGGCCATGGAAAGTTATATCGGGCTGGTAGAAGTGGGCGTGGGGCTGGTTCCCGGCGCGGGCGGCCTGACCTATATTGCCCGCCTGGCGGCAGAAAATGCCTCTCTTTCCACCGGCAAGGACCTGCTGCCTTTCCTCACCGAAGGCTTTACGGCAGCCGCCATGGCCAAAGTTGGCACCAGTGCCCCCGACTCGCGCAAGCTCGGCTATTTGCGCGACAGCGACATCATCGTCCCGCACAAGCACGAACTGTTATATGTAGCTATCAACGCCACGCGCGCAATGTTTGCCAGCGGATACCGCGCTCCACACAAGCGCCTGTTCCCGGTAGGCGGACGCAGTGCAGCCGCCACGATCAAAGGCTCGCTGGTCAATATGCGCGACGGCGGGTTTATCAGCGAGCACGACTTTTTTATAGCCAGCCAGATAGCGCATGTTGTCACTGGTGGAGATGTCGATGCCGGCACACTGGTCAGCGAGGAATATCTGATGGCGCTGGAACGCAAGGCTTTTGGAGTTTTGCTTGCCAGCCCCAAGACGCAGGAGCGCATCATGGGAATGATGTCTACCGGCAAGCCGGTCCGCAACTAACGCATCCCAGGAGAAGTATTCATGAAACAACTACAAGACGCCTATATCGTCGCGGCCACACGCACCCCGATCGGTCGCTCGCACCGGGGCTATTTTCGCAATACGCGTCCGGACGATCTGCTGGTTAAAGCACTGCAGGCGGTTCTAGCACAGGCGCCTAGTCTCGACCCACACGCCATCGAAGACCTAATCTGCGGTTGCGCTATTCCGGAGGGCCCGCAGGGCCTGAATGTGGCGCGCGTGGCGGCCGTGTTGGCCGGATTACCGCACAGTGTGGGCGGCATTACCGTCAACCGCTTTTGCGCCTCGGGCCTTTCTGCCATACAGATGGCGGCCGACCGCATCCGCGTGGGCGAGGCCGATGTCATGATCGCGGCCGGCGTGGAGAGCATGAGCCTGGTTCCCATGACCGGCAACACGCCGTCGTTTTCGCCCTCCATGTTCAACAACGACGAAAACATCGGCATTGCCTACGGCATGGGCCTCACCGCCGAGAAAGTGGCGCAGCAATACAAGGTAACGCGCGACGCGCAGGATGCATTTGCCGTCGCCTCCCACACCAAAGCGCTGGCGGCCATGCAGCGTGGCGATTTCGCGGCCGAAATTACGCCGGTTGAAGTGGTAGACCGCAGCGCCAACCTGGAGTCGGGTGAAGTCGTGGAAAAGCGTCGCACCGTGAGTCTGGACGAAGGCGCCCGTGCCGATACCACGCTCGAAGGCCTGGCCAAACTCAAGACGGTGTTTGCCGCGCGCGGTTCCGTCACTGCGGGCAACAGTTCACAGACCTCGGACGGCGCAGGTGCGCTGATTCTTGCGAGCGAAAAGGCGATAAGCCAGCACGGACTCAAACCGCTAGCGCGCTTTGTCAGTTTTGCCTCCAAAGGCGTTCCGCCACACATCATGGGCATTGGACCGGTCGAGGCTATTCCTGCGGCGCTGCGTTTTGCCGGCTTGCAGCAGGACGCCATCGACTGGATCGAACTCAACGAAGCCTTTGCGGCCCAGGCGTTGGCGGTGGTCCGGACATTGCAACTCGATCCTGAAAAGGTCAATCCGCTCGGAGGCGCCATTGCGCTGGGGCATCCGCTGGGCGCAACCGGCGCCATGCGCGCAGCCACGGCTATTCACGCTTTGCACCGCAAGCAGCTCAAATACGCAATGGTTTCGATGTGCGTGGGGATGGGGCAGGGCGCCGCGGGGATTTTCGAGCGGGTCTGAAATCCGGTCGAATCTCTAAATCTGCAATTTTTATAGCTGTAAAGCCAGTGCCGTGCCCTGTGCAATGGCGCGCTTTGCATCGAGTTCGGCCGCCACGTCTGCACCGCCAATCCGGTGCACCTGGCAGCCCACCCCCTTCAGCCCCTGCTCCAGCCCCGGTTCCAGCGCGCGCTGGGGTTCCTGTCCGGCACACAAGACGATGTTGTCGGCGGGAATGGTGCGCTGAATACCGTTGCAGACGATGTGCAGGCCCGCGTCGTCAATGCGCTCGTACTGCACGCCGCTGAGCATGTGCACGCCGCGCGCCTTGAGCGCACCCCGGTGAATCCAGCCGGTGGTTTTGCCCAGCCCCTCGCCCACCTTGCTTTCCTTGCGTTGCAGCAGAAAAATCGTGCGCGACGGGGCATCTATTCGGGGCGCCACAATGCCGCCCCGACTGGCGTAGGCAGCATCGATTCCCCACTCGGCCAAAAACTGCTGTGGCTTCAGACTGGCGCTATGGCCGTCGTTCAGCAGATATTCGGCAACGTCAAATCCAATGCCTCCGGCCCCGATGATGGCCACCGTTGCGCCAACAGGCCGATGCGCGCGCAACACATCCAGATAGCCCATGACCTTGGGATGTTCTATACCCGTAATGTCAGGCGTGCGCGGGCTGATGCCGGTGGCCAGCACGATGTGGTCAAAATGGCCCTGCACCAGTTCGTCCACGCTCACCCGGTGCTGCAGCGAGACCTGCACGCCGGTGTGCTGCAGTTGGTGCCGGAAATAACGCAAGGTTTCAAAAAACTCTTCCTTGCCCGGAATCTGCTTCGCAATATTGAACTGCCCACCAATCTCGTCACCATCGTCAAACAGATGCACGTCATGGCCACGTCGTGCAGCCGTGGTGGCAAACGCCAGTCCGGCTGGCCCGGCCCCGACCACCGCGATGCGCTTGCGCTCAGTTGCCGGCGTTTCAACCAGAATGGTCTCGTGGCAGGCGCGCGGGTTGACCAGACACGACGTAATTTTGTGATCAAAGGTGTGGTCCAGACAGGCCTGATTGCACGCTATGCACGTATTAATCAGATGCGACTGGCCTGCGGTGGCTTTTCGGACAAAGTCGGGGTCGGCCAAAAACGGCCGTGCCATCGACACCATGTCGGCCATGCCATCGGCCAGCACCTGCTCCGCCACTTCGGGCGTATTGATACGATTGGTGGCAATCACCGGCACCTTTACATGCGCCCGAACCCGCTGCGTGACCCAGGCAAAGGCGGCGCGCGGCACTTTGGTGGCTATGGTCGGAATACGCGCTTCGTGCCATCCGATGCCGGTATTAATAAGTGTCACGCCAGCAGACTCCAGCGCCTTGGCCAGCGTAATCACCTCGTCCAGCGTCGATCCGCCTTCCACCAGATCGATCATGGAGAGGCGGAAAATCAGAATAAATTGTGCCCCGACTCGAGCACGCACCCGGCGCACAATTTCAAGCGCCAGACGGATCCGGTTTTCATAACTACCGCCCCATTCATCGTCCCGCTGATTGGTTCGCTGGGCAATAAACTGGTTGATCAGATAGCCTTCGGAGCCCATGATCTCCACGCCGTCGTAGCCAGCCTGTTGCGCCAGAAAGGCACATTGCGCAAAGTCTTCAATCGTCTGCTCTATGTCATCGCCGGATAACGCGCGTGGTTTAAACGGGCTGATAGGGGCCTGCAGCGCGCTCGGAGCCACAATTTCCGGGTGGTATCCATAGCGCCCGCAATGCAGAATCTGCATGCAGATCAGGCCACCTTCGGCGTGCACGGCGTCGGTCACGAGGCGGTGTCGGGCCACCTCTTTTTCGCCGGCAAGGCGTGCAGCACCCGGCAATAGCCTGGCCGCGTCGCTGGGCGCAATGCCGCCAGTCACGATCAGGGCGGCCCCACCGCGGGCGCGTTCGGCATAGAAAGCCGCCATCCGCACAAAGCCGTCTTTGGCTTCCTCCAGTCCGACGTGCATGGAGCCCATCAAGACCCGATTTTTGAGTTGAACGTGGCCCAGATCGAGCGGTGCAAGCAGGTGAGGATAGTGTTCCATGGCGCAGAGTTTAGAGCGAGTTAGCGGTCTTCGGAGCGGCCTGCGACAGCAAAATCAGCACATCGGCCACCAGAGCCGGTTTGGTTTCACCATCAATTTCCAGCGTATTGCGTGTTTTCAGTAACCATCGTCCAGGTCCGGCGCTGCTGACGTCGGCAATCGTTATTTCACAGCGCACGCGGACGCCGGCGCGCACTGGGGCCAGAAAACGCACCTTCTCAATTCCGTAATTAAATGCCGCATAGGTGTCGGCGGGCACTACGCCCAGTTCCTCGCCAAACCGGGCAATCAGCGCCAACGTGAGAAATCCGTGTGCAATGGTGCCCCCGAATGGGCTTTCCTGCTGCGCGCGCTGGGTGTCCACATGAATCCATTGGTGGTCGCCGGTGCAGGCGGCAAACGTGTCGATCATGTCCTGACTGACACTCAGCCAGGCCGTGACTCCCCGGCTGGAGTTGACAAACAGGGGAAGGGTTGCAAGGGTATAGGCAGGCGCGTTCATTTGTAACAAATTGTAATATAGGGGGTTTTCACGCTATTCCATTCAATTTAGGAGCACCGCTGCCGATAAGAAAGACGGGATCACTCGTTTAACTTTTAGGAAGGACCAGATCATGCCAAACATCAGTATCGTTGGCACACAGCCGCCGCAACAGCAGCAGCATGTGCAGCAACAACCCAAGGTGCAAGCTGCCGAAGGCGGCGAGGCAACCAAGAAGGGTAAGGACGTGAAGAACGATGGCGACAAGGACGATGGCGCAGTGTCGCCCAATGTGGCTGCACAGGCAAATGCACACGTAGCTGCAACCGCACCTGCTCCCAAGCCAGTGACTAATACCCTGGGCCAGCTTATTGGCAAGACGGTCGACGTGCAGGCCTGAAAAACCGGTTGCGCTTCCTGTTGGGGATAGCACGAAAGGTTTTTAATCATGACTTCATTTACATCGTTACCAAGCGCTGCCGCCGTGTCGTGGCAAAGTTCGGGATCAGGGCCGCCAGTCAGCGCCCAGGAGGCCCGCGCGCATGATATGACGACTACATCGGTACCGGCTTCGCCCGGCTCGGTGCAGCCGTTGACAGGAAGTGGCGGTGTTGGCAATGGCAGTAACGCAAGCGACGCAACGGCAGGTGCCAATGCGACGAATGCAGGTGCTGCAAAGCCGCTGACGCCAACTCCCGAGCAGTTGGGAAAAATAGTAAGCCAGTTACAGAGCCAGATTGCATCGTCTGCCGCAGACCTGCAGTTCTCGGTCGACCACGACACCGGAAAGAGTGTCGTCAAGGTGATGGACAAGACAACCAACACTGTGATTTGGCAGTTTCCCAGCGAACAGGCCTTGCAGGTGTCCAAAGACATCGCACGCTTGCAAAAGGGCTTTATTGTCAATCATCAGGCCTGATCGTTAACAGGTATTGAGAGGCATCCAACAGCAGTCAAATGCGCCGGCAGGAAACCGGCGTACTGACTGCTACTGGGTCCACCGGCCAATGTGATCGGCGAGCAATGTCAGGGCCAAGCGGATCTGGGCAGATTGTCCTGCGAGGTGTGGCGTGCGCGCGTAAATCATCATTTCAGGCAGGCGCCAGTCTGGCAATAGGGCCATCAGTCGGCCGCTCTCCAGACTATGGTAGTTGTCTTGTGCAGCTAGCAGGGCGATGCCCCATCCCGCCAGACATTGGGCGTGCCGGGCCAGCGCCTGGCTGGTGCATGAACCAGAGCATGAACCAGAGCTGGAACCAGAGCCGGAACTGGTGCCTGAAATTGCATCTTCGCCGTGTTGGGTACAGTCGGCCGTTCCGGAAATGCAATACTTTTCGTCCCCGGGACCGCTCATCGTCAGTGCCTCGGGGGAACTGTCATTACCGGCCCATCCCGTCCCGAGCCACGTGTGGTGTTGCAAATCGCGCGGATGCTGAGGCCATCCATGCGTGCGCAGGTAGGAGGGGGCTGCACACAGGGAAACTGGCATCGGCCCAAGAATGGTCGTCAGCCATTGTGATTGCGGTGGGGTGCCAATGCCCAAGGCCATGTCCGGCGACTGCGCGGACGGGCCGTCAGTCGCATCAGACGGTAGGAACGGTACATCAAAGCACAGCCTGATTCCAAGTCCGGCAATGTGACTCAGGGGCGCAAGCGCGATCGCCAGCACGCTGGCAAAACTGGCAGGTGCGCTGATGTGCAACCAGCCGCCAGGTGCCACCCGGTGGCGTTCCAGCGCGCATTGCGCTGAGCGTGCGGCACCGATCATGGCTGAGCATCCGGCGTAATAATGCACGCCCGCCTCGGTGAGTGAAATACGGCGCGTAGTTCGGTATAGCAGCGCAATCCCCAGCGACTGCTCCAGCGCTTTGAGGTGCTGACTGACAGCGGAGGTGGTGATGTCCAGTTGTTGCGCTGCTGCCGTCAGGCTACCAGCCTGAACCACAATGGCGAACAGCGCCATGTGTTTGTACTGGTCGATGGAAGTGCACATTTTTTATCGTGAAAGTTCGGGGTTGCATGCCATTGCAGGATGGCCCCGACCGGCTTCACACCGCCGGTGTTCACGTCGCCAGGGGATTCAGGCCGTGCTGAGCCTAACCCGTGATAGAGATGCAAGCGTGGCAAAAAGCCCGGATGCGACCATGCGCCAACTTAACGCGTCAGAAAGTTTCCCAGTCGTCGTTGCCGGATGCCGCCGACGCTACTGCAACCGGTTTTGGCTGAGAGGTAGGCTGGGGTTTGGGCAACGACGGACCTGGGCTTGCGGCCCGGGGCTTTGCGGCGCTGCCGGATGGCACATTGCGTCGCTCGCTGCCTTTGAACGGCACGCTCTTCGGGGCGCTTGAGCGTACCGTTGCTCTGGACACCACCGGTGTGCCGTCGGTACGGAAAATGGCCACCGTACCCACCAGATCACCCGCCTGCGATTTAAGGCTATTGGCTGCGGCCGCCATCTGCTCCACCAGCGCGGCGTTCTGCTGCGTAGCCTGATCCATCTGGGCCACCGCCTCGCTGACTTGCGCCACGCCGGAGGCCTGCTCGCTGCTGGCCGAACTGATTTCTCCCACGATATCGGTAACACGCCGGATCGCACCCACCACTTCGGTCATCGTCGAGCCGGCCTGATCCACTAGAAGCGTGCCTTGTTCCACGCGTTCTACACTGGCGTTGATCAGCGACTTGATCTCTTTCGCAGCGTCGGCAGAGCGACCGGCCAGAGAACGCACCTCGGATGCCACCACGGCAAAGCCACGGCCTTGTTCACCAGCACGTGCGGCCTCCACCGCTGCATTGAGGGCCAGAATATTGGTCTGAAAAGCAATGCCGTCAATCACGCTGATAATGTCCGCAATGCGACGCGACGAATCATTGATTTCCTTCATGGTCTGCACCACCCGACCCACAACTTCCCCCCCCTGCACGGCCACGTCGGAGGCGCTGGATGCCAGTGCATTGGCCTGACGGGCGCTGTCTGCGTTGTTGCGAATTTGTGAGCTGAGTTGCTCCATGGTTGCCGCGGTTTCTTCCAGTGCGCTGGCCTGCTGTTCCGTACGGGACGACAGGTCCTGATTGCCCTGCGCAATTTCGGCGCTGGACGTGGCTACGCTTTCCGACCCGCTGCGCACGTTGGTCACCACCCGGGACAGGCTGCCCTGCATCTCGACCATGGCCGTCAGCAGAGCGGCCGCCTCGTCTGTGCCTTGCGCATGCACGCGTGTACTCAGGTCGCCGGCAGCTACGGTGCGGGCCAGGCCCACTGCCTCCGAAATGGGGCCGGAGATCGACCGTGTGATGGTGAACGAGAAGACAATGCCGGCAATGACCCCCAATACGGTGGTAATGATCAGCAAGTTGCGCGAACTTTCATAGGATGCATGTGCATCTCTGGCGACATCCTGGTTCAGTCGAGTTTCCAGATCCATCAGTTCGCCCAGCGCCTGCAGCCACTCCATCTGGACCGGTCGCGCCTGACTCATCAGAAATGCAGTTGCCTGTGGTGCCTGTTGCGCCAGTCCGAGTTCGACCACCTTGTCGGTCAGCGGACGGGACTTTTCCTTGAGCGCGTGCACTTTTTCGAAAGCCGCTTTTTCCTCTGGAAGTGTCGAAGGATCGTTGAACATGGTGCGCAACTTGGTTTCCGCAGCGTCGTAGTCGGCACGGAATTTCTGCATGTTTTCACTGATCTTGCGGGATTCATCCGGATCGCTGACCAGAATAATTTCGCGCAGCGCCAGCGCACCCCGGTTGACCGAAATTCGCATCGCCGTGACAAGCGCAATTTCCTCGTTGTTGTTATCGGTGATGTCAGAAACGAAGCCTTGCAATTGCCCCAGACGGGTAATGCCCAACACGCTGGTTATCAGCAAAATAACCAGCAAAACGCCAAATCCCAAGCCAAGGCGCGTGGCCAACTTCATACTTCTGAGTGTGCTCATGTTTCAATCCCTATGTCTCCATTGGGTTTATATCCCAAATCAAAGCTAAAAAACCAGTCCGTAGGACATATTCGGTAAAGTAGGGCCATGCCGCAAGACCGACTTTCTGCTCATCATTTAGAGAGCGAAACTAACTCTCACCAGAAACCGACTCCGACCTCGACCTCGACTGCCGGGCAGGGCCGCGTATATCTGGTAGGAGCCGGTCCCGGGGATCCGGAGTTGCTCACCTTGCGCGCCGTTCGTCTGCTCGAAGTGGCCGAGGTGGTGGTCTACGATCAGCTGGTTTCCAACGCGGTGCTCGAATTTGTGTCACCCAAAGCGCAGCGAATTTTTGCCGGCAAGCGCCGCAATGAACACACATTGCGGCAGGAGCAAATCAATGCGCTGCTGGTGCAATCGGCCAGGGCCGGAAAAATGGTGGTACGCCTCAAGGGCGGAGACCCCTTCATGTTTGGACGCGGGGGGGAGGAGTTGCAGGCCCTCGCAGCAAACGGTGTGCCGTTTGAAGTGGTGCCTGGCATTACCGCTGCTGCGGGGGTGGCCGCATACGCCGGAATTCCACTCACGCACCGCGACTACGCCCAGCGCTGCCTGTTTGTAACCGGGCACCTCAAAAATGGTTCGGCCGATCTCGACTGGCCCAGTCTGGTGCGCCCACATCAGACCGTGGTGATCTACATGGGCCTTACCGCGCTAGCCGATATCTGTCGTCAGATGGTGGCACATGGTGCGCCAACCGATTTGCCGGTGGCGGTGGTCGAGAATGGCAGCATCGGGACGCAAAAGGTACTCACTGGCACGCTGGCTAATATGGCGGAGCGGGTCGGGCAAGCCAAGTTGCAGTCGCCCTGCCTGACCATCGTTGGAGAGGTCGTCAGGCTGCACAACACGCTGGCGTGGTTTGCGACCGCGGTTCCAGACGCCCCGTGACACAAAAAAAGGACTCGCCCAGCGGGCACGTCTGGTTACAATCAGGGCATGTCCAACCGCACCCTGTTCAGACCCGCTGGCTGGCTGACCATCTTGCTGGTATTGTGGTCGGCATTGGCGCCTATGGCCGGCCACACGGCTTTGGCTGGGGCAAAAGGTGGGCATGTGCCATGGAGTATTTGCAGTTCCGCTGCGTCAAA
>Ga0007854_10000602_pt1 | contig 23149 bp, 17 predicted proteins | sample CryBogCBH12Aug08_FD_60382 | JGI IMG/M metagenome (GOLD analysis project Ga0007854, IMG submission 60382) | Freshwater microbial communities from Crystal Bog, Wisconsin, USA - CBH12Aug08 | ecosystem: Environmental > Aquatic > Freshwater > Lake | place: Crystal Bog, Wisconsin, USA | collected... | reverse complement strand
GGTCGTTAAAGGGTAATAGACCATCGGCTTGTCATAGACTGGCATGAGTTGCTTGGAGACTGCTTGCGTAACTGGATACAAGCGTGTGCCAGAGCCACCAGCTAAGATAATGCCCTTGCGATCCATCATGATTCGCCCACTAATAACTTACCAATTTCGTGACTCAAAAATCTAATAAAAAATTAATTTAACCCACAAAAGTCCATAAGCTTGACTTGATCAAATTGTCTTTTTTCAGCAGCCTCAATGAATGCGCGATGCTTAACCAAAACTACGATTACATCTGCACACTCTATTGCTACCTCAAGTTTAGCTAAATTAAATAGTTTATGAGAATCGATATTTGGCTCTACCACCACAAGATCGTATCCCTCTATTAGTAATGACTCTGCAATATGCACTGCGGGAGACTCTCGTAAATCATCTATATCCGGCTTAAATGCGAGTCCTAAACAAGCAATTTTTGCCTTCCGACCGGTTTTTGCAGTGGCGTCTGCAGTAGCAATTTTGATTTGATCAATTACCCAGCTAGTTTTGTGATTATTCACCTCTCTTGCAGTACGAATTAATCGTGCATTCTCGGGATCTCGGGCCACAATAAACCATGGATCCACTGCAATACAATGTCCACCAACACCAGCACCTGGCTGCAATATATTCACTCGAGGATGACGATTAGCCAACTCAATAAGGTTCCATACATTGATGGCATCTTTAGCGCAAATTAGTGATAACTCATTAGCAAAAGCAATATTTACATCCCGAAAACTATTTTCAGTTAGTTTGCACATTTCCGCGGTCTTAGCGTCTGTCTCCAAAACATGACCTCGTACAAAGCTGCGATAAAAACTGGCGACTTCTTTTGTAGCCTCTGGAGTTAGTCCACCAACTACGCGATCATTCTCAACCAGCTCTGTCATGATTTTTCCTGGCAAGACACGCTCCGGGCAATAAGCCATGTAGATGGTGGATACATCGATCCCGGCGTCACTCAGAAGATCGGCCATCTTTTGCGTTGTCCCAACTGGTGAGGTTGATTCAAGTATCACCATATCTCCAGCCTTCACATAACTAGCAATACTTTTTGTAGCCGTTAAAACAAAATCAATATTGGGCTGCGGTACGCCATCCCCGTCATGAAATGGTGTCGGCACACAAATCATGTAAATATCGCCTGCTTGAGGGCTGGTAAATGCTTTTAATCGTCCAGCAGTCACTGCTGATCGAACAAAAGCATCCAAATCTGGCTCGACAATGTGAATTAAACCTTGGTTGATTGTTTCGACGGCATGCGTATTTACATCAACACCAGCAACCTGATATCCGCTACTAGCCAAAAGAGCTGCAGTGGGAAGGCCGATATACCCCAAGCCTACAACGCAAATAGTTTTTTTCTTCATTTAAATATTTCCTAATACATTAATAATTCTTGCGCATGCCTGCCCATCACCATAGGGATTATGGGCGCGAGACATTTTTTTATAACTCAATTCGCTCTCAAGTAATTCGGATACATTAGCAACTATTCGATCACGATTCGCTCCAACCAACCGAACTGTTCCAGCATCAATAGCCTCGGGGCGCTCTGTAACATCACGCATCACCAACACGGGTATGCCCAGACTAGGAGCCTCCTCCTGAATACCACCACTATCCGTTAACACAAGATAGCAATGCTTAAGTAAATAGACAAAAGGTTCGTAGTCTAATGGATCAATCAAATGAACATTATTTAGCTCCAATAGGAGCGATTTTACTGGCTTCTGAACATTCGGGTTAAGGTGAACGGGATACACAAATTGAACATCAGGATAGCGACTTGCCAACTCTTTCAAGGCTTCACAGATTTGTAAAAAACCATCGCCAAAATTTTCACGACGATGTCCTGTGATCAACACAAATCGATCCCGCTGCCAAGCAAATGGTAAGTGCTTATTCAACAAAGCTGAAATGCTAGATTTGCGCAATGGATCAGATTCAATCCGATTAAGCACCCAGAATAATGCGTCGATTACCGTGTTACCTGTAACTATTATTTTGGACTCAGCTATTTTTTCATCCAATAAATTTTGCCGACTAAAGGCCGTCGGCGCAAAGTGCCATTTTGTTAATTTACTCGCCACTTGCCGATTAAACTCCTCTGGGAAGGGCGCATATAGGTCATGGGTACGCAATCCGGCCTCAACATGGCCAATAGGAATATCAGCATAAAACCCCGCGATTGCCGAAGCCAATGTCGTTGTCGTATCTCCATGCACCAGCAAAACATCTGGATGATGCCCCTTCAATACTTCACGCATCCCCAATAGCACTGAAGATGTAATATCAAACAAATCTTGGCCTGCTTTCATTAGATTTAAATCAATATCAGGCTCTATATTAAAGACCTTTAAGACTTGATCTAACATCTGACGATGCTGGGCTGTGACACAAACCTGGGTTTCAAATAGATCCGAGCGTGCCTTGAGTGCATGATAAAGCGGCGCCATTTTGATTGCTTCGGGCCGCGTACCAAAAACAAGCATAATTTTTTTCGTCATGTTTTTGCAACATCTTCCAATATAGCTAGCATCTTTGCAGCTAGATAGACCCTATCATATCGCCTTGCCGCCTCAATAGCATTTTTCCTATACTCGTCTAAAAGAGCCACATTCCCACTTAAAAAAATTAATCTACTTGCCAATTGCTCAGCATTATCTGACTCAAATACTTCACCAATTTTTTCGCCTACGACAATCTGTGCCGATTCTCCTGGAACGCCATGCAGTACTGGAATCCCCATTCCCATACATTCAAATAATTTAGATGGAATCACAGATGAAAATAATTCCGTTTTGCGCAAATGTATGATTGAAATATCCAATAAAGACAAATAACGCGTAACATTTTCCTTGGAAGTCGAATCCAAAAAAAGTACATTTCTAAGCCTTCTATATTTTGCGCTAGCAACTAATTCTGCTTTTTTAGCACCATTACCAAGAAACAAAAAAGTTATATTTTCAGCGCCTTGTCTATTTTGGATAATTTCAGCGGCATCTAACAAAGTTTCCAACCCATGAGCCATACCATGTGTGCCTACATAGCCAGCAACAAATCGATCTTGCAAATGCAGCTCCTGGAACAAACTAAGATCTTTCTCCTGTGGAGTAAAGTGATTTAGGTCGACTCCATTAGTAACAACTTGAATTTTTTTACCGTTGACACCTCTTTGAATCAAAGTTGCCTTAAAAGAGTGTGTTACTGCTATAATACTAGTGGCATGCCGATATAAAAAGAGTTCCAATCGCTCCAATGTACGAATAGCTAAGGAGTCTTTCATTGCGCCAACCGCTTTGATAGATTCAGGCCAGATATCTCTTAACTCAAATACCCAAGGGACACGTTTTAGACTGGCCACAACCCAAGCAGCGCATATTGTAAAAAATTGGGGTGAAGTGCCAACTACTACATCAACCTTGCGAACCCAGAGCGCTACCAAAGTAGCGCTGACCATGAAGCTAATGTAATCGAGAATACGCCGGATAAACCCCTCGTTGGCTGCAATAAAAGACCACACCCGAATCACACGAATACCCTCAATTATTTCACTTTGCCAGAGTCTATTGGAATATCCATCAAAGACCTTTCCGATTGGAAAATTCGGAGCACAGGTAATAACCGTCACCTGAGCGCCACTATCAGCCCATGCTCGGCAATGCTCATACGTGCGACTCGCTGGGGCGTTCACCTCGGGCGGAAAGTTATCAGATAAAAATAAAATATGCAATTAATTCCACCTCAATTGAATGCTTGAGCTAGCTTTATATAAGTTGACAGCAAGGCATTTAGTTTCTAGTGCCTTACCAAATTCAGGCGCATAAAAAGCATCTTCTAACTGGCCAACACCACTATTGATCGCAAAGGTAATGAGCTCCCCATGAGGTAACTTGAGTTGCCAAATACCCTTCCCTATCTCAGAAACTACAACATCCGGATGAATAATAAACCGCGCTATAGCTTGAGAATATGACCCCAGGATTACATCACCAACTTCGATTACATCCTCTCTGAATACCCATGTTCTTCGATGAACTGGCTTTCCAGATAAACGTCGATAACCATCATGAGAACAAGAGACCATCGCCTGAATTGAGTCGCCGGAAACTGCCAAATCAAATGGATAGGCTCGTCTAGCGACTCGAAACCCCCCCCATACCTCTGAAGAACTTTGGCCGTTAACTTCAACAGTGCTATGAGATATAGTCTGACGTTCTCGTAAGCGATCTGGGCTCATCCCATATCGCGAAGTTCCGCCGTTAACTATCACGCGTTGCCCAAATATCGATAACTCAAACGACAACGTATCAGCATGTGCATGTCCTGGTAAATAATCAGGCCCAATTGGAGCTATATCTAATATTGCGACGGCCTTTTTTGCGGCCAATCGAATATAACCACTATCTTTTAATTGCCGAATAGAGATGGGGAAGCCCGTTTTAAACTCTTTGTTATCATAAACCTTAGACTTAGCTATATCTAAACGCATGGCATAGCTCCGCAGTTGTGTAATAGTCGGAGCTATTTCAAATGCAGCATCATTAAATAAAGCAATCTGACCATCAGGATGACTCATGGAATTCAGCCAACTCAGCATTTTACTTGCGACTGAGCGCCAGCGCCCAATAGTCTTGCTATCTACTGGACCGGGAAAGGCCTGAGCAAGATTAATTAAATCGAGCATGTCATCCAAAAAAATAGCATGGTACATAGGACTTCGTTCAAAGTGACCACCATCATTAAGAACCTGCTCTGACAGTTCTTTAGAAATGATTTTCAATCCCTGTCTGAGCCACTTTTTAGGCTCATCACCCTGAAAAAATAGTCCCGCAAACACCAGAGCCTTAGCATTGGTAAATAAATGGTTTCCAAGTAAGTGCCATTCCAAGCGATTCATAAGCCAATGTGCCTGCGTTGCTAAACTTTGCATAAAACCATTAGGCAAAAGAAAATTAGGCTGTGTAGTTCCTACTAAAGACCATTTAATCCAATTAACTATTCTTAGTGAAATTGGATAAGACTCCCATCCATTTCCAAGCCCGGGAGGATTTTCTTTAATCCACCTAACAATCAAGAGTTGATGCCATGCCCCCCTAGCAAAAGCGTCACGGGCAGTTAAGTCACTAAAGTAATGTAAGTTATAAAGCCATAACTTATCTAGAAAAGAATTATTCCAGCCACCCTGATCCGGCAATGAGTATTCATAATTCAAAAATTTAAAGCGCATTAATCCGATCATCGATGGAGTGGGTCTTACAGGCTCAACCCAACCTCCTAACCCCATAGCTTGCTCAGGAATAGGGCTATCAGCCGTTTTAAAACGAGGCTGATAGTATTTAAACCATATTCGCATGGCCAATTGTGAAGGCTTTAAATACTTAATCGTCCACCAATACTGCATAAACTTGCGGTACAAGTTCAATGCGCCGCCTTTGCTAAGTCGATGCTAATTTGAGCAATCTCAATTAGCTCGCTAAAGGGAATTGGTGAGTCACTGCCATTTTTAATTGCTTTGGTAAAAGCAGCAACGCAATTTTTTTGACCCTTATCTTGACGCCATAAATTCATTTTTGTAAATCCAGGCCAACCAAACCCTCGCAACTTTCTAAAATTGTCTAGTTGCAAAATACGGCCTCCAGCAATAATTTCCAATCTTTCTTTTGGGAAGGATTTGCTGCCATTGGCAAAATAATGAACCACTCCAATCGAGCCATCTTCAAATTTTAAATTAATTGATACGGAATCATTTGTTAAATCCTTCATCTTCATAATGTAATAACTATCAATTTTTGCATTAGCTAAAAATCGCAATAAATCAATAAAGTGACAAGCCTCGCCAATAATACGACCGCCTCCAATCTCTATATTTTGAGTCCAATGATCAGCGGGAATAGCACCGGCATTAACGGTCATTACAAAAAATTTAGGCACAGTAACTGACTCTAGCAATTGCTTTATTTTTTGAACCTGCGGAGCAAATCGGCGATTAAATCCCACCATTACTATTGCAGTTGAATTCTCTTTTGCCTGTTTAATTTCACTAAGCTCGTCAAGAGTCAGGCATAAGGGCTTCTCGACAAATATACTTTTATTTGCAAAAAGGCTTTTCAAGACAAATCTCGCATGACTGTCATGCTGAGTAGACACCACAACTGCATCAACATTAGGGTCAGAAAATAAATTATCCGTATCAGTTGTAGTTTTTTCAAATCCGAACTTTCGGCCAGCATGTAAACCGCTCACCCCATTACTTGAAGCAACAATTGCCAACTTTGCACCAGTAGCCTTAAAGGCGGGGATCAATACTGCAGTAGCATAATTACCGGAGCCAATAAATCCAACTGAAGCCAGATGCCGACCACCCTTAGAATGATTTAGCGGGACATCTAATGAAACCGTTGCTACCCGAAGCACTTCATTCGACTGATGAATTGCAAGTGGGTACTGCAATACTATTCCCAAGGATGGCTCCGACCCAACCACCAATGCATAAGCTAATTCAGCCTCATCCAATCTAAATCGATGTGAAATAAGAGGCTTTACATTTAAACGACCATCGGCGATCATGTCCAAAACAGCCTCAAAATTTCGCTGTTCAGTCCACCGAACAAAGCCTACTGGATAATCATTTCCCCTTTCTTCATAGCTAGGGTCGTACCGGCCTGGCCCATATGAGCAGCTAACCTGAAAGGATAGTTCTTTTTCATAAAAGTCAGCCCGAGACAATTCCAAACCAGCAACTCCAACCAATACAATGCGCCCTCTTTTACGACACATTTGAGCTGCTTGATGCACTGGCTCATGACTCTTTGTGGAGGCAGTAATAATCACCGCATCAACGCCTCTACCTCGGGAGAACAGGTTTGCGATTTCTATAGGATCTTGTCCTACTGATAAATCCACTACTTCAGCACCAAATGCCTTGGCCATAGTTAATTTTTCAGAATCAAAATCTAAACCGAGAACTCTGCAACCATGTGCCCGCAATAATTGAACGGTCATCAATCCAATCAATCCCAATCCAGTAACCACTACCGACTCGCCTAAGGTTGGCCCCGCTAAGCGAATACCTTGAAGTGCAATGGCCCCCAATACAGTAAAGGATGCATCCTCATCTGATACTCCATCAGGCACTTTGACACACAGATTTTTTGGTACTGATGCGACTTCTGCATGCTTACCATTAGAAACTACACGCCCCCCAACTTCAAACCCGTTTACTCCAGCACCCAAGTCCAGCACTTCACCAACATTGCAATATCCCAGGGGTAATGGTTGATCGAGTTTATTAAGAACAGCTTCTATCGTTGGAAGCAATCCATCGGTTTTTATCTTATCTAAAACCATGCGCACTTTATCGGGCTGTTGTCGAGCCTTATCTATCCAACCCGCCTTACCGAATTCAACCAACATACGTTCTGTTCCAGCAGAAACCAGAGTATTTCTAGATCGAATTAACAATTGTCCATTTTTAACTGACGGGCAAGGAACGTCGGCCAGTTCTGTTAAGCCTGTTTTAAGAGACTGTAATATTTGTTTCATAAAAGTTCCGACTTAATAGCTTCAACAGATAGCAAAGATGGGGGGAAAAATACAGAAAGAAAGTGCGGAATAATAGGGTCAAATTTGGAAATTCGAATTACCTTGAAATTGAACTTTCTAAGCCAATCCATAACCTCAAGTTGACTCATTTCATACTTAGAGACGTTGAGATATGGATATAGATCGCATCCGAAAACCATAAAAGTAGATCTTATAAGTTTTTGAATGCCACGAATTAAAGATCTTTTGGAGGGAATAGTAAAAATCAAAAGACCACCAGGTCGCAGTATTCTAAAAACTTCATGCAAGGCAGCATCTGGGTCATCCAGATATTCAAAGACACTTGACGCTAAAACTCCATCAAATGTTTCATCCTTCAACTCTGGAGCTGACTCAATATTAGCCTCCATGAACGTTAACCTCTCATCACTAAAATTCTGAAGGTTAACAGCAGCAACGGACAGCATCTTTGGGGAAAGATCAACAGCTTTTACATTGGCCCCTAAATTAAGCAGGCACTGAGTCAATACACCAGAGCCACAACCAAAATCGACCCAAGAAGCAGAGCTTGAAATGTGCCGATCAAACAACTTATGAAAAAATATTTTCCGTCTACTAAATGAGCCCTCTAAGTATCCATTAGTCCAAGACGAAGCAAGGCCTTCATGAAACTGAGCGCCGGGAGGTAACAAGTTGGAATCCCGATAAGAGTCGCTAATTAATTTCAGGTATTCAAAAGTTTCGTTAGCACATTTTTCCCAGCTATATAAATTGGAGCGACTGAATCCCTTTGAAGACAATTCTTTACGTAAAGCAAAAGAGTTAATTAATTTGTTAAGAGAAGAGGAAATATCACCTACATCTTCAGGGTCAAAGTACAAGCCAGCGTCACCCAAAGTCTCAGATAATGATGATTTATTAGAGCAGGCAATGGGAAGACCTGAGCGCATTTTCTCCAGCAGTATCATCCCAAATGTTTCACAACTAGAAGCAAAAATACCAATATCGGCGTCAGCATAAACTTTGTTTAAATTATCGTAAGGAACCTCACCTAGATAATGAATAAATTCTCCGCTTGGATCAAAATTTTGCAATGCTTCTTCAAGTAAATACATCCCTTCAGCTGATGGACCTACCAAATTTAAAATTACTGGGACGCCCTCGGATCTCAGTTTAGATATAGCGGCAACAACATTCCACTGATGCTTGTACCTGCTAACAATAGAAACGTAAAGTACTTGAATAGGATTGGTCAGGGAAAAATCACTAGCTAATTTGTGATGACGAGAGTTATATGAAAAAATAGTACTCACGCCATGGGAAATTACTCTTGATTCAATTTGAGGAAAATGAAGTGTACGCAGAACAGCCTCTTTCCCATAATTTGTTAGAAAAATAATGGCTGTGGAAAGCTTGAAAGATCTGGATTGAACCAGTCGCAATAAGATGTATTTATAGAAATAAGTAGACCCAAAATATCTCATCATTTCATGAAACTCAAAAGGCAACAGATTTTGACTGATCGTCACTATGGGTCTAAATTTACAAAAGAAAAAACCGCCGGGAACTAATAAAATATTACATTTTTTATCTTCAGCAAGTTTATTCAATTTAAAAATTTGCCACAGCAATCTTCTAAATAAAGATAGATCTAGTTCACGGCAATAAACTTTATCAATCCAATCCCTATCTTCAATTCTATCAAGCAGATGTGATCCGCCCCAAATAGTAATTTTATTAAAACCGTGTTTATGCGGTGAAGCATATGACAACAATTCACAAATATGTGTTATACCCCCACCTTGGCGAATGTTTGAAGCATCAATTCCAATAAACATAAAAATCCAAAAAATAAAGAAAATTTAACAACGCTGGATTAAGAAGTGCGATTAAATATTTTAGAAAAAAACTACCAATAGGACCAGTATCCAAATAATAAAATATATATTGCTAATAAAAAGTTTGTAGTTGCATGGGAAACTATTGAGTCCATCACTTTATTTCTACTTAAGTAAACAAAACCATAGATTAAGCCAGCTAAAGTAGCGGCTAAAAATTCTGAATGCAAAAAACCAAAAGTAATCGAGGTTAACACTAATGAAAAAATTCTCCGATAGGCCTTCAAATTAGTTCCAAGCATGGACTTATCAATATAAGGCTGCAGGAAGCCTCTAAAAGCCAGCTCCTCCACTACCGGAACTATAAATACCGCTCCAATAAATCGGAGTAGGAGCCAGACAATTGAAATTAGCAATGGAACTGAGGTTAATGAAACCTCAAAAGCATGACTAGCTTCAAAATTGTATGGGATTAAAAAAACCCATAAACAAAAAACTAAAATTCCAGCCAATATGGATGAAAAACTAATTGAACTATTTATGAAGGGTAAATATTGACTGCGAAAACGATAAAGTATGCAAAAGGTAATAATAACTGGGATCGGATATAACCATGAAAAGCTAGCTGTGAATGCTTTTGCAATCAAACCTGTGGCAAGGAGAGCCGCAATAGGAAGGAGTAGCGCTTGAGTTTTTTCTAGAGTGAATGATTTATTTTTATTGGTGTCATTCCTTAAAAAAAGAGGGCCATGATCTAAGATAGATATTGAAATTATTAGCACTAATATTAAGTTCAGCCAACCGGCTACAGTATGAAATCCATTTATAGCAACTTCAGGAGACCAATAGTGGCCAATGGCTAATAAGGCAACCAATCTAACTGAATTCAATAAAAACATTAAAAGGCCAGAGAAAGGAATAATGAGGAGAGCATTTGGAAATCGAAATAAATGTCTATACAAATAACAATAGAAAGATAGTATAAAAATTGCTAGCGTCATACCTTCATAACCAGAACAACCCGGCCAAATTTCAACCTGAAAAATATTTGTCCCAAATACCGGATAACCATCCGAGGTTGGTTGAAAGGTATTGACTGGTAAGCCAATGAAATTGCTTATATTAGTAGATAATTTGATCGTATAACTTAAAAGCAAGTCTGACCAAAAACTAACTAAAAAATTTCTAATTGATGAAATTTGAAATACAACTGCAATAAAAATCACAATAATAAGAAAAAACAGCTCTCTTTTTACTATTGTAAAAAAGTCTAATAATGGTAATACCATTGTGCAAATGCCATATACAAAAAATCCCCAAAATATAGGGTTTAACTGAAAAATTAACGCATAAAAAGAAGTGGGGTTGTTAACAATTTCTTCTGGATTTTTTACAGCCACAAAGACTATTACCAAATAAATAAATCCAAGAAAGTTATAAAAAATAGATTTTTTATTAATTTCTAATTTATTAATTATATTTTTAGAATAATTGCCACCAATCGATCTAATAAATGCTATAGAAAGTATGGCTTGATATGTAAATAAAAAAGCAATAACTAATTTCTGTACATATGCCACCAGAATAAATTGTGAGCCACCATATCGTCTAAAAAATTCAGAAAAAGTAATTCCCATATTTAATGAATAAACTCCTTTATTATCTTTTAAATAATAAAGAATCATCAATTCAGCCAATGTTAAAATAATAAGCAGTGGAAAATACAATATTTTAGTCAATTTAAACAATTCAAGTTAATTTATTTTGTATACAATTTATATTTATCTATAAGGAAAATGTTTATAGGTTTTTCAATGTATTTATATATAATTTGCGATATTAAAATCAAAGATAATAATGGGACAATTACATATAATCCACAGAAAAATTCATTCATCTTAAAAGGATTTCCAAACGAAAGAATAATTTTTTCACCGATATTTTGATGAAGTAGGTATAAACTATAAGACGCAACCCCAAGCCGCCCTAGTGGTTTAAATGATAATATTTTAATCACTTTATTTATCTTCAATGAGGAGTACATTAAAGAAAAAATAATTAAACCTCCGAAACCCTCTGCATAGGGATCTAATATCAAACTATGAATATGAACTGATATTATGATATATAAAGCAAGCGATAAAATACTCACTATGGAAAAATTTATAAAAATTTTATTACGACCAATATAAAGGTAATAAAAACCAACCCCCATAATAAACCAAGGCAAATTATTTGCAATTACAAAGAACTTAAGAGCAGTCACAATTAAATTAAATTGAAAAAAAATTCCGATTGGTAGTGCTAAACCAATTAAAAGAGAAATATTTAATAGGTTTTTATGGAAATTAGTCTTATTAAAATAAAATATAAAAGCAGTTAGGGCATAAAATCTTACTTCAGTAAATAATGACCAGTAGGAGTTATCCATCCAACCATAGTTATCAGATCGGAAAATCGCGTTGAATATTTTTGGGTCTATAAATGTTAAGGATGGGAGAAAATATGAAAAACTAGAAAGATAATTAAACGGGGGTATAAAAGAAATAAGGTAAGTCGTCAAACAACATATAAACATCGCTGGCCAAAGCCTGCTAAACCTTTTTAAAATAAACTCAATTGGATTCATTGAGTTATGCAATGTTTGGGTTATAACAAATCCTGAAATAGAAAAAAAAAGCATCACACCTAAATATCCATACTCAAATACAATATAGGATGAATATACCAATCCATATGGAAAATAATATTGAGAGCTAATTGGTGAAAGATTGTAATAGTGATAAAAAATAACAGATAATATTGCTATACCTCTTAGCCCATCCAAAGACAGTATTCTATTTTTAATAAGGGGTGTCATTCAGTAAAAATTAAAGTTTTCAGATTTTAATTTGATGATTAATTAAAACTTCTTGATAATTGCATTCCACACGTCAACAAAATCTTTTGACTTCTTATTTTCATCATAGAATCTCTCAATTTTTAATCTCGCTTTTCTACCAATTTCATAATTTAACTCATGATTATTTAATAATTTTTCAAGGCAAGAGGACATTGATCTTTCATCATTAATATTTACCAAATATCCATCTTCTCCATCATTAATAATGCCATCAGGTCCGCCAGATCTTGTCGATATAACAGGTATTCCGCATGACATCGCCTCAAGAATAACGATACCCAAGCCTTCTTCGTCTGACGGTAAGACAAATACACTTGCATTTCTATACAGATTTATCAGGGCATCCAATGAAGGATGATCAATAAAAGTAATTTGATGTCTAAGTCCAAAAATTTCAGATTGCTTCCAGAAATTCTCGTTTGGGGGCGTTGCTCCAGCCAAGACTAATCTAACATTCTTGCTTAAGTATCCAGGTAATAATTTATACGAATTTAAGAGCAGGTCTATATTTTTCCTGGGATCCCCAAAACGAGCAACACACAAGATATACAAATCATCATCTAATCTTCTCGTTGGGATAGGAGTGAAAATGTTAATATTTACTCCAGGTGTGGCAAAACGAGTATCTATTTTTTTATTAGTATTTAAATTTATATTATTAACATAATTAAGCATCAGGAGATTCTCAACCTGAATAGCATCCACCCTCTTTAAGGCATTGCGCTCCATGAATCCAACTATAACAGTCATAATTTTCTTCCAGACAGCAATAAGTCCTCTGAACTGACTATTTATTATTCTTCTCTCCATCATAGTCAGGGTTGCAAATTGCAAGGATACAGGTCTATCGAGTCCTATAGCGACATTTGCCAATGCGGGCGAACCAGATACCACTTGAATGAGATCAAATTCAGCTAAAAACTTATTAAGGATCCTTCGTTTTCTATATCGCTGAAACTCAAATTCGGAAAAAAAAGCACCAATTTCGACATAAGGTCTTCCACGCCAAATTCCATTACATGATTGAATTCCCCGAAACCAAGATAAGGGATTTAAGATAGAAATACCCAGCTTATCTATAGCAGCAGAAGATAAAGAAATAATAAATGGCTCAAATTTTGATGAATTATAGGCCGCATTATATATAAACTCTGCTACAGATGAAACTCCACCATCATTTTCAATGGAAGGTACAATGATTGCAATTTTATACTTTTTCATAATAAAATAAATTGATGATTAAGAGAATATTTATTATTAAACAAGCACTTAATCTAATAACTTAAATCTATTAATCCAGTTATCGACAATTGGATTTACTGTAAAATTTTCTCTTGCCATAGTCCATGCTGATAAAAAATTTTTAATAGCATGAGGCCGCTGAATTAATTCATACATTAAGTTGGCAGCATTAATTTCATCACTTGAATCGACCAAATACTTACTTAAGTTATCTTTTAAAAAACATAACCCAGACCCGACTTTGTTGGACGTTATAAGGCCAAGTCCAGAAACAAGGGCATCTTGAGGCGATACGCCCCAGGGCTCGGAATGTGCAAAATGAAGAAATACATCGGAAGAAAAATAATATTTTTGAAGTGAGTCAAATGGAATATAGCCTAAAAAATGAACATTTTTAACATCATTGACTAAAACATAATTCTTTAAAATTGGCTCCAGCTCTCCGGCACCTATAAGTATGAGTTCAACAGTTTTTTTTGAAGGTTTTTTTTGTAATATAAAAAAAGCTTTTAATAGAGCCAGCGGGTTTTCGCGCTCGACAAACTTAGTAACTGCTAGAAAAACTGTTGCATTTTTATCAATTTTTAATAAATTTCTTATCTCATGACGAATTAATTTTGCATTAAATGTAGGGTAAAATTTCTGCTCTTGGGTTAGATAGGGGAGCGAAATTACCTCATCATATTTCCACCCATAGTAGTCAGTAGTTAAATGGCTGACCGGAACATAAATATCGAATAGATTTCGTACTATATATCTTTCAATCAACAGAGAGAATCCAAATTTAGCGCCAGTAGAAATACTATTTTTATCGCTTCTAATAGCAACATTTATTTTTAACAATTTACAAAAAAAACATATGAAAAATTTCTCCAACCATGACTGATCTTGAACAACTATAAGTTCTGGCCTACACCTACAAACATATAAAAATAATTTAATTACACCATATATTCCACACCCAAATACATTTAAAAAAACTTGTGAATCAAATTTAGGAAAAATTGGTTTGAAACCTAATTCAACATCAATATCTGAACGTTCCATTAAATTATTAAGGATTGCCACACTCACTTTGCCACCTGTACGTGCATACAATTGAGAAAAAAAGGGGGCATCCAATTGCGATGGCTGAGTTTGAATGAATAGAATATGCATAAATATTATAAAGTTACAACTTTTATTCCCTATCTTCTCCAGGGAAAATATTTAGAAATGATTATCCAGAATAGCCAAAGCGTTACATATTGGCCAACATATTTCTGTAGAATCCATGATTCTAATTGCAGCCCATATTGAATGGAAAATAAAGACATGAATAAAAAACGAAAATCTTTTTTACTAAGATAATAATTTGAACATAAATAGAAATGAGCAAATTGAATTCCTATTAAAAATGAGACGATTAAAACAAGGGTCCAACCTCCGTTCCAATAAGCCTCCCCATTAAAAGTTGGCGCTAAAGAACTTGTAGTTTCTCCAATGCTGCCCTTAACAAGCGCATCAAATTCATTTCCTGCTAGACTAAGATTTGGCTTATTAGGCCAAAATATCCTAGGTACAAGTATGACAAAAATTTCATTTAATGTATGCCCGGAATAGCCGGTATCATATGATTGTATTGAAAAATTTTGAACATTATTAAAGCTATTTCTAGCTAAAAAATGCTCTATTCCGCTTAAACTATCGTCAGTATTACTGTACTGATTTGCGGAGAATGGATTCATCAAAGTATTTACAAGGACCTGAACCCTCTCTACAACACCAATATTTGTGCCTACGTAAGCAAGATAATTTCTACCAATAACTGACACTGGTGAAGCAACCAAAGTAAAGACTAAGAGGGTCACAAAAAAACCACTCAACAATCCTTTGATATTTCGCGAGCCCCAATAGTACCCAATTACCGCCATAAGTAACGGCGTCAACATTTGACCTTTACTAAACGTAGGCAAAGCTACAATTGAGAGGGTTGAAGCGAATATAATACCAATATTTTTATATTTTTTTAATCCCAAGCCATATAAATAAAAATATAAAAATATAATTAAAAAACCAAAATTTGATATTTGCAATAAGAAGCCAGGTAGAACAATTGTTGTAATTCCGTATGTGAGAGGTATAAAAATAAAAATTTCAAATGGGACAAAAATAATAGTTGAATAATATATTAATTGTTTTACATTATATACTGTATCTTTAATAGGAGATAAGGTTTCAATTTCTTTACTAATAAAATACTTATTTCCCAAGAAATAAAACGTAAATAGATACCCGGCAATAACGAAAATAATTGAAATGATATTCAAAAAATTGGTATTAAATAACTCAAGATCATTTACAGAGTAAACAATATTCATTTGATAAAGCAGCTCATCTCCACCAAAAATCCAAGACAAAGAGCCAAGACCAAATGCAATCGAGGATCCAATAAAGAACCAGTTTAAAGGACACCATAAAGTATTATTATTATTTGAGATCCTTTTTAAAGCTATAAATGTAAAAAAAAGCATCAACATCAACGGCATTATAGTATTTATAATTTTTAAATCAAACTCAAAAAAATTGAGCAGTTTATAAGATAATGCAATTATCATTGCCATGAAGATAATAGGTTTAAATTCCGTTAAAACGGCTTTAAAACTAAAAGCATTTGGATTGTTATTTTTCAAATGCTATCCAAAAGTTTGAGGGCATTAGACATTCTGCTTTCATTGCTATAGCCACTTGACTTACATCTATCTCTACCTGCCATTGCTATTTTTAATCTTTGCTCAGGATGATTTAAATAATATTTAGTTTTATCTAACATTTCCTGCTTATCGCTAAAAAAAACAGCCTCAATTCCATCTTTAAAAAGCTGAAGATGCTCATCACTTCTCTCTGCCAACATAAAGCCGCCACAAGCAGGTATTTCAATTGATCTAGATGTTTGAAGGTCACGATTTGCTTTTCTCAAAAAACATAAATTTATATCAGTTAAAGATATCATTGCACTGTAATCTAAATCAATTAAATCACCATTTTTTATCTTTATCAGATTTTCAGAACCCACTTTATTCCAAAAAGATCCTTGTATATTCACATTTATACCATTATTTGCCAAAAATAATATATTTTGATACCTTTCATATTCGTAACCACCAATAAAACCAACTTTATTTCTAATTGAATTAAAGCTAGGAATTACCGGCCTATGGATTTCTGTGCAATAGCCATTTTCAATAAAAAAAACATTTTTGCAGCCCATGTTTTTAAGCTCGTTAACCCCAAATGATTTTGTTGTGTAATAAGCATCCAATAATGGTAATATTTTCGTGTGATATTTTGATTGATTTTGCGGGTTGAGCATATCATCTGGACTGTAGGCTACTATCTTTAAGTTCGAATCAATTTCCTTAATATTAACTAATGTAGACCTCTTAATATTCATTGGTTTATCTAGCCAAATTAAATCAGGGCTGAAATCTAAAATTGATTTTAATAATAATATATTTACATTATTTGGATCCAAAGGATAACCCACCCTTTGACGAAAAGATCTTAAAACTCTCTCAAATAAATTATTAATATCAGACGCTTGATCTATCGGAATTATTCTATGGCCAAGATTTTTTAGTGCAAGCATTCTATGCCAAGAGGTTCTACCCCTCCTTAAATCACCAATATAAATTATATTCCTCATAATCTAGAGTATAGCTTTATTAATTTTCTATATAACTTATGCTTAATTAATAAGAAAATTTTAAGTGGATACCTTGTAAAATAATTTTCTAATAAAGTTTTTTTAAGCTGGTCCCTTTTTTTAGATGGATTCCAAGAGTTATACATACCAATATCTTCGAAATAATAAATATTGGATATATAACCTATTTTAACTATATTTTGAGATGAAAACCTTTCAACAAAATCAAGCTCCATCGTAGTCATTGGGACATTTTCTTTGTAAAGGCCTAAAGTATTATGGAAATCTCTATTTTTGATGTGGGGCCAGTCAGAATATGGAGAATATCTTTGACTAAGTAAAATTTTTGATTTATTACTTTTTAATATTAAAAATTCGCCATCTTTATATTTATTTTTTTCATAGAATTCTATGTCTGAGGGTATTGTATCGGGGGCGTAGTCAAATCTGACCATCATAACATCAGGGTTTTTAGCCATTAATTCTATTGACGATTCAATAAAGTCACCTTTAATTGGTGTCAGCCAATCATCCTGTAGTTGGAGAATATACTCTCCTGAAGCCGCTCTAATACCATTATTTGTATTATTACCAAGTCCAGTATTTTTATTTGAAATAATATGTTTATCAAATGGCATTTTCCTTAATTCAGTCTGCACACATGAGGGACTACAGTCATCACATAAAATTAATTCAAGTCTTTCCCTGGGGTAAGTGCATCTATTTAAAAATAAGTAAAATGATTTTCGTAATATATCAATCCTATTGTACGTAATAAAACATACAGTTACCAATGGAAAATTAATATTATCAACCATATTTTATTTAAACCAAAAAATATATTTAGTGATTTTCATATTTAATTTTTTTAAATTTATTTATTATAATAAATAAAACTTTATTTCCATTGATATCTTTAATATTATATATAAGAATAAATATTAAAGTTAAAAATAGTATAGATTTTTGAATAATGTCTATTTTAATATAATTTATTACAAAAAATGTAAGCGATAGTATTATGGTTATAAAAAGTATATTAAATATTGGAATTGTACTAATTCCCCAGTATTTAACTATATGAAACATTGTAACTACTGCGATAAAAACCATTGCTATAAATCTAGCAATAGCAGATCCAGTAATTCCGAATGTTGTAGTAAGCGTATATGATAAAAAATATAACAGTACGAGTGATATTACTGTAGAGTTTCTATTAAAAGTTGCATCGGTCTTTAATTGCAAAACTTGTGAATAACATGATGTCGAAAGGGCCAATAAACTAAGGCAAAATATTGAAAGAAGAAATGATGTATTTTCATATATTTTAGGTAGAATGAGAGAAACCACTTGCTCGCTATAAATTATTGCAAATAATGATAACATACTACTTATAAGCAATTGAATATTCATAATTTCTCTTGCAAATATTACGACATCATAATCACTGCGCTCCCCCCACATTTTGGAAATATGAGGGGATAATGCCGATATTCCTAGCATTACAGCCTGCTGCAGTCCCGCAAATAAAGATAATGCAATTGAATATTCTGCTACAGCATTTACACCCAAAATATTTTTTATTATTGGAAGCTCTCCTCTAGACCACAATAAACTAGCAATTAATGTTGATATCCAAATATTAATTGAATATTTCCATATTTTTCTATAATTTAAATGAACCACTTCTTCAGTATATAATTTATTATTTTTAATATTTATGTAATTATAAATTTTTATAAAATTAAGAATCAATCCAAATATTAAAGAAAATATCATTAAGAAAAATAGTATATTTATATCGCTAGTTCTATCATTGAGCATCAATACGCCCGCAACCATTAGAACTGAGTTTATTAGATTAACTTTAAAAATTAAGTCAAATTTTTGAAATCCTATATTAATAGCATTCATCAGACTTGAGGCGCCGACTTCTAGTGCCCATATAAATATTAAGGCAATTGTTACTATTTTCGTATCATTATTTAAAATTATATAATAGGCGGTATTAGTAATAGCGGAAATGCAGACCAGCATTAATGCATATTTAGTCCAAGCAATAATAAATTTATTTTGTAGATGAAAATTATTTTGATATTCCGCAACGTATCTTGATATTGCACCTGATGTCCCAAAAGAAAATACTAAATAAAATATCTCTATTGACCATTGTGTGTATACAAAGACCCCGAATGATGATTGCCCAACCTTACTTGCCAGTAGCGTTGTTACAAAAAATCTAGAGCCCGCTGTGATTACAGCAGCCCCAATAGCCCATACATTTTGCTTAAATAATGACATTGAAATCTAAGAATTTATAAATCTTCTGCTAATTATTATTTTTTTTATATACAGCATTTACCCAAGTTTGCGTACTTCTAGACTTAAAAAAGCCAATACTGCTCACTTCTGGTGTTCTATAGGGGCTGTTTATTAGTTCATAGTCAGACTCACTAAACCATTTTGGTTTACTAGGCTGGCTAGGATTTCCAGATCCGGGATATGATAATCCGATATAGCTAAGGTTAGACCTATTTATATTGTCATTAAAACCACTATAGTCTACGTATAACGGATGTAATCCCTTTTCACGCCATAATATATAGGATGAAGCTGCTACAGCTACAAAATTATTTTCATTGCTGGCAGCAACATCTTGAATGACTCGATATGCATTATCAATAGTTTCACCGCTTATTATTCTAACTCCCATACCGCGAATAACCCACGGTAAATTAATAGCAGTCAAAGTAAAAAAACCTAGAAAAACTGATAATACATATTTTTTTCTTTCAAATTTTGGCATTTTATTAGCCAATACAGCTGAACTTGATAGCAATAATACTGTGCTAATAGTTATATAATGTATTTGATATGGAATTAAAACCACACACATCGGGCTAAAAATACATAACATTAGCATTCCAATTTTTGCTGTATTATTTTTATTTTTATAGGTATCATAAATTATATTTACAATTAAAATAGACTCTATAATTAATAACTTTAAAAGTTCAACATAAAAATCTAACCAATATTTTGGAATCCCACTAATCCATGTTTTATAATCTCCTGTAATCAAGGCTATAAAATAACCTCCACCCGTTTCATTTTTTGTATTAACTCCTGTCACCACACCACTAAACCCCTTAATCCAGTCCGGTAGTAATATCATTAAAATTGTTATTAATATTAATATTGCCAAAACAAAGCCTGTGCCAATTATTAATAACCTTTTTCCTCTTTCTTGAATTGAGTGGGCTAATTTTAATTCAGTCATAACAATTATTAAAGTACTGAATCCAATCCAAATACCAGTATACGGTGATATAAATATGTTTAAACCGCAGAGAGCCCCAATTACTATATCTTTCAGATTATTATATCTTGAATTTAATAGGACTAAAATTATTAAAGAAATAAATACTGCCAAGCTATCAGGCCGATCAATCTGATTTATAAAGTAACCAAATATAATACTTATTATTAGAAAAATTATATTTATAATAATATTAAAATTTCTAAATAAAGTTTTTCTAAGTAGATAGAATCCCATCAATCCCGTTGCGCTTGATATAAATGAATTGAATAATTCATTTAATTGAGGCGTCAAACCAAATATTTTTACAAATATCCCGAAAATCAGCGGATATAGAGGTGGGTACTGTGAATATGTTTTATATTCAAAAGTTGGATTTCCAAAAGTAAATCTTGAAACAAGCCCCATTCCCTCCGCCCAATTTATACCAGCATCCTTAAAATAATAAATATCCGACCCACCAAAACTGGGTGGAATTAAATAGCAATTAAGAATCAACCATCCAAAAAAAAATATTGGCGCAGTGATTGTATATATATATTTTTTCATTAATGATTAATTTTTAAAATTTATTTTGTAATATTTGATGTTAATTAAAATAAATCATTATTTTTTTGGAAATTATATGAAAAATCTTGGTAATTAGATATTGTTCTCCAGTGTAATATTTCTTTATTCGATAATATTATTGGCCATACACCTGCTCTATTTGCAACCAGTCCATCACGATCAAATCGATCTCCAACTAAAACAGCCTCATATGGATTTACCTTAGCAATTGATAGTAATTCAATTAAGCCCTTGGTATTCGGTTTCAATTTTTGTATATTTTCATCACTTGAACAGACTATATAATCAGCCTTTAAGCCCATTTTAATTAATTTATCTTCTGCCGGATAGTCTGATAATATTCCGATTTTTTTTCCGCTTTGTTTTATCATATTAAATACTTCTGGTACATTACTAAAAATGCATTTTGGCAAGTATTTTATTGGTTTTTTAATTATCCATGAATTTACAGTATCACTAACGAGCTCTTTACTACAACCAATTACCTTTGCCGTTGAATCAATCAACCATATATCAATACTTTCTTCCTCTCTTATTGCGGCTATCTCACGTAGCCTTCTGTAATGCTTCAATATTAAAATTTTTTGTAAGTCAAAATTTTTAACTGCATCGAGAATAAGGTCGCACAACATGAGCCTGCGCATCTTCTCCTGGTTATACAACGTTCCGTCAACATCAAAAATTACTAACTTGATGTTTTCCCAATAAAAATCTTGTGGCTTCTTTTTAATACTTATTTCCATTGAATATAATTTTGTCCAATTAAAAAAAGTAAAGCTGGAATTTTAATTAAACTGCTAAATATAAAAACACAAATTAATAAAGTTATTAAATAAATTAAACTTTTTTCTCTGTATAATTTTTCTGGATTTTGAGTTGATGAATCAGCCTTCATTGCCATCGCTAGGTACTGTCCAAATAAAATTGTTATAACAGGAATCATAAGAATATACTCTATTCGATATTTAATTAAAAATATTGCCAGAAAAAAATTGGAGAGCATCGCATATATAAAGCATGAAATAGTTAAAGATATATCTGTATAACTTGAAAAACTAATTCGATATTGAATTAGTAATTTCTTTCCATGTGATGCTACAATTTCCTTATATTCTGATAGTCTTTTTGCAGCCATCAAAAAAGCACCGCCTAACCAATAAGCTAATAGAAGAGAAGCTGGTGGGAGTGAAGTGGGGGCAATCATTGCCCAACCAATAATTAATCTAATAGGATTGTTAATAGATTCTGATATTACATCAACATAAGCACTATCTTTGGATCTAAACGGTCTAACATTATATATAACCCCTTGTAGTGCAAAGACTATGGCTGTGTACAGCATTAATTCACTGCTTAAATAAGCGGATGAAATACCAATGAATATGAAAAATATCCATTCTATGAGCACCCACATAGCCGATAGATTTTTTTGAACGGATGCACGTTTTGACTTTATTGGGTGAAAACGATCCGACTCCCTATCCAACCACTCATTAATCACATAGTTGGCCGATGCAATTGACATTGCAGTTAAAATACCCAGCGCAATATTTTTTATTTCAAATTGATCCATACCACGCAATAAACAAGCTAAAATTACACCTGGTAGTATAAATACATGCTTAATGCAATGATCAAATCTAGCAATACTAATATAATCATAAAATGTCGCTTTTTCAAGGCTGAATTTTTCACTCTGTAATTTATTTGTTTTCATAATTATTTATATTAATATATATTCAAAGTTGAGAATTTATAAAATTTTTACCCCCCCCCTATAGGCCCATTGTCTAATTTTTTAAATATCGGTAATATAGTATTTTTTTAGAATACAATTTTACATATTCTAAAATGACTACTTGATATAAGCCTCTTGTTTATTCAAATCCCAATGAACGCTAACGCCGACTAGCGTGGATGAGTGATCCGCCCTTGCAAATACGGCGAGCACCCTAGCCCTACCCTAACCCTAACCTCAGCCTAGCCTTACCCTCGCTTTTGGTCCTTGGGGCCTT
>Ga0007854_10000598_pt1 | contig 23201 bp, 22 predicted proteins | sample CryBogCBH12Aug08_FD_60382 | JGI IMG/M metagenome (GOLD analysis project Ga0007854, IMG submission 60382) | Freshwater microbial communities from Crystal Bog, Wisconsin, USA - CBH12Aug08 | ecosystem: Environmental > Aquatic > Freshwater > Lake | place: Crystal Bog, Wisconsin, USA | collected... | reverse complement strand
CGCCGTCTCGACGAGGCGCTTGCTCCGCTGGGAGACCGGATGATCTGCTACGCTATGAAGGCGAACGGAAATCTCTCCGTCCTGAACCTGCTTGCCAAGGAAGGGGCGGGATTTGACATCGTCTCGGGCGGGGAACTCTTCAAGGTGCTTAAGGCCGGCGGTCGCGCGGATCGCTGTACCTTCGCAGGCGTTGGCAAGACCGCCGCCGAGATCGACTACGCGCTTCGCCAGGGAATCTACAGCTTCAATGTCGAGTCGGAGGAAGAGCTCGAGATGATCAATGCCGTCGCCGCCAAGGCAGGACTCGTGGCGCCCATCGCCATTCGTGTGAATCCCGATGTCGATGCCCCGACGCACAAGTACATCTCCACCGGTAAGAGCAAGAACAAGTTCGGCATTGGTCTCGACCGCGCCGCTGCCGTCTATGAGCGTGCCGCCTCACTGCCAAATCTTAAGATCCGTGGTCTCCAGACCCACATCGGCTCCCAGATCCTGAAGGCGCCTCCCTTTGCCGAAGCGGTCCGCAAACTCACTCCGCTAGTCCTAGAGCTCAAGTCCAAGTACGGCTTGGAATTCTTCAGCGTCGGTGGCGGAGTCGGTATTGTCTATCGCGGAGCCCTCTCCAGTGGTGACGCAGCCTGGTGGAAGGGAAGCGGGGAAGATGGGGAGGGGGAGCGTCTTGCTCCCGAAACCTATGCGGCCGAGGTGATCGAACCGCTGAAGGCGCTCGGCCTACGAATCCTCTTCGAGCCAGGTCGCTTCATCGTGGGCAATGCGGGAGTCCTTCTGACCTCCGTGCTCTACCGGAAGTCGACGCCGACCAAGAACTTCGTGATTGTTGATGCCGGCATGAATGACCTCATTCGCCCTGCACTCTATGAGGGATACCATGAGATCGAGCCGCTGAAGAAGCCCACCTCGAGTGTGCTGGAAAAAGTCGATGTGGTCGGTCCTGTCTGCGAGAGCGGCGATTTCTTTGCCCAGGACCGTGAGGTTCCGGTGCTGGCACCGGGCGATCGCATCGCCTTGATGAGCGCGGGAGCCTACGGGTTCGTCATGGCCTCCACCTACAACGCCCGTCCACTTCTTCCCGAAGTGCTTGTCGAGGGAGACAAAGCGACGGTCGTTCGTGCACGCCAGACTTGGGACGATCTGATCGTGGGGGAGCGGCTTCCAACATAATCCCCCTCAGGGCTTCAGGGCAGTTTGAATGGAGACTTGGCCACAAGATGCACGGAAGGCACAGGGTCGAAAGTTAACGTCGCACGCAATTTCTCTCCTTGTGTTTTTTGTGCCTTAAATGACCACAACTTTTTCGAAAGTTTTTTTCTTCCTAGTGTGCCGTGGTGGGGGAGGTAGGAGTTCCGGGTGCTGAGGAATTCGTAGGCGTCGGGGTGGTGGCTGCGTTGGTCGCAGTTGTGATCCCCGTGGGCGCAACCGTGGGATTGGTGAGGAGTCCTCGGGCCGTTGTGATCCAGTCCTGCATGGAGGGGTTGGCTGGATAGTTTCTCACGAGTATCATGACCTCACCAAGGGCTCTGTTGGGTTGGCCGATGGCGGCGGTGTCCTGAGCCTTGCGGAAAAGCAGGTCGGGAAGTCGGGTCTGGTTGAAGATATCGGCCTGTTGCTTGGAGTTGCTCTCCGTCACCGTCGCGGTTTCCTGTGCAATCTGCATATCCCAGGTCTGGAGAATCCGGGGATCGTTCTTAGCCCTGAGTGGCTTGCGGACATTCTTCTCCATGATCGACTGGTAGTTTCCAGCAGAGGGCTCGAAATCATTATCCGGAAGCAGGTCGGATATTTGGAGCCATTCGACCACGCTCGATTTATTGACCGATTGGTTGATCAGGGTGATGGCCTCGGGGTAGGGCTTGTCGGTCGAGGTGTTCTTGGCTGTTTTTTTCTGATTTCGGTTCAGCGATGAGCCTCCGACGTCATCATTAGAAGTCGGATCAGAAGTCTCATTCTTAAGGGATTTCTGGGAGGAGAGTGTCTCAAGGTAGGCGAGGTATTCCGGAATCTGCGAATAGGCATCGTGTTTCTCGTCGCGCTGGAGGGCCATGGCCAGATAACGCATCTGGAGTTGGGCTGCGGTCTGGAAGGAAATGCTATGCAGGAGTTCCTGGTTCTTACGGCTCCAATCCACATAGTCCTGATGAGTCTCGAGGTACTTCGTGTTCTCCAGTGACTTGAGGTAGAGTTCCACGGCGGCCGGTGCGGAATTGGCAGCGGCCTGAATCTGAGAAATCGCGGCGCTCCGGCGGTTTTCCTCATGGACTTTAGCTCTCTGGTCGATCTTGTCCAATTCCTTGAGAATTGAAGCCGAGTTTTGTGGAACTGGTAAATCTTGGGCCGCAATTCTCCCTACCCAGAGAAGGGAGGCAAAAACTGTAAGAACGGAAATGGTACGAGGGGGAAAGCCGTAATGGAGGAGGTTCATGAGAAGAGATTCAAGGCAACCCATTCCCTCGGGTCAACGGGGAAGGGGGTAAGTTCGCAGGGTGTGAATGGTGATCTCGGGTGGGCAATAAAAGCGAGCCGCTACGCCGGCGGATCCTGTGCCACGCGAGGTGTACCCGATCATCGATTGTTCTCGCCAAGAACCCGAAAGATGCTCCCTGCGGCATCCTGGGGCATTCCGGTAGAGAGGGATTCCGCCCGGAGCACAGATCTGTCCCCCATGGGTGTGGCCGCTGAGGTGGAGTTCATAGCCGAGAGACGCCGCCTCCCGATAGGTCTCGGGCGAGTGGGAGAGGAGGATTGAGATCTCCCCTCTGGGAACGTTGGCCCGTGCCTTTTTCAAATCATGGGTGCGGAAGAAGTGAGGATCATCAATTCCGCAGATCCAGAGTCGCGAACCCTGGCGCTCGATGGGGCGTGATTCGTTGAGCAGGAAGGGAAGTCCTGCCGCTTCGAGAGGTTGCACCTTTTCCAGAAAATCATGGTTCCACGAGAGTGGCAAACCGGAGCGGGTGAAGATGGGGGATCAACCGGAGCATTTCGTCGAGGGAACGATCGAACGGCTTCGAGACCTTGTTATGGTAATCCCCGGTCAGGACGACGGCATCGTGAGGGATGGTGAGCATGACCTCCCTGATCCGCTCCATCATCTGGGTCTCCAGATCACAGTGGAGATCTGCCAACTGCATCACGCGAAATCCCTCAAAGGCGAAGGGCAGTGATGGAAGGATCACCTCATGCTCTTCAACGCGCAGATCGAGGATGTTTCGCAATCCCCGCTCCCTCATCCCGCAAAGCGAAATGATGGCGCTGATGCCGGCATTCACCGAGATGAAGCGCTCCAGGGAGAAAAGGCCGAGTCCCTGGGCAATCTTCCGTTTCTTCAGTTGTTCCTGAAGCTCCAGGCGCTTTTGCGTCCTATCGTTTCCCAATCGTTGCCGGATCGTTTCAGGAATGGTTGAGCCAAGGGGATTCATCAAGAGACACTCACTATGACATCACCAATGGTGGAATCCAAAAAAAGAGCAGCCCGGTCGGATGATTCCGAGTTCCCCCCCGAGACCTCGAAAGTTTTAACGACCGGGCTGCAACCACAAACCAACTTTAACTAAGCACGCGCCGTGCCAACTCTTCCGAGTCTCTTTCTCCACTCTGTTCAGTGGCTATTGGCGCGGGGATGTTCAAAGATCGCCAGGAATCCCCTGCTGAGGTTAAAAAGTGACCAACCGCATTACCGAAAATGACCACTGACGATCTTTTTGAGCCAAAAGCCTCTTCGGTTGGGCCGGAACTCAGGATTCTGGAATTACGCAGACACATCTCTCACCACGACCGTCTCTACTACGAGCAGGCGAAACCTGAGATTACTGATCGTGAGTATGACGCCCTCTACCGCGAACTGGTCGATCTGGAGAGGGTATATCCCGATTTGCTGGTCTCCGATTCCCCGACTCAGAGGGTGGGCGGGAGGCCTCAGGGGACCTTTGCTCAAGTGCGGCATCTTGTGCCAATGCAGAGTCTAGATAATACCTACTCGGCCGAGGAGATCAGCGACTTCGTCGAGCGCCTCCAGCGTCTCCTGCCGGGGGAGGAGATCCCCTTCACGATCGAGCCCAAGGTGGATGGGGTGGCCATCTGCCTCCTCTATGAAAAGGGCCGTCTTGTGCGTGCCGCCACACGGGGCGATGGTACGACTGGGGACGAGGTGACCCGGAATATCCGCACGATCGACTGCATCCCGGCAATGCTTCAAGGAAAGTCGATACCCGAGGTGTTGGAGGTGAGGGGGGAGATCTACCTGCCGAAGGAGACCTTTGCCCGGATCAATGCCGAGCGGGACGAGCAGGGCATGCCTACCTTTGCTAATCCCCGCAATGCCGCCGCCGGAACGCTCAAGCAGCTCGATCCGAACATCGTCGCAGAGCGGAAACTCTCGGCGGTCTTCTATGGCTATGGCGCGGTGGAGCCCGCCTCCTCACTCCCTGAGAGGATGGAAGAGTTCTTTGCTCAGCTCAAAGAATGGGGCCTCCCCGTCAATCCACGTTATTGGCTTGCCCGAGATGCCGGGCAAGTGATGGCTGCCATCACGGAACTGGGGACAATAAGACACGGCTTTCCCTTTGAGACCGACGGTGCCGTTATCAAGGTGGATCGGATCGCCCAACATGCCCGACTCGGTTCCACCAGCAAGGCGCCCCGCTGGGCCATTGCCTACAAATACGAACCGGAGCAAGCGAGGACACGCCTCCTCAATATCACCGTGCAGGTCGGCCGCAGTGGCGTCCTGACGCCAGTCGCTGAATTGGAACCGGTTTTTGTAGCGGGGAGCACCGTTTCACGTGCGACCCTCCACAACGAGGAGGAGATCCTCCGAAAGGATCTGCGGATCGGCGATTGGGTGATGATCGAGAAGGCTGGCGATGTGATTCCAGCTGTCGCGAGTGTGCTTACGGAAGAGCGCGAGGGCTCGGAACAGGTCTTCCAAATGCCGACCCATTGCCCGGTTTGCTCTGCGCCCGTAACCCGTGCCGAGGGTGAGGTGGCCGTCCGCTGTGCCAATCCGGGGTGCGCTGCTCAGATGCGACGCCGGATCGAGTACTTTGCGAGTAGATCAGCCATGGATATCGAGGGGCTCGGGGAAGCGATGGTGGCACAGCTTGCCGAGGCGAGATTGGTTCATGATATCGCCGATCTTTACACCCTCACGGAGGGGCAACTCCTGCCGCTGGAGCGGATGGGGGAGAAGAGTGTTTCCAACCTTCTTGCGGCAATCGCCGCGAGTCGTGAGCAACCGCTCTGGCGTCTCTTGGCAGGCCTTGGTATTGCCCATGTCGGGGTGACCGTGGCTAGGACATTGGCCTCCTCGTTCGGCACGCTTGATCGGCTTGCCGCCGCCTCCGAGGAAGATCTCGTCGCCGTTGAGGAGATCGGGCCCATCATGGCCACGGCGATCCACGGATGGTTTCGGGATCCCTCGGTTGTCGTAGTGATCGAAAAACTGCGTGCCGCCGGACTGAACTTCGGGGAGCGTGATCCCAAGGGGGCTGCCCCTGCCGCTGACGGGCCTCTCAAGGGAACGACCTGGGTGCTGACGGGGACGCTCTCGATCCCCCGCGAAGAGGCCGCCGAGATGATCCGAGCGAAGGGGGGTAAAGTCGCCGGATCCGTCAGTGCCAAAACAACCTATCTACTGGCCGGTGAAGAGGCTGGCAGCAAACTCGAAAAGGCCCAGAAGCTGGGCGTGAAAGCGCTCAACGAGGAAGAGTTCAGAAAACTGATTGGTTGAATATGGAACTCAAGAACTCATGAGAGAAATCCAAGGAATTTCAGGATTTTTTCAGGCATGTATATTTCTCCCCTTCCTGAGTTCCTGAGTTCCATATTAATTCTCTTTTTGCATTTCCTTTCGTCATGACCACACCCTCAACAGCAGACCTCTACCGTGACTATGTCATGCCGACTTACGGTCGGTTCGACCTTGCTCTGGCGCGGGGCGCGGGAACTTGGGTCTGGGACGAAGAGGGTAAAGGCTATCTCGATTTCGGTGCCGGCATCGCCGTCTGCTCGCTGGGTCATGCCCATCCCAAGTTGACCAAGACTTTGGCGGAACAAGCGCCCACGCTGATCCATACTTCGAATCTTTATTTAACGCGCCCGCAGGGTGAACTTGCGAAGCTGATCGTTGATCTCGTGGGTCTCGGCGGGAAGGTCTTCTTCTCCAATAGTGGTGCCGAAGCGAACGAAGGGCTCTACAAGCTTGCACGGAAATTCGGAGTTGCCACGGGTCGGTATGAGATCATCACCTTCACCAATTCATTCCATGGCAGGACGCTCGGCGGAATCAGTGCTACCGGTCAGGAAAAGGTGAAGACTGGATTTGCGCCACTCGTGGAGGGATTTGTCCATGTCCCCTTCAATGATCTTACGGCTGTTAAGGCGGCGATCACGCCGAAGACCGTCGCGATCCTGCTGGAGCCTGTTCAAGGCGAGGGGGGAATCAATCCCGCGACGCCTGAATTCCTCCAAGGGGTGCGTGAACTATGCGATCAGCATGACCTTCTTCTCATGTTCGACGAGGTGCAGTGTGGCTTCGGTCGGACCGGGGACTGGTGCGCCTGGAGGACGATTGTTTCAGCTGGTGTCGAACCCGATGCGGTGAGTTGGGCCAAGGGAATAGCCAGTGGTGTGCCGCTTGGTGCCTTCTGGGCGGGGACCCGTTCTACGGCTACCGTTCCTCTCTGCGACCTGCTCGGTACAGGTACGCATGGGACGACCTATGGAGGCAACCCTCTGGTAGCCGCGGCCGGTCTTTCCGTGCTCTCAACGATTGAGGAGGAAGGCTTGTTGGAAAACGCCCGGAACCTAGGTGCGTACCTAATGAAGGAGTTGGAAGCGATGAATCTACCTGCGATCCGGTTGGTTCGAGGTGTCGGTCTGATGATCGGTATCGAGCTCAATGATCTCGCCGGGGAGGGGCTTCCCTCGATCATCGCTACCAAGGCGCTCATGGTAGCTGCTCTGCTCGTGATCCCCTCGGGAGAACGGACGATCAGGCTTCTGCCGCCGCTGAACATCACGAAAGCCGAGGCCGACGAAGCTCTCTCGATCTTGAAAAATGTTCTCTCGGCTACGCCGATCGCCTAACTCTGGTGCTTCTTGGACTTACTGCTTTTTTGAGCTGAGGGGGAGCCGGAAGGGGAAGCAACAGGCGTTGGATTCTTGCCCTCGAGAGCCATCAGTTCGGAGATGGTCACGAATTTATAGCCCTTCGCAAGCAACGCATCCAATGTCGCTGGCATAGCCTCGATAGTTCCCTTGTGAATGTCGTGGGAGAGGATGATGGCGCCGGGCTTGGCACCTCCACTCTGCTTCCAGCCATCGAGGATGCGGCTGGAGACGACTGATGGTCCGGGATCTTTCCAGTCATCGGGATCCACCGACCAAAGAATGACCTTCATGCCGTATTCCCTCTCAATCGCCTTGCTGAGACGGGGGTTCGTGGCGCCGTAGGGAGGGCGCATCAAGGTAACCGGCTTGCCAATGGTTTGCTTGATCAGGTCCGAAGTATCTGCCAACTCGTGATGAAGGCCGCCTTCGCGTTGCACCACTTTTGTCAGCGGCAGGTGACTCCAGGAATGGTTTCCGATCTCATGCCCCTCGATCGCTTCACGCTGGAGGATTTCGGGGTGGGATTGAACCATGTTTCCCAGAACAAAGAAGGTCGCGTGGATGTGACGCTCCTTGAGGATGTCGAGGAGTCTGGGGGTGAGTTTGGCATCTGGGCCGTCATCGAAGGTCATCGCGATGTAGGGACCATCGACACGAATTGAGCTATAGCTGCTACGTTCCGTTCCCGAGGTCTGTTGTGCGGGTGCCTGCATGCCTGAAGGAACGATGGCAGGGGCTATCGTGGAGGAAACGGTGGGATTGGTGGAAACCGGTGCAGGCGTTGCCGGGACAATGGGCGATGTGCTTGAGAGAGTCGTGGATTGTGTGGTCGTGGGAGGATTGGCAGGGCTTCCCTGCTGTGCGGAAGCGAGTGCCGTGGAAAGAATCATTAGAGCCACAGGCAGGAAACTGGAGAGGGATTGACGGATCATGATGACAGGTAACGTGGCAGAAAATTTCAAAGATGCACGCCCCCGATCAAAAAATTGAGCGGGGTTAGGAAGCGTGGCTTCCCAGGTTGGAGAGTCGGGGCTTTAAGCCGTTGGGATGAGCGCCTTGGCCCTCGGGGTCAGAAGGCTCAGAAACTCGAGCAGGGAAGGTTTCTCCGGCATGGGCCTGCGGGTGATGGCTCCCATGGGACGCCACATCCGCTCTGCTTCGAGTTGACGTATGCTCAGGGTTCCCTGTTTGACTTCCTGGCGCACTGAGGTCTCAGGAATGATCGAGATCGCTTGTTCCGCCTCAACGGCGGCCTTCACGGTTTCGATGTTCTCCAACTCGGCGACATAGGCAACCTTCACGCCGGAGGCGCGCAGCGTTTTGTCAAGATACTGGCGCGTCGGGATATCCGGAGTCAGTCCAACAAAGCGCTGGCCGTCGAGATGCTCGAGTCCCAGGGGTTTCTTGCCCGAGAGTGGGTGTCCGGGAGGCATCACAAGAACGAGGCGCTCCTGCCAGCAGGTGATGGCGCGCAGGCCGGGTCGTGCCTTCGGATAAGCGACCAGTCCGAGGTCAGCACGCCCATCCTCGATGGTCTCGTAGATTTCCTCGGCTTTGCGGTAGTCGACGGTGACCTCCACTCCGGGATGAGCCTTGCGGAACTGCTTGAGCATGGGGGGGAGATTATGCAGGGCGATACTGATGACGCTGGCGATGCGCAGCCTGCCCTTGAGTTCTCCACGGGCAATACGGAAGCGTGTCCCAAGGCTGTCGTAACGGGTGAGGATGTCCCTGCAAACATCGAGGTAGACGTGTCCCTCGGGAGTGAGATGGAAAGTTTTTTTATCCCGGTCGATTAGCGGGACTCCAAATCTTTTTTCGACGGCCCGCACCTGCTGGCTTACCGCGCTCTGGGTGATGCCGCTTGCTTCGGCGGCGCGGGAGAAGTTTCCCGTGTCGCAGAGATCGCAGAAGACCTTGAATCCCTCGATGTGCATCCTTCAATTCTGCCGTGATCAGGCTATGAATCCCAAGGCAAAAACCATGGTCTTTCCCCGAATCTCTCCATACCATCCCGCAGTCCCACTCCTATGCCCTCCATCGCCGAAAATCTCGAGTCCGTGCGTGCCAACATCTCCGCTGCGGCAAGTCGCAGTGGACGCGACGCTTCGTTGGTGGAACTGATCGCTGTTTCCAAGACGTACCCTGCCGATGTCATCCGCGAGGCGGTGGATGCTGGGCAGGAACTTTTCGGCGAGAATCGCGTCCAGGAGGCTCTCATCAAGATCCCGAATCTCCCGTGCAGCCTACGCTGGCATCTCATAGGCCATCTTCAATCGAACAAGGTGAGGAAGGCGCTGCCATTGTTTGAATTGATTCACGGCGTTGACTCGACCGATCTTGCGAGAGACATCGACAGGATCGCGGCAGAAGAGGGCATGCATCCGCGAATCTTGCTCGAGGTGAATGTCTCGGGCGAGGGGAGCAAGCATGGATTTTCTCCAGAGAATCTGGAACGGGAGTTGGACGGACTGCTTGCCTTGCCGCGCGTTCAAGTGGAGGGGTTCATGACAATGGCACCGCTGGCACCAGATCCGGAATTGTCTCGTCCGTATTTTGCCTCCCTCAGGGAGTTCCGGGATCGGTTGGCTGAAAAGGCGGGGATTCCCCTCGGAACGCTTTCCATGGGGATGAGTGGCGATTATCAGGTGGCTGTGGAAGAGGGAGCCACCCTGGTCAGGGTTGGATCCGCTATCTTCGGTTCCCGATAAAAAATCCTCCTAATTGAAGATTTTGCGGGTAAAAAAGAGATCGCTACGCTACCCATAGTGTCCATGTCAGACTTTCACGAAGAAAACGACGAACTGCTGGATCTTGAACAGAGCCCTTCTGCGGAGGAGCTCCAGAATCAAGTCAAGAGGGCTCAATCAGAGTTGCTGCAACTCCGCCAACGTCAGGATCTGATCGAGAAGGAAAAGCAGCGTCTTGAGGAGTTGACGCGGCGCCAGGAGGAGTTGGAGCGAGGACGCAACGAGATCGCCGACAAGCTCGGTAGATCCATCATTCTGGTCCAGCGTGAAACCGAGGAGGCCCAGCGTCGCCTTGAACAGCTTAATACCATTCAGGATTCCTTCGCGGAGCATCTCCGTAACCTTGAGGAAATCGATCCCAAGGCATGGAACGGCCGCGATCTGCCGCGTGAGTTGACCCGTGCGCTCGGCACCGTTGACGAGGCCCGCGCGGCTTATGCCCGATCGCATGCCAAGATCTCTCCCGCCGGTGATCCCGAGACGGCACTGGCCGGTGAGTCCGGAGCCCTCTTCCATGAGGGAGGCGACCAGGGATTCGCCTATTGGCTTCAGAATGGACTGGCCTTCACGCTGCCTCTCCTGATTCTTGGAACAATCGCCCTGTTTGTCTGGATCTGGCATCTGCTGACCGCACCGAAGTAAGGCGTCTGATTCTCCATGCCGACTCCCTCTTCCGGCTGCCGAAATGTCCGCCCCAGCGCGTTGGGACACTCACCGCTGCGCCCGAAATCGAAGGCTCCAATAAACGATGATCGGCTGCGTCTGGAGAAGGATCTTGAGGAAATCCGGAAGCAGGAAGCAGAGTTGAAAAAACTCGAGGAGGAGATGAAGCGCAAGGTCGAGGAGCTTCCCAAAAAACTTGCCGAGCAGGAACGCAGGCAACGGGAGAGAATTCACAAACTGGCCGTCCTTACCGCTACCGATCATGTCGGTCGGCCCCGCGACAAGCGCCATGCCCCACTCCGTCAGGGAAATGGTGCGCGCCGCATGACCTTGCCTGAGCAGCGCAGGGCTCGGATGCAGTTTCTTCTGCTATGCGCCGTGCTGGCCATCTTCCTGATCCTTCTTTGGAAGTCCCTTCCTTAGCACTTGGGGTTCAGCGGTTCCTCAAGGATTCCCCAGGGTAGAGCACCGGCTTCGGAGCGACGATAAAATGCTCCTAATTTCCATACCTGCATTATAGTTTCAGTCGATGACCAAGGCCAAGTCACCGAAGACCAAAGGGTCCCAAGAAAAGAGTTCTCCGGAGTCCTTGGTCGGCACACTGACACGCGAATTGGCGCGCCGTGCCTACCGCACCATGCTGGAGGCGCGTCTCCTTGAGGAGAAGTTGGCTGCCCTCTACCGCTCTGGAAAAATCGTCGGCGGTGTCTTTCTTGGTCGTGGCCAAGAAGCCCTGAGCGTCTCCTTGGGTGTTCATCTACGCCGTGGAGATATCTACGCTCCCCTGATCCGTGATCAGGCGGGTCGACTTGCTTTCGGTGACACCATCCTCGACACCTTGCGCACCTATCTTGGTTCATCTCTTGGTTCCATGCGTGGGCGCGACGGAAACATACACCGGGGACGCCCCTCGGAGGGATACCACGCGATGATCAGTCATCTCGGGGCTATGGTCTCCACCGTCTGTGGTAGTCTGGTAGCAAAGCGCTTCCGCGGGGAGAAGGGAACGGTCGGGGCCACTTGCATCGGCGAGGGGGGAACCTCGACCGGAAGCTTCCATGAGGGGATGAACATGGCCGCCGTGGAGAAACTCCCGCTTGTCGTCGTGGTGGCCAACAATCAGTATTCTTATTCGACACCCAACGACCGGCAGTTTGCCTGTGCCGATCTTCTTGCCAAGGCCGTGGGATACGGAGTGCGGGGGCACCGTGCTGTCGGGAATGACCTGGTCGACTCCCTTGCCGTGGTTGGTGAAGCCGTTGCCGCCGCCCGCCGAGGAGAGGGACCCCAGCTTGTGGTCGCCGATCTCCTCAGGCTTGTCGGGCATGGTGAGCATGATGACGCCTCCTACATTCCGGAAGCCCTGAAGAAATCGCCGCTTGGACAGGATTGCCTGGAGCTCGCGAAGCAGTCACTTCTTGAGCGCGATTGGATGTCCCAAGAGGAGGCCGAATCTTGGCACATGGCCGTCGAGAAAGAAGTCGAGGAGACCGCATCCAAGGTGCTGCGAGAACCCGCTCCCGATCCTTCGGAGGAAGATTGGAATGCCTTTGCCTCGCTTGGCAGGAATCTTTAGCCCGAGTTACCCGGAGAACCCATGAGCAGTATTACTTATCTGGAAGCCATCCGTCTGGCGCAGCAAAGGGCCCTGAAGGAGGACCCGAGGGTTTTTATTTACGGTCAAGACATCGGCGTTTTCGGCGGGGCCTTCAAGGCCACAAAGAATCTTGCCAAGGAATTTCCAGGTCGCGTCCTGGACGCTCCGATCAGCGAGGATGCCATGGTGGGACTTGCCATTGGTGCTGCCATCGAGGGAATGAGACCCATCGTAGAGATGCAGTTTGCCGACTTCTCCACCTGCGGGTTCAACCAGATCGTGAACCAAGCCGCCACGCTTCACTACCGAACTGGCACACCATGTCCTATCGTTGTGCGTCTGCCGAGCGGAGGGACGCCCGGCAGCGGTCCCTTCCACAGCCAGAGCATGGAGGCGATCTATGCCCATTATCCGGGTCTCGTAGTAATGACTCCCGCTACGGTCGAGGATGCCTACACAATGATGCTCGAGGCCATTGCGCTGAATGATCCGGTGATCTTCTGTGAGCACAAGTTTCTCTATTATCATCTCAAGGCCGAGAAGTTGCCGAAGTTTCCCGGAGAAGAGCTTCCGTTTGGCAAGGCACGCATCACCAGACCCGGCAGGGATGCCACGGTGGTCGCTTACAGCGCCATGGTGCACGAGGCGCTGGCCGCTGCGGAGGAACTCACCCAAGATGGCTACGACATCGAGGTGGTGGATCTCCGGACGGTAAGGCCGATTGACACGGACACAATCCTTGCCTCGGTTGCCAGAACGGGAAGATTGCTTGTGGTCGGGGAAGCCTGGCCATGGGGAGGTGTTGCCGCAGAGGTTGTCGCTCGTGTCGCCACCGAAGGTTTTGGTCTGCTGGATGCTCCTCCCCAGCGACTCAATGCTAAGGAGACTCCCGTTCCCTATCACCCCGCCCTCTGGGGTACCCATCGTCCGACGGCTTCCTCCGTGGCCAATTCCCTGAGGCAGCTTCTCGAACTCTAACTTATTACCGCCAATCGCCCACCCGAACCGCAGACATCCATGTTTCCTTCACCCGACTCACCGAAACTCCTCCCGATCATCATGCCGCAACTTGGTGAGTCGATCGCCGAGGCAACCATTGTGCGCGCCACGTTCGTTGTGGGCGACCGTGTTGAGGCTGACAAGGATCTTCTTGAGGTCGAGACCAACAAGGCGGTCATGGGAGTCACCGCTCCCTGCGGGGGCATCCTCCGTGAATTGACCGCGACGATCGGCGAGAGTTACGCCGTCGGCGCCACGCTCGGTTATCTCGAAATCAGTGAAGAGGATGCCGAGAGGCTGGGGCTGAACGACGCTCCTCCTGCTCCGGTGGAAAAGCCAAAGAAGAAAAAATCTCCCGGTATTTCGGGTGCAGCCGAGGCGGAATCCATCAAGCCCTCGAGGAAATCCGTGGAACCCACAGTCAGCGGCCTGCCCGTGCCTGCACACGCCGGTGGTGCCAGCTTCCTTTCCCCGCGCATGAAGGCCCGTATGGCCGAGCTTGGTCTTCACGCCGCCGATCTGGCCGGTGTTGCCGGCAGTGGAGCGGGAGGGCGTGTAACCATCGATGATTTGGAGAGATTCCTTCAAGACCTGGAAAGGAACACCATTTCTCCCGCTTCCTCGATGCGGGTGGCCGTGGCGGATGCAATGCGCCGCAGTTGGACTAGGCCGCTTGCGACTGTTGTCCTGCCGGTTCAACTCGACATCCTGCTTGCCCACCGCAAGCTGCAGACCGTGAAGGCAGGGCCGGCTCTCTATGCGCTTCGGGCCCTGGCCATCGCCCTTTCAGAAATGCCCACGGTGGCGGGTCGACTCATCGGCGATCGTGTCATTCACCCGCGCTCCATCGACATTGGTTTTGCTGTGGAGGCGGAGGATGGGGTTCTTGTGCCTGTCATCCGCCATGCCGATCAGTCACCCCTGACCGATCTTGTGGAACGCTACAACCGCCTTGTCGATCTTGCCCGCGCAAGGCGGCTTCCAGGATCCGATACGGGGGGGTCCATCGCGACGATTACAAACTACGGTGTCTTCGGACTCACGATGGCGACCCCTATTCCATTGCCGGAGCAGAGCATTCTGCTGGGTATGGGGGCCGGTCGGATCACCCCGTCTTGGGATATGGAGAAGAAGGCGTTTGTTCCCGTGACGGAAGCGCAATTTACCCTGAGTTTCGATCATAGGGTTCTGGATGGCGGAGCAGCTGGAAGATTACTCCAGAGGGTTGCCGGATTGCTCGCAAACCCTGAAGAACTTTGATTCTTACTCATTATCACTGGCGCTGAGTTTCCCGTTGAAAGGGAGGAGCGAAGATTTTTCGCAACTTATGAGTAGACGTGGTGTTTCTTTCTTTGATGAAAATAACACCACTCTTCCTGTTATCTCTTATTGCCGGTCTTGTTTCCGTGCAGGCCCAGACAAACCCGGTAGCGCCTGCCCCAACCCCTAGCAACAATAACCAGTCTCAAGGCACCCCATCGCATCATGCGAAGAAAGACGTCTTGGCCAACCTAACAGAGGCGGAGAGGCAGCAGTTCAAGGCTGCCATGAAGAAGATCAAGGACGATCCTCAGTTGGTCGCGGCGCGACAGGCAGTCAAGGAATCGCAGACCAAGGAAGCCAAGATTGCTGGCCATCAAGCTCTGAATCAGACCCGCCATGATCTTCTAGTGAAGGCTGATCCCACGATCCAGCCGATCCTAGATAAGATCGGTTCTGCCAAAAAAAATCCAGCGGCTCAGTAGTCGCTAGATTTCTGGTTCTCCAGCTCCCACAACCTCACGACAACCCATGACAAAACACTTCCTGATCCTTGCTCTTCTTTGTGGTGTAGCCCCGCTCGCTTTGAGAGCGCAAACGACAAATGCTACCCCTCCCCCGCCGCCGTTACCCGGAGTTCATGGCGAGCATGGGCCGATGGCCAATCTGAGTGAGGCGGAACGTGCTCAGGTGAAAGCAGCCCATGACAAGGCGATTCAGCAGAATCCGGCGCTGGATCAGAAAATGAAGTCGGCCCATCAGGCCATGGAGGATGCCAAAAAATCAATGCATGATGCGATGGTGGCTGTCGATCCGACCGTCGAACCAATCCTTGCAAAAATGATGCCGCCAAAATGGGCAGGCAAACACGATGGCAACCCAGCCAACCAAGTCAGTCAGAGCGGAGCTTCCTCTTCTGTGATCGCAACTGGAACTAATGCAAGTGTCTCCAATGCTTGGCAACAACCAGCTCATCATGAACCCGCAGGGATGGCTCGTCTGACGGAAGGCGAACGCCAGCAACTCAAGTCGCTCCATGAGCAGGCAAAAAACGACCCCGCCGTCCTTGCTGCCAAGGAAGCCAAACGGAACGCCACCACTGCCGAAGCCAGGCATGCCGCGGAAGAATCCCTGCATCAGGCTATGAGCGCAGCCATGATCAAGGCGGATCCCTCCATCGAGCCGATCCTTGCTAAAATCCATCCCGGCGCGAATGGGGAGGGCTCAGCAGGGCAATCTTCTCCGAGCCCTTCCGTCGCGCCAATGGTTCAGTAAAAAGAAAGATCCGCGTTACAGATTTTCCCGGGTCGGGTTTCAAAGAAATCCGGCCTCCCCCCTTAAACACTCCAACGCTGGGTTATGCCTGAGGCTTGATCACTTCTTTCCCGGAAGAACTCTTATGGGTGGAAGCGGGACTTGTTTTGATCTGCTGAGGTTTGGGCTTCGCCAGACCGTGGTGGAGTAGCCGTGTGTAAGGTCCTTCAACGATCTGAGGGGAGTAGAGGTCGCGTCGATTTTCCACAGTGGTGCAACCCGTGAGGGAGAGCACCATTAGAAAAGCAATGCCGACAGGGAGTTTGGGGGAAAGAGGAAGTTTCATGATCGAAGAGCATAATCGTCGGAGCCGATTCCGTGTCAAAGAAATTGCCCCCTTAGGACTTCTTCGTAAGGATCGTCAGGCATGGTGCTGGCATATTACATTCACGATCTGAGTCCGTTCCTGATCCAGATCGGCGGATTCGGTTTGCGTTGGTATGGTCTGGCCTACCTGGCGGGATTCATAGTCGGCATTCTCCTCTACAGGCGACTCGCTGTGCTTGGATATTCCGATTTGCGCCCCGATCAGGTGAGCGATTTTATCACCATGGCAGCGCTCTTCGGCGTGCTTCTGGGAGGACGACTCGGATACATGCTCTTTTACGATGCAGATCGGTTTTTCCACGACCCATTGATGTTCTTCCGTGTGTGGGAAGGAGGAATGGCAAGCCATGGAGGCATTCTTGGCCTGACTTTTTACACAATCTGGTACGCCCACAGGCATCATCTTTCTTTCCGGAACCTTGCTGACAATCTCGTGGTGGTGGGGCCTGTGGGAGTCTTTTTCGGGCGATGTGCCAATTTCATCAACGGGGAACTTTATGGCCGTGTGACCGATGTCTTCTGGGCCATTCAGTTTCCAAAGGAAATCCTTCTCTACCCGCCGGAGCATCTTGACCGGTTGCTCGCCAAAACGTCAGCTATCAATCCTTCATTCGGATCCCCCGAAACGGTCATTGCCGCGGTGTCCTCTTCCAAACCGCTCCGGGAGTTGCTGGCCGTTGAGATCGCGCCACGCTACCCATCGCAGCTTGTGGAAGCCGGGCTTGAGGGACTTTTGCTCTTCGCTCTTCTCTGGACGCTGCGCACGCGATTGCGCCTTGCCGATGGAGTCCTTACAGGTGTTTTCTTCATTGCCTATGCCGTGGTGAGAATTCTCGGCGAATGCTTCCGCGAGCCCGATGCCCCGTTGACCGGGATACTCACCCGTGGACAATTCCTATCCCTCTTCATGATCCTTGTCGGGATGTTCTTCCTGCTTTGGGCCCGCTTGAGGCCGTGCTACCCGCACCGTTTCAGGGAGGACTTCCCCTTATGATCGAGGTGCGTTACGATCGAGGGGTCTACCTTCCCGGCTGCGATCACCTCTGGTTGGATCCACGGGGCACGCGCTCCTTTGCGTTTATTTCGCACGCCCACAGCGACCATACGGGCCATCACCAGAGGACGATCCTGACGGATGCCACGGCCCGCTTCATGCGCGCCCGCATGGGGTCGAGTGGAAAGGTGCAGCACATCCTGAGGTATGGAGAGGAACGTGAGTTCGGTTCCTTCAAGGCGACGCTGTTTCCTGCGGGGCATGTTCTTGGATCGGCTCAAGTCCTGATCGAGCAGGATGGGGCACGTTTGCTCTATACGGGTGATTTCAAGTTGAGGCCCGGGCTTTCCAGCGAAGCGGCGCAATGTGTCGAGGCTGACACGCTGATCATGGAGACGACTTTCGGGTTGCCGCATTACAAGTTTCCCCCCGCTGCAAAAACGATCACCCGTATTCTGGAGTTCTGCCGCTCCACGCTTGCGGAGGGCTCGGTGCCTGTGCTTCTCGGATATTCCCTCGGCAAGGCGCAGGAAATCCTCGCCGCTCTGGCGGGTGCCGAATTCCCCGTGATGCTGCATGGCTCCGTCTGGCAGATGACGCAACTCTACGAGGAGTTGGGAGCTATTTTCCCCCCCTATGCGCGTTTTGAGCCGGAGCAGGTGACGGGGCATGTCCTGATCTGTCCCCCCATGACCAAGGGGTCGGGCATGCTCGAAAAGATCACCGAAAAGAGGGTTGCCATGATCACGGGCTGGGGGCTCGATGAAAATGCAGTCTACCGCTACGGGTGCGACTCGGTCTTCCCTCTCTCCGACCATGCTGACTACGGGGAACTGATGGAAATGGTCGATCTGGTGAAGCCCTCACGTGTCTTTACCCTTCATGGGTATGCCGATGAATTTGCCCTCGACCTCAGACGTCGCGGCATCGACGCCTGGTCCCTCACCGGCGGGAATCAGCTCGAGTTCGGTCTCTGAGCGGTTCTTTGGGTGTTACGCCCGCAGCAGTTTTTCCACCCGTACTGCATCCGCCGGCGTGTCGACTCCGACTCCGCGATGGGACGTCAAGACAACTCGTATCGGAATGCCGTGCTCCAGCGCGCGGAGTTGTTCCAGCTTCTCGCACTGCTCCAGCGGAGAGGGGGCGAAGCGTACCAGTTTTCGCAGTACGTCACGCCGGTAGCCATAGATGCCGAGGTGAAGCAGCGGAGTGACGGCGCTCGTCTTATCCTTGGCATCACGATGGTACGGAATCCTGCTGCGTGAGAAGTAGAGCGCATGGCCATTGCCATCCAAGACCAGCTTCACGCAGTTTGGATCATCGGCTTCCTTCAAATCAATGAAGGGGGTGGCCGCCGTGATCATCCCGATCTTCGGATCGTACTTCAGGGTCTTGGCCAAAGAGGCGATCAGCAGGGGATCGATCATTGGTTCATCACCTTGAACATTGATGAAGTGGGTGATTCCCTTGAGTCGTGAGGCTACCTCGGCAATCCGGTCGGTGCCGCTCGGATGATCATGCGACGTCATCACGACGTCGGCACCGAAATTGAGCGCAGCCTCGGCAATCCGGTCGTCATCGGTGGCGATCAAGACACTGGATATACCCTTCGCTTGCAGGGAGCGTTCCCAGACATGCTGGACGAGCGGTTTGCCCGCGATCGGATGAAGGCACTTCCCGGGGAATCGCGTCGACCCCCAGCGCGCCGGAATGACGAGGGCGATGGTTGTTTCTTTCATGGTAGAAAAAATCAAAAGGGTTCGTTGAGCACGAGGCGAATAGCCTCGGTAACGGTCGGGGCAAAGTAGTCGGCTCCACAGTTCGGATTTTTCTTTCCGTAGCCTGTCTCCACAAGGATTGTGCGCACCCCGGCATTCCGCCCGCACTCGATATCGAGATCCTTGTCCCCGATCATGAAAGAGCGTTTCAGATCAATTCCGTGGTCCGCAGCCGCCTCGAGGATCATGCCGGGGGCCGGCTTGCGACGCGGTGAGGGGGTGTCGGGATGGTCGGGCGCCATGTAGGAGGCGTCGACTTCCCCGTTGAGTTGCCGGAAGAGTTCCGTCTGAACGGATTCGAACTGTTCAACGGTGAAGTAGCCCCGGCCGATGCCGCTTTGATTCGTGATGATGATGACGGCCCAACCGAGAGAGCGTGCCCGGGCAAGTTCCTCAGCAGCGCCGGGATAGGCCTTCACGTCTTTGGGATCGCAACAATGATCGACCTCAACCATGAGCGTTCCATCGCGGTCGATGAAGAGGGCGGGTTGCAGACCTTCGGCGCCACTCATGCCGGATGGAGTTCCCCGAAGCTATCCTCAAGTTCGGAGCGTGTGCAGGTAGCGGTACCAAGTTTTCCGACAACGATGCCGGCGGCATGATTGGCAAGTTCGGCAGCCTCTTCCGGAGTGGCACCTGCAGTGAGGCCCAGCGTATAGAGCGAGATGGAGGTGTCGCCCGCGCCGGAGACATCGAAAATTTCCCTGGCACGCGTCGGCGTGTGATAAGGCGGATGATCCTTGCGGAAGAGCATCATGCCCTGCTCGCTAAGTGTGATCAGTAAAGCGCCTGCATTCCATCGACTTAGAAGAATTTCACCCACCTTCATCAGGGCAGTGTCTTTTTCAATGGGGTGAACCGGTGGGGAAAGCGGTATGCCCGCAGCTGCGAAGGCCTCGGAACGGTTCGGCTTGATTGTGGCGATGCCGGGCCATTCCAAAGGGTTTTTGGGGTTTGGATCGCAGGTAACGATCACCCCCCTCTCGCGTGCCGCTTCCAGGACGACATTCACCAAACCTTGATCAAGGAACCCTTTGCCATAGTCCTCGACAAGCACAGCGTCGGCAGATGCCACCAATGCCTTTGCCTTGCTGAGAATATCCTGTCTACCCGAACCGGGTGCCATGCGTTGCTCCCGGTCCACTCGCACAACCTGCTGGCGCTGGGCAATGATCCGGGTTTTTACGATTGTCGGGATCGTGGGGTCAGTAAAGAGACCCTCGGTGGAGATCCCCTCGCTTTGCAGAAGTCCAGTCAGCTTTTCTCCAGAGGCATCGCATCCTACCATTCCGAGCATGGTCACCGATGAGGTGAACTCTCGGAGATTCCGAGCCACGTTGGCCGCTCCGCCCGGATAACTCGACTCGCTCTGCACCTCCACGATCGGCACTGGTGCCTCGGGGGAGATCCGGCCGACGTTTCCCCAGACGAACTCGTCCAGCATCAAATCCCCAATGACGAGGAGTCGCTTGGCCGAAGCCTTATCAAGAATGTGTTGTAATCTTTCCCGGTCCATTACAGATTGAATTCAACCAACAGCGTGTGAACAACGATTCGCCCATGCTCCACAGCGAGCCCCCTCTCGGCGAGGGTAATCTTTCCCGATTTCCGATGAATTTACTCATTTGCATCAACACCGTCGTCGCTAGCCTGTTCCTTATTGCCTCTCCGGTCATGAGGGCGGACACTCCGCCGAAGAAGATCTCGCTTTCCGATTTTCCTGCGGCGGCCGTTGAGGAGGTTGTGGTGCCGGTGCCGAGTGAAATCTTTGCCGTTCTGGACAAACTGGGTAATCCGAACTGGAAAGGTCAGCTCCGTGAAGGCAAGGTTCGCACCCCGGAGGATCGCGCCCGCACGGCCCTTCTTCTCGGGAATGTGATCGCCGAAGGATTTGTGGCCGTCGAGGCCGAGGATGCCGAGCGAGTCAAGGAACTTGGTCGCCAGGTCCTGACCCTGGCGGAGGCGATCAATGTCCGCAAGTCGGTCATTGCGCGCAGCAAGAGCATCACCGACAAGGCTGATCAGCGTGACTGGAGAGGAGTCCGCGCGGAATTTGACGGGGCCCTGCAGGATGTGCGCGGGGCCATGCAGGAACTCAATGATCAGGATCTTTCGCAGTTGGTGAGTCTGGGAGGGTGGCTTCGAGGTACCGAAGTGCTTACCTCGATCGTGGATGGTGGGTTCTCCAAGGATGGCATCGAACTGCTTCATCAGCCCGAGTTGGTGAATTATTTCGACCGCTGTATCGGATCGATGGGGTCACGTCTGCGCAAGAACCCTCTTGTTGCAAATATCCGGGACGTCCTTAGGAAAATCGGGCCCATCGTCAGCGAGGGTGGGGACAAGATCACTCCCGAACAGGTCAAGTCGATCCATGAACTCACCCATGGCGTTAATCAACAGATCATCGAAGGGAACGCCGGAAACTGATCATGAACTTCCTCCCCTCCCTTCACTTGAGCACCAGATCCCGTAAGCTGACCGGTCGTTTCGCAATTGTTGCACTGGTGCTGGCTGTTTGTTTGCCCGGCATGGTGCTTGCCACGGTGGACGACGCCCTCTCGTTCGCCTATGAGGCGGCCCTTCCCTATTACAAACAGGGGTTTTCCATTCGTAAGGATGCCTGGGGTGGCGATCTCGGAGTTCGGGAAAAGAAGGCCGTCAGCTCCCAACTCTTCAAGGGGAACAATTATTGGTTCCTGATGGCCACCGATGTGAAGGGCGCGACGCTTTCGGTCCATATTTATGACGATAGCGGCAACCTTGTTGATGCCGAGAGTTGGCAGAAGGGACGCTTTGCTGGAGCAAGGGTCAGCCCGAAGGCCACGGGAACATTTTTTGCCATCGTCCAGATCCTCAAGTCCCCCGAGGATCGTACTCCGTGGGCCTTGGTTTACGGCTATAAATAGCCGTCTTCGTTGAAGAGATCATCACAGAAAGGAAAGAAAGATCCTTTGGTTGATCCGAAGAAGCCCCCGGCTTCCGGGGAGGATATTACCTTGGAATTTGAGAATGCACGTGCCTTGCAGGCCGTGTATGGTGGAGATGAAAAATTGCTCCGACTCATGGAGAGGGAACTTGGTGTCAGTATCACAACACGTGACGGATGGCTAAAGATCAAGGGTATTGCCGCAGCTGTTCAGAAAGCTCGTGCCGTATTCGGTGAATTGCAGCGTGTCTCCACCTTGGGGGGAGTGATTGGTCGGGATGAGTTTGTCTTCGCGCTAGAGCACGCCGAGCGCTCCACCCCCCCAGTTGCAGCACCGACTCCTCTGTTTACTCCTGATGCTCCCGTTTCTCCCCTTGAGGGCCTCTATCAGGAACGGATCCAGTGTTCTCCGCGCAAGCCCCCCGTTGTTCCCAAAAACCTCTCGCAGCGGGATTACCTTCGCGCCATCGACGCCCATGACATCACCTTCGGTGTGGGTCCTGCCGGCACGGGGAAAACCTACCTTGCGGTAGCGAAGGCGGTGGCCGCCCTGAAGTCGGAAAAAGTGAGTCGGATCATTCTCACGCGCCCTGCGGTGGAGGCCGGAGAGGCATTGGGATTCCTGCCGGGTGAACTACAGGAAAAGATCCTGCCCTATCTGCGCCCCCTCTACGACGCGCTGCACGACATGCTTGAACCGGAGGAGATCCAGCGTGCCATCGAGCGGAACATCATCGAAATAGCGCCCCTGGCCTACATGCGTGGAAGAACGCTGAACAAGGCGTTCATCATTCTGGATGAGGCCCAGAACACGACCACTGAGCAGATGTTCATGTTTCTCACCCGCATCGGGATCGGCTCGAAGTGCGTGATCACGGGCGATCGCACCCAAATCGATCTTCCCAAAAATAAGCCAAGTGGGTTGGTCGAGGCTATCGGCGCCCTGGCAAACACTCCCGGAATCAATTTTCATCTTTTCGGCGAACGGGACGTTGTTCGTCATCCGCTGGTTCGGGCCATCATCTCGGCCTATAAGGAGCACCGCGGACTCCAAGAGACCCGTTTTTGATCAATTTCCGATGTTCCGTTTTCTACGAAAAAAGAGGCTCGCAGCACGGGGTTTAAGTTGCGGGAAGTCCCGTCTTGAAAGTCGTGAGACCATGTTCGGTGCGCTGGAGGAGGGTCGATTGCTGCGTTTTGGGATCGTCTTGGCGGCGGCGGGGATCCTTGCCCTCTTCTGCTTGGCGGGAGACGCGCATGACCCGCTCAAACATCTGCTGTATGCTCTCCTGATTCTAGTCCTGGCCGTGGTGCAACCGGTGATCAGCGGCGAGTCCGAACTTAGGAAAAATTCCTATCTGGCCCTTTTTCTGGGGGTGATTCTGCTTCAGGTTGGGATCGGTGAGTTCCTGCAATCTCAGGTGCTTCAGGGACGTCTGGATGATCATTTGATCCCCATGCT
>Ga0007854_10000596_pt1 | contig 23212 bp, 21 predicted proteins | sample CryBogCBH12Aug08_FD_60382 | JGI IMG/M metagenome (GOLD analysis project Ga0007854, IMG submission 60382) | Freshwater microbial communities from Crystal Bog, Wisconsin, USA - CBH12Aug08 | ecosystem: Environmental > Aquatic > Freshwater > Lake | place: Crystal Bog, Wisconsin, USA | collected... | reverse complement strand
TTTTGGGGTTGTGCAAATTACCAAACTTGACCGGTACTGGTTTGGCAAAACCAAATAAGAAACTTCCCCCGGTTACAAAATAGATCAAAAGAGGCATCAACAATGTCCCAATTGGATCAATATGCGCAGCAGGATTAAGCGTTACTCGTCCGAGCAACCAAGCCGTGTTGTCACCAAAATACTTAGCAGCAAACCCATGAGCAGCTTCATGAAGCGTAATAGCAAACAACACGGGTAAGGCGTTGATTGTGACAATTTGAATGAGATGAGAAATATCCACACTGTTATTTTCTCACCTGAATGACTAAAAATGGTTAAAAATATTTACAAAGTGATTATTTTTTACCACAAATGGGTGAATATGCTTAATACCTTAATACTCATTAATTGGATTAAGGGTTACTTTCAAGGTATTGGCTATTTCTAATTCTTTCTAATTCATTAAAAAACTTTTCGCTTACAGTCCCAATGCTTCAAGTTGACCACGACCTGCGCGAATCAGTGTTGGTGAGCCTCCATCTCCCATCGGGGTGAGATCCACAACAGTGGTTGGATCTAAGTGACAAGCACCGCTTGAGAGGATGGCGTCAATGGCATTTTTAAATTTATCGTGAATTTCATCTGGATCGTTAATAGGGAGCGTCTCATTTTGGGGAATGAGTGTGGTTGCTAGCAGTGGCGCTCCGTGCACGCTCAGCAATTCAATCAAGACAGTATGGTCTGGTACTCGAAGTCCAATTGTTTTACGTTGGGGATGGCACACCCGTCTAGGAACTTCTTTTGTGGCCTCTAATATGAAAGTGTAAGGGCCAGGAGTCGCTGATTTAATCAGCCTGAATTGCCGGTTGTCTACTTTTGCATATTGTGACAATTCGGATAAGTCTTTGCATAAAAGAGTTAAATGGTGTTTTTCATCAACGCCCCTTATACGCCGGATTTTGTCTACAGCTGCTTTATCCTCTAGATGACAAACTAGCGCGTAACTAGAATCCGTGGGTACGGCGCAGATTCCCCCACCGCTCAAAATTAATGCAGCTTGTTTAAGTAGTCTAATTTGTGGATTATCTGGATGCAGGGTAAGGATTTGGGTCATTAGATTGGAAATTAAGTCGTGAGTTCTGATTTCGGCTTAGGTTTGCCCCACCAGGCAGAAGCTACTCCAAATAGACAGATTAATAAGATTCCGATTAAATCCATTCCCTGAGGGTTATACCCAAAGACAACCCAACCGGTGAACCAAGAGAATGCGACTTGCAGATATAAGTAAGGGGCAAGTCGATTTGCAGGTGCTTTGGAAAACCCCACGATGAGCAAATAGTGGCCTAATGTTCCTGATATGCCCGACAAACACATCAAGAGCCAAAAAGTGGTGCTCATATCTGAATCCCAGAAGGAGGCAACAAATAAGCTACTTATTAAAAAACCAACCCATCCAGTAAATAGATGCATGCTCATCGTATCTTCTGTGCGAGATAGGTAGCTGGTGAGGACTTGGTAAAGTGAGTTGGCTACGGACATGGCCAATGGAAACGCTGCATCCCACCCATGTAAATTACCACCCGGCCTAATCAAAATTAGGGCGCCTATTAGGGCGCCTCCTACACACATATTTCCAATCCAAGAAACGGGTTCTTTTAAAAAGAAATGAGACAGAAGCATTACAAAAAGAGGAGTCAACATTCCAATTGCAGCAAATTCAGCCACTGGCATCCTTTGCAGGCTCAGGAAAGCTAGAATACTACTAACTAGCAACAAGAAACCCCGAAAGATTTGCAAATAAATTCTTTGGGTTCTAAAAAGTGCGCGTCCCCTTTTAGGGAGTAAAAATGAAGTGCTTAAAAATGCGTGTGATGCGTATCTGAACCAAAGTACCATTACAAGAGGTACAGATGTCATTAGGTACTTGTTTGTTGCGTCCAGAACTGAAAAACAAAATAATGAGCTGATTAGGCACAAGGCCCCTATGACAAACGAGTTATTTCGCATTGATTGCTTTTATGAAGCTTTTAACAAGCTGTTGAGGGACTTTTTTAAATTACCTAGCAAGCAGCTGAGTTACGTGATGGGTAGAAAATTAAACAAAAGTGTAAAGAGAACTGGAACAAGATCAGTGAATATTGTTGGCAAGCAAGGACCAAACTGGAGTCAAATCGGCTGGGAGTTGGGGGAGTGTTCCTAAATCAATGCGACTCTCTGTTGGGCTATGAAAGTCACTACCCCTAGACGCACAAAGTCCAAACTCTCTTGCTACATCCGCATACCTAACAGCCTCTTCACTGGTGTGACTCCCCGTGATGACTTCAACGCCCTTTCCACCATGCTCTTTGAACTCGCTAAAAAGTGCATATTCCTCATTGGGCGTAAAACCGTAGCGGGCTGGATGAGCTATGACGGCAACCCCCTTTGCTTTTGTAATCCAAGTTACCGCATTTGCAAGTGTGGCCCACTTGTGTTCAACAAAACCTGGTTTGCCGTCTGTTAGGTATTTACGAAAAACCTCAGATGTATCTGAGCAAACTCCGGTGTCAACAAGGAAGCGCGCGAAGTGTGTACGGGATATAAGTTCAGGGTTGCCGGCGTATTTCAAAGCGCCTAAATAGGCTCCTTTTATGCCAACTCTTTCTAACTGCTGTGACATCTCGAGGGCGCGCTCATCGCGTCCTCCTCTGGTCGATTGAAGGCCCTCAACTAGGTTAGTTTGTAGGTGATCAAAACCAATACCAACAATATGGACCGTTTTCCCAGCAAAGCTTACAGATATCTCAGTCCCAGTTAGGTAGGACAAGCCAACCGATCGAGCGGCTTTGATAGCTCTTTCTTGTCCACCAATTTCATCGTGATCTGTGAGGGACCAAAGATCCACACCATTAGATTTTGCGCGAAGCGCTAACTCCTCTGGGGAGAGCGTTCCGTCAGATATGACAGAGTGGCAGTGGAGATCGACGTTAATATAGTTCACCGAAGTATTTTAATCCCAAGTTCGATTTTCCGCATGTGGCAATATTGATAAAAATATGAAAGATTGTGCAAGTAGGCTATCAAATAACAGTAATGTCTAGATCGCGCACTCCACCATTAACTTGAGCTTGGCTGCACCTGACCAAGTATCTACATCCAATTTATAGACCAATTGGACATTGGGACTCAGGGACTCGGTGCGGTTAAACCAAATCGCGTCCAATTCCTGGTTGTGAATTGATATTCGCATGGATAGATGTTTTTCGCCAACAATTCGCTGCCTCAGGATTTTGGCAGGATCACAAAATAAGGGTGCTTCAAAACCTTGCCCCCAAACTTGTAATTGCAATAAATTAGCGGTGTTTAGGCTCAAATTTTCTGGCCCCAGCGGGCCATCTGTAAATATTTGTTTAATTCCTGGATTTAGACTGAGGGTCTCTCTCGCGACATTTGAAAAAGCAGACTCAAAGACTTTAATATCCTTCGCCAAAATTGAGCATCCAGCTGCCATGGCATGACCCCCAAATTTAACAAGTAAATGAGGATGTCTTTTAGAGATTAAGTCTAACGCATCTCTGAGATGAAAGCCGGGTATAGATCTCCCCGACCCTTTGAGGATTTCCTCATCCTGGCTCGCAGCTTCTTGCTTACTTGGAGCGAAAGCAAATGTAGGACATTGATAACGGTCTTTAATTCTGGAAGCAACGATACCGACCACGCCTTCATGAAAACTTTCATCAAAAACACATAGCGCTTCGTTGTTTTCGGCTTGTGAGGAGGATTTCTTGCTTGCGATTTCCCATGCTTCTTCAAGCATTTGCGCCTCTACACTGCGGCGAAGAATATTGATCTGATGTAGCTGAGAGGCCAAAACAGTTGCTTTTTCTAAATTATCACTGAGTAAACACTCAATACCAATGGTCATATCAGATAACCTTCCCGCTGCGTTAATGCGAGGACCGATTGAGAACCCCAAGTCCTGAGTTGTTGCCTTTCTTGGGTCTTTAGAGCAGACTTCAAAAAGACATTGCATACCCAGCGGCATTTGCAAACTACGAATGCGCTTTAGACCTTGCTCGACCAGAAGACGATTGTTTGAGTCCAGGCAGACCACATCTGCTACGCTGCCCAAGGCAACAAGGGGTAAAAGTGAATCAAGTTTGGGTTGAAGAGTTGTTGACGCTCTGTCATCCATAGAGCCATCAGAGGTATCAGTTTGTCTATGCGAAGAATCGGAAGGGGCAGCAGAACTGGCTTTAAAAGCTCCTTGCTCTCGCATCCAACTGCGAAGACCCATCAAAACGTAGAACATAACGCCAACGCCTGATAAATTTTTACTCTCAAATAAGCAACCTGGTTGATTTGGGTTCACGATAGCATCGGCATTTGGGATTTCTAAGCCGGGTAGGTGATGGTCCGTAATGAGCACTTGCATGCCAAGCTCTTTTGCTACTTTAACCCCGTCTACGCTTGCAATACCGTTATCCACAGTAATTAAAATATCAGCACCCAAATCAAATACTCTTTTGGAGATTTCAGGCGTCAGTCCATATCCATCCACGACCCTGTCTGGAACTATATAAGTAACACGACTTGCACCCAGCAAACGCAATCCACTGATAGCCACCGCGCAAGCAGTTGCCCCGTCGCAGTCGTAGTCTGCAACGATACAGATTGATTTGTTTTCTTTTATTCCGCTGGCTAAGAGTGAACACGCTTTGTCCATTCCAAGAAGTGTTTGGGGTAGCAAGAGAGCACTCAAATTGGTGTCTAATTCTTGGACTTTATTAACCCCCCTGTTGGCAAACAAGCGAGCCAATAGTGGGGGTACTTGTGCCTGTTCTAACGCCCAAACAGAACGAGGATTCGCATTTCGAGTCTTGATTTGAGTTTCGGAGGTCATACATGTAACAAAGAAGATAACTTCGTGGAACTGAAGGCTTGCCTAATTTGATGGCCCCAACCTTGTTTGGCACCCACAAGGGTAATAGATTTGCTGTCATTACAAAGTGATATGCTGGTGTTGTTGTCAGCAAGTTTAAATGAATCTAAATAATCGATCAGCAGGTGAGAGTCTAAATGCTCCCAAGACTGAGTCCAAAACTCTTTTAGTTCTGATGCGGATGTGAGAGTCTTACCCTGCTCAGTCTCAAAACTCAAAATATCTTGGACCAAGATGTTCTTGCTGAGTTCATAAATATGCGTCGCATTATGCAATTGATCTTTGGGAATCTCGCCGCATCCACTGATCCAAAATGAATTTATATGAACTGATCTTGCGTCATTTATCGGATGGTTATACAAGAGCATTTGCATTTCATTTTGTAGTCTCCTCAGTTTATTTGAGCTGGGGTGAGAGTTGCTTGGGCCTTTTCCAATTAAATAATCATCGATTGATAACCCTTTAACTTTATCCACACTCGCACAACTCAAGGACTTGAAATGAGGACTAAATGCTAACCATTGGCCCTCTTTTAAATTTGAGTCAAAAAAGAGCTCAATTGAATCCTCTTTGAAATAAGGCTGCATGTCGTTGAGTATTTGGGCTGACTCAGCATGAGTTATTCCAAGCGACTGAGCATCTGCAGTAAAACTGACTTGCCCTTGATGGACGTTCCAGTTGCAAAGTGTGATCAGCGCCCATTCACCGTCTGAGTTAGCGGTCTTGTTAATTAATGCTCGCTCCAAAGCCCTCATCTGTGCAAAGGGCAAACGACCCTCTTCGATTGGCCACTCCATTAGGCGTGCAAAAATATTCTCAAATGGAGTGTTATAGGCATCGGGAGTTAATTTTTCAGACCATTTTATTTGAGATGTTTTTAACAACTTTCTCAAGTTTGGCACTTTAAGACTATTTAACTCAATATTTGTGGGCCCTAGTGACTGCCAATCCTCTTTTGGGTGGGTATCATTAGGGGGTAGTGAGTTGAGTAATATCAAATTTTTAGGAATCGTTGAGAATTGCATAGTGTGATTGTGCAAGATTATTTTGAGAGACTTTTATTTTGTTTGAACTATTAATTGGCTGGCGCTACACGCGCGCTGGTAAATCCACAAGAAAAAACGGATTTATCTCTTTTATTTCTGCAGTCTCAATGACGGGTATTGCTTTAGGTGTTGCAGCGCTCATTATTGTATTGAGCGTTATGAACGGATTTCAAAAAGAGGTCAGAGACCGGATGATAGCTGTACTATCGCATGTAGAGATTTTGTCGGCAACTGGGGATGGTATCGAGGAGTACGAAAAAGTAAAAGAAATTGTGCTTTCTAGAAATGACGTTTTAGCAACCGCGCCTTTCGTATATGCACAGGTTTTGATTGCAAGAGGGGATGAGATGAGGGGTGCCTTGGTGCGCGGGATAGACCCAGGGCAAGAGGACAACGTCACAGATGTGGTCTCCAAGTTAAAGCCCTCTATCCAAGCTCAACTAAGCACGGGATCTTATAACGTAGTGCTTGGCGTTGAGCTTGCCCGGGCATTGGGCGTTGAGATTGGAGACTCAGTTACTTTAGTAGCCCCAGAGGGGCAAGTAACTCCAGCAGGAGTTGTTCCTAGATTAAAACAACTCCATGTAATTTCTTTACTTGACACCGGACACTACGATTTTGATTCCAGCCTGGCCTTAATCGCAATTGGGGATGCACAAAAAATATTCAGACTTGCAAGTCCCATGGGCATGCGCTTAAAAGTCAAAGACCCTCAGCAGGCTAGACAAATTGCGGACGAATTGCTTCAAGTCATTCCTGCTCAATTATTTGTTAGGGACTGGACTCGCCAAAATAAGACCTGGTTTAGTGCAGTTCAAATTGAAAAACGAATGATGTTCATTATCCTGACTTTAATAGTAGCTGTAGCAGCATTCAATTTAGTCAGCACTTTAGTGATGACGGTGACTGATAAACGTGCTGATATAGCCATACTCAGAACAATGGGGGCAAGTTCTCGCTCCATACTTTTGATTTTTATGGTTCAAGGTGCCTTAATTGGAGTTGGGGGGACATTAATCGGGGCGGTGCTGGGTCTTGGAATTGCATTCAATTTAGATGTGATTGTTCCTGCTATAGAGCACTTACTTGGAATGAGTTTCTTGCCAAAAGATATTTATCTCATCAGCAAAATGCCAAGTGATCCTCAATCGGCTGATATTGTCCCAATCCTATTAATTTCCCTTTTTATGTCGCTTTGTGCAACTCTTTATCCAAGTTGGCGAGCCAGTAAAGTTCAACCTGCACAGGCCTTGCGTTATGAGTAAAACAATCCTTAAGGCCATTTCCCTTTCCAGAAAATTTGCAGAAGCACCTAATGAAATTACAGTGCTTGAAGATGTTAATTTAAACGTTCAAGAGGGCGACTCTATCGCCATTATGGGAGCATCTGGATCAGGAAAGAGCACTTTACTCCATTTGCTGGGAGGTTTGGATTCACCAACTTCAGGTGCGGTCGAGTTACTTGACAAAGACTTCTCTGCTATGGGTGAGCGTGACCGTGACCGAGCACGCAATCAATCACTAGGCTTTGTGTATCAGTTCCATCACCTCTTACAAGAGTTTGATGCACTAGACAACGTTGCTATGCCCCTTTTAATCTCTAGAATGCAGCCTTCGCAAGCAAAGGCTCAGGCGATAGAAATACTCAACAAAGTAGGGCTCGGACCTAGAGCATTACATTCCCCTAGTGAGCTATCTGGGGGTGAGAGACAAAGAGTGGCAATCGCTAGAGCCTTAGTTATTAAGCCCAAGTGCTTGCTAGCAGATGAGCCTACGGGTAATTTAGACCGTGAAGCGGCAAGCGCGGTATTTGATCTGATGATAAATTTGACTGATCAAGAAGGTATGTCCTTTGTCGTTGTAACTCACGATGAGAATTTGGCAATGCGTTGTAAAAGGCGACTAAAACTCATCAGTGGACAGTTGCATGAGGTAAGTTAATTTAGATATCAAAAACAAATAGCGCACGATTGAATTACAGATGTCTGAGATAAATCATAATTTATTTAGATTTGTTGATTCGCATTGCCATTTGGACGCTCTGGAGTTTGAACAAGACTTGGAAGCCGTCAGGCTGCGGGCCAAAGATGCAGGCGTGGACCTTTGTTTGTTACCGGCAGTTGACAAAATGTCTTTCGAAAAAGTCTCCAGATTGGCTCATCAGTTTAAAGATGTCTACGCACTTGGAATTCACCCTCTCTACACAACGAACGCAAATGAGTCTGATTTAGATTTTTTAGTTGAGTCTGTCTCCTCTGCGCAAGAAGCGAATGATCCAAGATTGATTGCAATAGGTGAGATAGGATTAGATAAATCAGTGCCTGATTTAGATTGGGACAAGCAAGTGTTTTTTTATGAAACGCAGTTGAGGACTGCATCTGAATTTAATTTGCCGGTTGTTTTACATGTCAGGCAAAGTGTTGACTTTATTTTGAAAGGACTTCGAAAAATTAGGGTCAACGGAGGTATTGCGCATGCTTTCAACGGCAGTTTGCAACAGGCTCATCAGCTCATCGATTTAGGCTTCAAGTTAGGTCTAGGGGGGGCCCTTACCTACCCCAGGGCGCTGCATTTGAGAAAATTGGCAAAAGAGTTACCTATTGATTGCATTGTTTTGGAAACAGATTCACCCGATATTGTTCCCTCTTGGCTTTATGTCAATTCACAGCTTAGGTCCGAGGGCGCTGTGCAGGGGAGAAATGAGCCAATTGAAATTCTCAAGATTGCAGCTGAATTGGCTTCATTAAGAGGGATTACCAAAGAAGAGTTGATGTATGCTACGAGTCAGAATTTTTTTAGTCTTTTTAATTTAAATGATTTATAGTTTTAAATCATTTTTACCCTTTCATGGCCACAAAAACACCCCAACTCCCTGACGTTAACTTATCTGAGCACGATGGGATTCGTTACCTTCATTTTGGAACCCCTTGGGTACAAGGTTCAATGGAGATTGCTAGACCATTTGACATTGAACTTGAGTACGCTCAACGAATGATGGGGTGGTTGCTGTTTATAGACCCGCTAAGTGAGAGGCATCTGAAATCATTGCATTCAATGCACTTTGGGCTAGGAGCTTCAACTTTGACGAAGTTTTGTTATAAAAAACTTCAAATGAAAACGACCACTATTGAATTGAATCCCAAAGTCATTGCCGCTTGCAGACTTTGGTTCAAGTTACCCAATGACAATGATCGACTATCAGTGATACTGGGGGACGCAGGGGATGTTGCTGGTCATGCTCACTGGGCTGGCCAAGTAGATGCACTTCATGTAGATTTGTATGATGAGGAGGCAGCAGCCCCAGTGATTGAGGGTGTTGATTTTTATAAAGGGTGTCGCTCCCTATTGACTGATCAGGGTGCTATGGTGGTTAATCTGTTTGGCAGAAGTGTAAAGTTTGATGAAAGTTATGCCAAAATTGTGGACGCATTTGGTCCCAATGCGGTTTGTGCCTTCAGACCTACTAGGGAGGGTAACACTGTTGTTATAGCTCTTAGAACACCAGGAATACCCAGCAAGGAGATACTATCTAGGCGTGCAGAATTGATTGAGGAACTTTGGCAGTTGCCAGCTAAAAAATGGCTTAAGGTTTTGGCTTTGTAGTTATATCTTCTTAGTTTAAAAATTAAACTCTAAACTAAAACCCCTGAGGGTAGAAACTTATTTATTTGTACTCTAGTGGGTCTATTTTTAATTCTCATGTCGAGTGATTTTTTTATAGAAAATTAGAGTTATAAATTTCCAAGAATTCTTTCGACTATGAAATTAAATTTACAAAATAAAACTAGGGTTTTTACTAGGAACTCAAATTGCGCTTATCATAAGCGGTTTTCTAGGGTAGTTCCTTGGAATGATAGTGTGCATTTCGCAAATTAATTAATCAAAAATTCTTCTAGGAGAAGACCTGTGAATATAAAGAGTCAAAAAGACTTTTTCTCTGGCGTCATGTTCATGATCGTTGGGGGAGCATTTGGATGGGGTTCATACTCCTCTTACTCAGTTGGTACTGGAGCTCGTATGGGTCCCGGGTATTTCCCCCTTTTGCTTGGCGTGTTGCTGGCGGTATTGGGTGTTGCAGTTTTGTTGACATCCATTCTTGCAAGAGAAGAGCAGGCAGATCACGAGATAGGTTCGTTTGCATGGCGTCCTCTATTTTTCATTTTGTTAGCCAACTTATCATTTGGCGTATGTTTAGGCGGACTTCCAGCGATTGGAATTCAACCACTAGGTTTAATAATTGGAATTTTTGCATTGACAATTATTTCAAGTTATGCAGATATGCATGAATTCAGTTTCAAAGGAAACTTAATTTTGGCTTTGATATTGTCCGTTGGAAGTTACTTAGCTTTCATCGTTCTTTTGCAGTTGCAAATCCCGGTGTGGCCCACCTTTATAACCGGTTAAGGAGAAAAGAAAAATGGATTTATTTCATAACCTTGCGCTAGGTTTTGGCGTAGCGGTCACACCCATTAATTTGGTCTATGCTTTTGTGGGTTGCATACTTGGAACTCTTATTGGTGTTTTGCCTGGAATTGGTCCAGTTGCAACGATTGCCATGCTTTTGCCTGCAACTTATGCTTTGCCCCCCGTATCAGCCTTGATCATGTTGGCAGGTATTTACTACGGTGCACAGTACGGTGGATCAACTACTGCTATTTTGGTTAACTTACCTGGTGAGTCATCTTCAGTTGTAACGACTATCGATGGCTACCAAATGGCTAGAAAAGGAAGAGCTGGACCTGCCCTCGCAGCGGCTGGTTTAGGTTCATTTTTTGCTGGCTGTGTAGGTACTTTGATACTTGCTGCCTTTGCTCCTCCACTTACTGAGTTGGCATTTAAATTTGGACCGGCAGAGTACTTCTCTTTGATGGTTCTTGGTTTGATTGGTGCAGTAGTTCTTGCCTCAGGCTCTTTACTCAAAGCGATTGCAATGATTGTGCTTGGCTTGTTGCTTGGTCTTGTGGGTACAGATGTCAATTCTGGCGTTGCTCGTTTTAGCTTTGACATTCCTGAGCTGACAGACGGAATTGGTTTCGTTGTGGTTGCGATGGGTGTTTTTGGATATGGTGAGATTATTAGTAATCTATCTGTAGATCCTGAGGATAGAGAAGTTTTCACTGCAAAAGTGCAGGGTCTATTTCCTACCAAAGATGATTTCAAGCTAATGCTGCCAGCCGTCATGCGCGGTACTGCACTTGGATCTGTGCTCGGAGTGCTACCAGGTGGTGGTGCATTATTGGCCGCCTTTGCAGCTTACACCCTCGAGAAGAAAACCAAACTTCGCCCAGGTGAAGTTCCTTTTGGCCAAGGAAACATTCGTGGTGTTGCCGCTCCTGAATCTGCAAATAACGCGGGCGCTCAGACCTCATTTATTCCACTTTTGACACTAGGTATTCCTCCCAACGCCGTTATGGCCTTGATGGTTGGTGCAATGACTATTCATAACATTCAACCAGGTCCACAGGTGATGACTAGCAATCCTGAGCTCTTTTGGGGATTGATTGCCTCTATGTGGATTGGAAACCTTATGCTTGTGATTTTGAACTTGCCGTTGATCGGCATGTGGATTAAGTTATTGTCTGTTCCATATCGCTACCTGTTCCCAGCAATTGTTTTATTCTGTGCGATTGGTGTTTATTCAACCAATAACAATACGTTCGATGTTTGGATGGTCGCATTGTTCGGATTCATCGGATACCTATTTGTAAAGCTTGGATGTGAGCCAGCTCCTTTGTTGCTTGGATTTATCTTAGGCCCAATGATGGAGGAAAATCTCAGACGCGCCTTGCTGTTATCAAGAGGCGACTGGTCTGTGCTTGTGACAAGACCTTTATCTGGAGGCTTGCTTGCTGCTTCACTTTTGTTACTCGTGATCGTGCTTTTGCCAGCGGTTAAATCCAAGCGTGAAGAGGCGTTCGTCGAGGAATGATCTTTCAGCACTAAACTACCTTAGGGTAATTAAACTGCTACAAATGGCACCCTTGTGGTGCCATTTTCATTTTAAGTCCCCGAAAAGCATGAGTCGATGTTATCTTGCACGTATCTTTTGATCTGGGCTTAGAATGCATTTCTTATTTTGAAAGACTCCCCCTTAATTAGGAATTTGGCCGTGAACTTTAACTTTGATAATCCATACCCAACTACTCGTTTACCGGTCTTCGCGCGAAATGTGGTTTCAACGTCTCACCCTTTGGCTGCCCAGGCAGGCCTGAAAATATTGCAAGCGGGTGGTAACGCAGTAGACGCCGCGATTGCAGCAGCAGCGGTGATAACTATTACCGAGCCAGTCAGCAATGGACTAGGATCTGATGCATTTTGTATTTTGTGGGACGGCAAATCCATGCACGGACTTAACGCTTCGGGCTGCGCCGCTAAGGGATGGACACCAGAGTATTTTCAAAAAAAATACGGTACCAATCAGACGACCCCACCTAAACGCGGAATGGACTCTGTCACTATACCCGGTGCAGTATCTAGTTGGATGGCATTATCTGAGAAGTTTGGAAAATTACCCTTTGAGGATTTGCTTGCTCCAGCCATTGAAACTGCTGAAAGAGGTTATTTGCTCCCAGTTGTCGTGCAACAAAAATGGGCAGCAGGTGCGGCAGAGCTCGGTTCATTACCCGGTTTTGCACAGGCTTTTATGCCCAAAGGTCGTGCTCCAAATGTTGGAGAACTCTTTCAGTTCAAAGCTGCAGCTAAAGGTCTTAAACTCATCGCTAAAACCAAAGGCGAAGCCTTTTACGGCGGTGAGATTGCTCAAGCTATAGAGAAGTTCTCAAACGAAAATGGCGGTTGTCTTAAGGCATCCGACTTTAGAGACTTCAAGCCAGAATGGGTTACTCCTATTCAAAAAAATTACAGAGATTACACAGTTCATGAGATTCCTCCCAACGGCCAAGGTATTGCGGCGCTAATAGCTTTAGGGATATTGGAGAACTTTGACCTGTCCAGTTTGCCCGTAGATGGAATAGCTTCGCAACATTTACAAATCGAGGCAATGAAATTGGCTTTTGCTGATGTTTACAGGTTTGTTGCAGAACGCTCCAGTATGGAGGTCAGCGTTGATCAAATGCTTGACTCCAAATATCTTGCTAATCGAGCGAAATTGATAGATATGAAGAGGGCTCAGGAGTTTGGTGCAGGAAACCCTGTAAAGGGCGGAACCATCTATTTAAGCGCAGCAGATGAAAGTGGCATGATGGTTAGCTTTATTCAAAGTAACTATATGGGCTTTGGCTCTGGTTGTGTTGAACCAGAATTTGGAATCAGTTTACAAAATAGAGGGCACGGATTCAGCACTGTTGCGAATGGTCTCAATCCTGCCAATTTAGTAGCACCTGGTAAGAGACCCTTCCACACGATCATTCCTGCATTCTTGACACAAAATGGTCAGCCTGTTATGAGTTTTGGCGTCATGGGAGGGAATATGCAACCCCAAGGACATATGCAAACACTGATTCGAATGTTAGATTACAAACAAAATCCACAGGCTGCTTGTGACGCCCCAAGGTGGAGGTTCAACTCAGGTAAAGAAATCAACGTAGAGTCTGCAATGAACGCGCAAACTGTTCAAGGTCTTAAAGATATGGGCCATGTGGTTGAGGTGATCAACGACAGTTATCAAGATTTTGGATCTGGTCAATTTATTTGGCTCGCAGGTGATCCAAAAGTTGAGGGATACGTCATTGCAAGTGATTCAAGAAGAGACGGCCTGGCAGCGGGTTACTGATAAATTGTTAAAAATTAAAAACTTGAATTCAACCTTGGCCTAAACAAGATGGAGAACGTTAAAGTCTCAAAAAGTTTTGGCTCAGGTTTGTTGCTTGCAGGACTTGGTGCAATTGCCTTCAGTGGTAAAGCCATCATTGTCAAACTGTCCTACAGATACCATATCGATGCGGTAACCGTCATCATGTACCGTATGCTATTTGCGTTACCTTTGTTTATGATCATGGTGGCCTGGGCCTCTAGATCTGATCATGCCAAGCAAAATCCTTTGACAATGAGGGATATGCTCTCCATTATGGGATTGGGATTTATTGGATATTATTTATCTAGTTTTTTAGATTTTCTTGGTCTCCAGTACATCTCTGCTGGACTTGAGCGGCTTATTTTGTATCTGAGCCCAACCTTTGTTATGTTGATTGGGCGTATTCTTTACAAGAAAAAAGTTGAGCCCATCAGAATTTTTGCGATGTGCATAAGTTACGCCGGTATTTGTTTGGTGTTTTGGCAAGAGGTTAGTTTATCTGGCCCTGCAGTTGCTTTAGGATCATTTTGGGTGTTGGCTAGCGCATTTACATACTCCTTATATTTGATCTTTAGTGGAGAATTGGTTCATAAAATAGGCTCGCTACGATTGGTTGGATGGGCGTCAAGTATGGCCTGCATATGTTGTATTTTGCAGTTCTTATTTGTTGAGCCTTTGAGCGCGGCTAATGTACCTATTGAGGTTGTCGAGTTATCGATCATTAATGCAGTAGCGTGCACTGCGACACCGGTCTTATTGGTCATGTTAGCCATTGAGAGAATCGGTGCTTCAATGGCTTCGCAAGTTGGGATGATTGGACCTTTGTCTACGCTCTTTTTAAGTGTTTTGATCTTGGACGAGTCGATCAACTTGTCATTGTGTATGGGTACAGTCTTGGTCGTAGGCGGTATCTTTTTAGTTTCCAAGTTTGGCTCAAAGTAATTCAGTAAAGAAGTTTTAAAGATATTAAGGGAGATAAAAATGGATTTAAAAATAAAAGGTAAATGGGCTTTGGTTTGCGGTGCAAGCAAGGGACTTGGACTGGGTTGCGCGACTTCACTATATAAAGAGGGGGTCAATGTGGTCATCGTTGCAAGAGGAGAGGAAGCTTTGCAACAGGCGAAAGCGTCATTAGAAAAAATAGGTGGAGCAAAAGTAATTACGGTTGCTGCGGATATCACGACTACAACGGGAAGAGATGCGGTTTGGAGTGCACCTGGCGCGCCAGGCAAAGACTACGATATCGTGATCACGAACGCGGGTGGTCCACCACCAGGTGACTTTAAAGATTGGGATAGAGAGGTTTGGATCAAGGCACTAGATGCAAATATGCTTACTCCAATTGAGTTAATAAAAGCCACCATTGACGGTATGGCGGCTAGGGGTTTTGGACGCATTGTAAATATCACCTCTGGTGCAGTAAAAGCACCGATAGATATTCTGGGTTTATCTAACGGTGCCCGCAGTGGCTTGACCGGTTTTGTGGCCGGGGTTGCCCGAGCATCAAAGTACGTCTCTAACAATGTCACCATAAATAACTTATTGCCAGGTGCATACGATACAGATCGTTTGAAAACAACGATGGGGGGTGCGGCTAAAAAAACTGGACAAACAATTGAGGCTATTGCTGAGGCAAGAAAGAAAACAATTCCAGCTCAACGTTTTGGGCACCCCGATGAATTTGGGGATACATGTGCTTTTATGTGTAGCGAGCAAGCTGGGTACCTAACAGGACAAAACATCTTGACTGATGGTGGCTCTTACCCTGGTACTTATTAAGTTTCATTAAACTTATTTCGGTGCTGATTTTGAAATTAATGGGGGGTACATCCCAAAGCACAACCCGAGCTAATTCATCACCCTGTTGTGTTCTATTTTGATACAAAGATTTTGCAAAACTACTATTCCTTTGGATTGTGCCTTTAGTGTTGACTCAGCCTCTTCAATACCGAGTTGCATCCAAATTGTTTTGGCTCCAATTTGAATACATTCATCGACCAGTGCAGGGATGTATTGAGTTGCTCGAAAGCAATCGACTATGTCTATGGGATATGGAATTTCTTTTAGGCTAGCAAAGCAATGCATTCCTTGCCACTCTGTTAGTACAGGGTTTACAGGTACCACTTTGTAACCCACTTTCATTAAGTAATGAGCGACCATGTAACTGGGCTGAGTTTCACGAGCCGAGAGACCCACAACAGCTATGGTCTTTGAGGTTTGAAAAATATCCTTAAGTAAAGAGTCTGAGTAGACTTGCATTTAAACTAACCTTTGATGGTTGAGGGGATTTTGTGTTGGTTTAAGTATTTAGTTCAATAATATACATTAGTATTTTTATTAAATGGTCTGACATCCAAATTGGAACTTAATGCGTTAATGTGTTGGTGCAGTTCAGGGTTTTCTTATCGGTCTAAACATTGAGTAATAACGTTAGCCCAACTCTTGTATTTTCAGAAATCTTCCCCATTTGTTAATTTTGCAGACTAGTTGTTGTAAAAAAAGCTACTTCGATCGGAGTTTTATAGATGAAAAGTTTTACAAAATGTCGCCCAGCTGTTTGGCTATTTAGCGGCGCAGCGATTGCCGTTTTTTCAATGGTCTGCGCTCAGCAGTGGGGCTCCTTTGGTTTGCATGCCCAGGCCCAGTCATCTCTCAAAGAATCTAGCGTGGGTAGGTCTTTGCCCGATTTCACTGATTTAGTAGATCAGGTTGGCCCTTCAGTTGTCAATATCCGAACTCTTGAGAAAGTTCAAAAGCAAGCGACCGGGGGAGGGGATGCTGATGAGCAGATGCAAGAGCTTTTCCGAAGATTCTTTGGTGTGCCAATTCCTAACATGCCACCTGGCCAAGGCTCACCCATACCTGGAGCGCCAAGAGCTCCTAAATCCAAGCCCTCACCTCAATCCGAGGAAGAGCAGACCAAGGGAGTTGGCTCTGGATTCATATTGAGTACCGATGGTTACATCATGACCAACGCACACGTTGTTGAGGATGCAACCAAGGTCATCGTAACTTTGCCTGACAAGAGAGAATTTAAAGCCAAAATTATTGGTGTAGATAAACGCTCTGATGTCGCGGTTGTTAAGGTCGAGGCGGCTAATTTACCCGCTGTAAAGATAGGGGATGTATCTAAGCTTCGCGTTGGGGAATGGGTGATGGCGATTGGTTCACCCTTTGGTTTAGAGAACAGTGTGACCGCTGGGATCGTTAGTGCCAAACAACGAGACACAGGAGAGTATTTACCACTTATACAAACAGATGTTGCGATCAACCCCGGAAATTCTGGTGGTCCACTCATCAACATGAGAGGCGAGGTTGTTGGTATCAATAGTCAAATCTACTCTAGATCTGGGGGATATATGGGGATTTCATTCTCTATTCCAATTGATGAGGCTATTCGTGTCAGTGATCAATTAAGAACCAGCGGACGGGTGCAACGCGGACGACTCGGCGTTCAAATTGATCAGGTCAGCAAAGAGGTTGCTGAAAATTTAGGTCTTGGCAAATCCCAAGGTGCGCTGGTCAGAGGAGTTGAAACCGGATCTCCTGCGGAGAAGGCAGGTATAGAGGCGGGTGACATCATCATCTCTTTTGACGGTAAAAATATAGATAAATTTGCAGACTTGCCCCGAATCGTTGGCAATACCAAACCTGGAACAAAGAGCGTAATGAAGGTGTTTAGGAGGGGGGCTTACAAAGAGTTGTACGTTGTGGTGGGTGAGTTTGAAAAAGAGGTGGTTGCAGAGGAGAAGGACTCCACACCAGAGAAAAAAGTTTCCTCCGTCTCTTTCCCTACTCTTGGTTTAACTTTGAGTGATCTAACAGAAGCACAAAAGAAGGAGACCAAAGTTTTATCAGGTGTAAGAGTTGAGAGTGCAACCGACGGCGCGGCGCAGGGCGGTATTCGAGAGGGCGACATCATCACCGCATTTGCCAACGTAGAGATATTAAATTTGAAGTCCTTTGAAGCTGTCGCTAAACAAGTTGATAACTCTAAACTTGTCAGTGTGCTTATTAGGAGAGGCGTTTGGGCTCAGTATGTCTTGATCAGACCTGTTGTTAAGCAGTGAGTTAAAAGTTTGCTCTCGCTGGTTGCCAGGATATATTGAACTAACTTTAAACTGGGGAAACGGCTCAAAAGCAGTTTTGAGCACCCCAATTAACCCCTTAATCAAATGGGTTTTAGCAAAAAAACAAAAGACCAAAAATAAAATTTGAAGTGATTGCTAACTTACTTAAGGGCTTTCAGTTATATCAATTTCTAGGTAGAATGAGAACTTATTTAGGATTTAAATACTTTTTATTGCGATGTTTCATCGCAATTTGAATTAAAAATAATCGCTAAATAACATAATTCAAAATGCTCCACAATGTTCCCACATCTTGTCCAAAGGCCACGCAATTAAAATGTGAATAAGCTGTTAATAAATTCCGCGTTGCGGGACGACAACGAGCACTAGTAACTGGTACTGGGGCTATACATAAGGCTGAATTTGCCTACAATGAAGCTTCCAGCTATCGCAGTTGCCATAGATTGTTGGTTCCGGGCGCGTCAAAACCTGACGCGCCCTTTTTTATGTCTCTCTCTTTTAAATTCATATACTTAAACCTATCCCTTGATGAACCACATCAGAAATTTTTCGATCATTGCCCACATAGATCATGGTAAATCGACCCTTGCTGATCGTTTAATACAACGTTGTGGGGGGTTAAGTGAACGAGATATGGAGGCTCAGGTTTTAGACTCCATGGATATTGAAAAAGAACGTGGGATAACTATCAAAGCCCAGACGGCATCACTTAAATACAAGGCCTTAGATGGCAAGCTTTATTCCTTTAATTTGATTGATACACCAGGACATGTGGACTTCTCATATGAAGTTTCTAGGTCTCTTAGTGCTTGTGAAGGAGCACTTTTGGTGGTGGATGCGAGTCAGGGAGTAGAGGCTCAAACAGTTGCCAACTGCTATACCGCTTTAGATCTGGGCGTAGAGGTTGTGCCAGTTCTTAACAAGATGGACCTCCCCCAAGCGGATCCCGATAATGCCAAATCTGAAATCGAGGATGTGATTGGAATAGACGCAACAGATGCTATCCCTTGCTCTGCAAAAACAGGTATGGGCATAGAGGAGATATTGGAGGCCATCGTACATAAAATACCGCCGCCAAGGGGCAACCCAGATGGACCTTTGCGAGCGATGATTATCGACAGTTGGTTTGACTCGTATGTAGGTGTAGTCATGTTGGTTCGAGTTGTCGATGGACGGGTTGCAAAGGGCGAGCGTATCAAACTCATGGCAACTGGCGCAACCTATAACGCTGATAGTTTGGGTGTTTTTACACCTGCCAATCAACCCCGTGAATCTTTAGAGGCTGGGGATGTGGGTTATATCATTGCTGGAATTAAAGAACTTCAGGCTGCAAAAGTTGGGGATACCGTTACTCTCATAAAAACGGGTACTGGGGGCGCCAGCGCAACCGCAACCCAGGCCTTACCAGGGTTTAAAGAAATACAGCCCCAAGTGTTTGCGGGCCTATATCCTACAGAGGCCAATCAATACGATTCACTGAGGGATGCATTAGAAAAACTGGAGCTTAACGATTCCTCATTGCGCTATGAGCCAGAGGTTTCACAAGCCTTAGGGTTCGGATTTAGATGTGGTTTCTTAGGTTTATTGCACATGGAAATTGTGCAGGAAAGACTGGAGCGAGAATTTGATCAAGATTTGATAACGACTGCTCCAAGCGTTGTTTACCAGGTCGTAACTGGGGATGGTGATGTTGTAATGGTTGAGAATCCCTCGAAAATGCCGGACCAAGGAAAGTTACAAGAAATTAGAGAACCTATAGTGACTGTGCATCTTTATATGCCGCAAGATTACGTGGGCGCAGTTATGACTTTGGCGAACCAAAAACGCGGTGTTCAAATGAACATGGCCTATCACGGACGTCAAGTGATGTTGACTTATGAGATGCCACTTGGAGAAATTGTTTTAGATTTCTTTGATAAATTAAAATCTGTCAGCAGAGGCTACGCATCAATGGACTACGAGTTCAAGGAATACCGGGCATCTGATGTGGTGAAAGTTGATATCCTGTTGAACGGAGAGAAAGTGGATGCACTCTCAATTATTGTTCACCGCACACAGTCTCAGTACAGGGGTCGCGCGGTTGTTGCCAAGATGCGGGAGATTATTAGTAGGCAAATGTTTGATGTGGCAATTCAGGCCGCTATTGGTGCAAACATCATTGCCAGAGAAACCATCAAGGCACTGCGCAAAAATGTTTTGGCAAAGTGTTATGGAGGCGATATCAGTCGCAAGAGAAAACTGTTAGAGAAACAAAAAGCAGGTAAGAAGCGCATGAAGCAAATCGGATCTGTTGAAGTCCCCCAAGAGGCATTCTTGGCTATTTTGCAAGTTGAGGATTGATTGAGCATGCAAGTTATTACTGCGATTGTTTTGGGTTCATTTGCCAGCTACATTGGTTGTTGGTATGTTGGTTATATTGAAGGCAATTTTGCTCTTTTATTATTTGTTGCTAGTGTGGTAACTGGAATTTATTGGCTTGCTGAGAAATATTATTTTTTACCGCAAAGAATGTTGAGCGTTCAATCGATTCAAGATCAAACTCAAGCCAGAGATACTCAACTCAGGGCCCTGGGCATCACGCCTCAAGAAGTAGATCTGAGCCACCAGATGCAAGAGGTCGCCCGACAGCCATGGTGGCTGGATTGGACGGCTGGTTTATTTCCAGTAATTGTGGTTGTTTTTTTACTGAGATCTTTTTTATTCGAGCCATTTAAGATTCCTTCCGGCTCCATGATTCCAACTTTATTGGTTGGAGATTTAATCTTAGTTAATAAATTTCATTACGGGGTTAGACTGCCCGTCATTAACGTCAAAATCACAGACGGTACCCCAGTTGAACGAGGGGATGTGATGGTATTTAGATTTCCACCCAAGCCTAGTTTAGATTACATCAAGCGTGTGATCGGTGTGCCTGGGGATGAGGTCGCATATTTAAACAAGCAATTAACGATCAACGGAGTGCCTGTAGAGAAAAAAGCATTGCCCGAGTTTTTTGAAGAAGAGAGTCTTCGCTACATCAAACAATTTGAAGAGGATCTGCCTCTTGGCCACGATCAACAAAATAATGCAACTACGCCTCATAAAACACATCCACTTTTGAATGAAGATGAACGGCCTGCTTTTGTGGCTGGAGCAGATAATTTTAAATTCAAAGATCAATGCACTTATAGTGTAGAAGGCTTTGTGTGCAAGGTCCCACAAGGGCATTACTTCATGATGGGTGATAACCGTGATAATTCTCTGGATTCAAGGTACTGGGGTTTCGTTCCAGATGAAAATATAGTTGGTAAAGCTATTTTTGTTTGGATGAACTTTGGTAGTTTAAAGCGAATTGGTAGTATCAATTAATGCAAGTTAAATCTCAGGCGCATTTTTATGCTGCACTAGAGCAGCGCCTTGAGCACACATTTGCACAACCAGAGTTGATTGTTCAGGCTTTAACGCACCGTAGTTTCGCATCTAATCATAACGAACGTCTTGAGTTTTTAGGCGATTCAGTCTTGAACCTAGCCGTATCTAAGATGCTGTTCAAAGGCCTGGCAAATCTACCAGAGGGGGATTTGTCACGAGTACGAGCAAACTTGGTCAAACAAGAAACTTTGCACCAATTGGCTATAAACCTAGAGCTAGGACAGTTGATTAAACTAGGCGAAGGTGAGATCAAATCGGGTGGTAAAAATCGACCCTCTATATTGGCTGATGCGTTGGAGGCGGTCATAGGGGCTGTCTTCTTGGATGCGGGTTACGTAGCGGCTGAGACGTTGGTGTTCAGACTCTTTGATCGTGTAGACATTACACCCACCATGTCTGCAGCCTCCAAGGATCCAAAGACTGAGTTACAAGAGTGGCTACAAGCCAAGAGACTCAAGTTGCCTAATTACCGAGTGGTGAGTACCAAAGGTGCAGCTCATCAACAAACTTTTGAAGTTGAGTGCGAGATTGCTGAATTAAACGTGAGCCGACGAGGGGAGGGTGAGTCAAAGAGATCGGGTGAACAGTCTGCTGCTAAGGCGATGCTCGAGTGGCTAAACAAGCAACCGTAGTAATTGACAAGACTAATTGATCAGTAGCCTTCTGCCCCTATCTAATATAAGATCTACTTGAATTAATAACAAAATTGAATTAAATGACAGAAAAAGTCTCCCCCTCTTCAGACGAAACAGCTTCAGCTAAAAGAAAAAAAGTAGCAAAGCCCTCAAGTGCATCGAACAAAGTAATTGCACCCATGGATATGGGAACTTTGTCTGTTAAAGGAGTCTCTGCACCTCAAACTGTTAAGGAAGAAGACATAGAAATTCGTGATGTCGACAAAGACACCTTAACTCAGATGTTGAATGCTGCGATTGGGCCGTCTAATCCCCTGCACCGTTGTGGGACGGTGGCAATCGTAGGAAAACCCAATGTCGGTAAATCAACTCTATTAAATGCCTTGGTGGGGCAAAAAATTAGTATTACTTCAAGAAAAGCTCAAACCACGCGTCACCGTATCACTGGAATTAAAACGATGGGGGACTCACAGTTTGTATTTGTAGATACTCCGGGATTTCAAACGAGGCATTCAAATGCGCTGAACCGGTCTTTGAATAAAACCGTGGCCGGTGCGGTTAGCGGTGTTGATTTAATATTATTTGTGGTGCAGTCCGGCGCGTTCTCTTTAGCAGATGCAAAGGTTCTAGACCTTTTAGGTGCTCATACACCAATAATTTTGATATCTAACAAATTAGATATGATTCACAGAAGGGGGGACCTTGCCCCATGGTTGCAAGATATGCAAAAAAGAGGGACATTCATAGAGACTGTCCCCATGTCTGCTAAGAATTCAAAGGACGTTGAACGCTTGTTAACCGTATGCTCAAAGTATCTACCCCAGCAGGCCTGGTGGTACGCACCTGATGAGTTAACAGACAGAAGTGAAAGGTTCTTAGCAAGTGAGATTATTCGTGAAAAGCTCTTTAGACTGACGGGAGACGAGCTTCCCTACACCTCTACGGTGATTATTGACACATTTACAGAAGAGCCCGGAAGAACCGTTGCGCGCATGGTGAGGATTGCTGCAACCATAGTGGTGGAGCGCGATGGCCATAAATCGATGGTGATTGGCGAGAATGGGGATAGATTAAAGAGAATAGGCTCAGAGGCTCGCCAAGAGTTGGAGAATTTAATGGGCGCCAAAGTGTTCCTAGAGATTTGGGTCAAAGTTCGCTCGGGTTGGGCGGATGATGAAGCGCGGGTGCGCAGTTTTGGCTACGAATAAGAGCTCTGCTCTCAGCCGGGTAGTGGATGAACCTGCCTATGTACTCCAAACATTTGATTGGAGCGAGACAAGTTTGATTGTTGAGGCGTTGACCCAACATTTTGGTCGCATCACTTTGGTTGCCAAAGGTGCCAAGCGACCAAGCTCTAGTTTTCGCCCCATCCTCTT
>Ga0007854_10000595_pt1 | contig 23253 bp, 20 predicted proteins | sample CryBogCBH12Aug08_FD_60382 | JGI IMG/M metagenome (GOLD analysis project Ga0007854, IMG submission 60382) | Freshwater microbial communities from Crystal Bog, Wisconsin, USA - CBH12Aug08 | ecosystem: Environmental > Aquatic > Freshwater > Lake | place: Crystal Bog, Wisconsin, USA | collected... | reverse complement strand
AATACAAATCTTGCACATCGCCAGACTTAAACAGAATTGTCCCTACAGGGCGAGGGCAAACATCACTGGCAATTACTGGAACATTTAAATAAAGCGCTTCCATAACACTAATGCCAAAACTATCACTGCGCGTGGAACGTATAAAAAGATCAGACTTAGCAATTAATGGCCACATCTCATATGGCCACTCACTAAGTAAGTAAGTATTTAAACCTAACTGCAATTCTTGCCCATTTTGATTTCCGAGAACAATTAGCAAGCCAGCATTAGGTAATTCTTTTAAAAGTAAATCAAAGGCTTGGATTGCTAAATCTGTTCCATACAAATCCCGCCCCTGCCATAAATCCAGACGAGTCACTGAAACTGTAATAATAGGACTGTAGGTATCCATAAACTTTTTTAAACAAGCTGGCATTTGGTTTAGGATTTCAGCTTGTTCATTTATAATTGGTGGTAAGAAGGGGCTTTCGACTGAAACATTATGACCTAAAACAATCTTAGGCTCCAATTGGCTCTTTAGCTGCGCACCCACTAATATCACTTGATTACAAAATTTTAATAAAAAACTGGTAATTTTACCATTTAACCGACCCATACGCTCTGTGAAACGAGCAGAATGAATTGTTACAATGTAGTTACTACACCAAAATTTAGACATTAATAATAGTATAAAAAGCTCGACTGGAGCACTACGCAGCTGCATAGTATGATAAATAATTACCTGTGGGCGTTTTTTAAAACAAAACCAAATTAATTGCCAATAATACCCAAGACTACTATCCCTTACACGCCACTGCAAAACCGTACAACTCTGCACCTCTAAAACCGCCTTTACCCGCCTGATATGGATAGCAATGCCACCCAACGGAGGTGGAAACACACCTATTAACAAAACCTTGAGGTTATTTAGACTTTTGGTATATTGATGAACCTTAATATTCATAAAAATGAAGTATAATTTAAATGTCATAAAATAGCTACTGATCATTATTTACATAACATAAATTACCACTAATTGACTTATATTAGCCTGCTTAGGTATATTTGTTATTAGACAATTAAATTGATTTTATTTTAAGGAGGTTTTCAATATGAAATTTAATAAGATTTTATTAATCGTGGCCTTAGTCTCGATTAATGCAATGTGTCAGGGTTTAGATGTTAATGAACTGGCAAGCAGATATGGTGTGCAAGATGGCTCTATTGATGTTAGTACTGTTAACGATATTGTTATGAATATTGGTAATAGTACCGATAATTACAACTCAAGCCCGGAATTGTTAGCCCTTTCTGGTGTTTTAAGGGCCAAATTGACCGCAACTGGCGACACTACTCAGGCCGGACTTGGTGGATCTGCTAATTTTGGTAGCTTATTCCCTTATTATACTACAGATGTAGCTAATCAGTTAAAAATTGTGGTTGATGCAAGTTCTTCTCCTGAACAACGCAAAAGGGCTGCTCAACTAATTTATATTTCACAATGGATGGGGCTTGTACATGAAGCTAACAATACACCTTTATCAGAATCTATCCAACATGATATTAATAACGCAAGACGTAGTGTTGACAATGCTGGTATACTTTTATATGCTGATCAACTAGATTCTGCATCTGCCGGAGTCTACCAAACGCCAAGTGGGGCTAAAAGACATCTGGTAGAATTAGGGGCAACTCTATAATTTATAAAATTAAGGCCGGGCCATTACTGCGCCCGGCTTTAATTTTTCCTCACACTAAACTGAGCATCTTTAATTTTTTCATGCCAATACTTAAAATACAATTTATTCATATTGTATAAGTTTTTTTCAATATTATTTCTTATCTCTTGATTCTTTTTCCATAGAAATTCTTCATCAATTTCAAAAAAATTATCTACTATTAAGATAGGCAAATCGCTATATAATTCATCCAACGTAGAAGACTGAACGATTGGAATGCATCCCAATAAACATGCTTCCCATACCCTATAACAATCTACCCCATTTCCAAATGGAGAAATTATGAAATAAGAATCTTTCAAGCTATTAAGATAGGTTTCATAATTTTTTTTATTATCTCCTTGCCTATTAACAATAGCGCGACAAAATTTTTTCTTCGTAAAAAAATCATATAATGGGCCCCTAACTGATTGATTTGTTCTAGAGTCAAAATTCAAAGTAAGTAAAAAATATCTGGTACCAATGCTTTTTTTTATAAAAGAACCTAACAAATCTATATTACCATGCGGCCAAAAAGAATTTGCTATTCCTATCGGGATAGCAATTAACTTATCATGTTTTAGTAAAACATTGTTAGCAAAATAACATACTAATTTGCTATCATTGAGATAAGGAATAAAAAAATCATCGATATCAATATCAGAATTTCCAGAGATTAAAATATAATTTTGTGTTATATGCGGATGTTTATTCTCAAAAAAAGACTTTAAATACCACCCACTAACATAAATAGTGTCACCTTTTTTAATATCTAATGGATTAAAATCTCCTGCCTCATCATATTTATGGTCAGAAAAGAAACGAAATGTGTCTCCACTAATAAATGGCAAGCTAGGCCTTCTAAGTAATGGATCAACTGGGTTTTGTTCTGCACCATAATTATAATTATTTGGAGACATTTTTACAGCATACGTATCGCTAACTAAAGTTAATAATATGAGTGTTTTTTTTATATTATCCATATAATTTCCTTTGCATTTTTCATTTTTATAGATAGGGAGCAAATAAATATTGAATTCCATTTTTTTTAGCATAATCAATAATACTTAGTCCGTCATTATCAACTAAATTAATACTAGCCCCATTCCTTAATAAACCCTCTATTTCAGTTTTATAATTATTAATTGTAGCAATTAATAAAGGTGTCATCCCATTTTCATCAGTTGCATTAATAAGATCATTGATCTTAGTAGATTTTGTTATTAAATTTAGATTATTTAAAAAATCTAAAGTCCTATTATCTCTAACCTTAATCCAGCTATTATTCCATAAATGCACTGCAAATGACTCTGCAAGGGTATATTCTTCTATAAGATCACATAAAAAAATTTCATTATCCCAAAATCTAGATCTAAGTTTAAAAGGAAATGAACAAAAATATGAAGGCGGTAAAATAAGCACGTTTTCACTAAAATAAGATTTATTATCCATGTATTTTCTAATAAAAAAATTAGTAATAAATAATGGACCAGCTAATTCTAAAACATTATCTATGTTTTTATTTGAAATCATGCCACTTGATAACTCGTTCAGCATATCATTGATAATGTAATGATTGGGAATACACCCAATAATTCCATTATTTATCAGTGTATTACCAATAGACTCTGAGCTGTTAAAATATTCCATATCAGTCAAGATATCAATTGGTTTTAAACAAAAAAAATCTGTATCCACATAGACACCTCCCATCTGTTTTAAAATCTCCAGACGAAGAATATCAACCTTTGATCCAACATTAACTACTGCATCGTAAATAAATTGATTTTGAAGTTTAAAACCGCCAACTCTTAGATCGTCCCACAAAATAATTTGCCATTCTGGATGAAGTTTCTTCCAAGAATTTATACAAAAATTTAAATAGCAAGGAAGTTCGCCACCTATCCAAATAAAGTGAATAATTTTAGGAATTTTATTTTGCACAATAAAATCATTTTTCAACTTTTCAACATTTTTTTCATATAATTCTGCTACAAAGTAAGGTAATTTTTTTTCAAGCTTTGTATTTGATAGATAATGGACATCATTAGTGGAGTCTTTAAAGCTCTTATATCCAAACCCGTAAATTAAATTAGTTAAAAGAATAAAATACACGAAAGAAAGTTTCTTATAAAAAAACACTAAATTACCATTTCAATTGGTAAATATGGCTCTTTACTTCGAATAAAGTTAGCCATATTTTTATTTAAATCATTTCTTCTAAACTCACAAATTGGATTCATATTATTATAAACATAAAGTTTTTTAGATATGTATTTATAATGCTTTATTTCACCATTTGCCATTTCTAACATTGGATACATTGCAGCAAGATCAGGTACAGAACTTACAAACTCACCATTATACATCAAGTCTTCTTTTTTTATTTTCTTAAAAAGTCCCGCATAAAAAGTTCTTAAATGTGAGAATGCCCAAGGATACTTTCTAAAAAAATGCCTGTCTTTAGTATTTTTATTAGATACATCTTCACAATAAACATGGAACGGCTCCTTCATCGACACATACGAACCATAAGTTAACCATACACATGGGTCACAATAGGTATCATATATAAATTTTAAAACACTATTGTCATAAAACTTATCATCTCCATCTAATATAACAATCACAGAATCATCGCTACATAAATGTATAGCATTATATTGATTTTGCATTGCACCTAAGTTCTTATCATTCACAATAAAATGCACTTTATCTAACATCCCGTATTCTTTGGCAAGTTCATATGCCAATACAGCTGTTCCATCGGTAGAGTTGTCATCAATATAATAACACTCCCAATCAGTATATGTCTGGTTAAACAGAGAAAGAAGACTGTCTTTGTAATATTGCTTGTTATTATAAGAACATGTTAAAATAACAATTTTATGATTAGTAAAACATATGCAATTACGGTATAAGAATATACTTATTAAAAACATTAATTTATTAATTTTCATATAAATTATCCAATCTTATTGTGCAAATAATTCATAAGATAAAAATTTTTTATCAAAAAAATGAAATGGAACGCATCTTGAATAAATGTATCTTTCCCTAATCGCATTGATTATATAATTATGATCAACAATCCAATCAAATCCAAGCTTTCTCCATCCATCCAATTGACCCGTAATATAAATCTTTTTCGCATCAAAAAAATTATTGTTAATTACGATTTTTTGCATTTGCTCGGAAGATTCTGATAAAGCAAAAGTAGATATAAGCAAATCTGGTTTTATTGAAAGATCTTCCAAAAAACAAACTGATACTAAATTGATTGCACCCTTTTCTAAAATATTATTCCCTTCATATCGAACAACTTTAAACTCTGGCGAAGTGTAATTTAAAAACATTTTTTGAATCATATTCATTTGTGGCAAGTCTATAATAACTATTGTACTTTCTGGCAATATTTGCTTAAATAATTTTGCTAAATTTCCAAATCCTCCGCCAATTTCTAATATTAAATTAGGATATTCCTCATCACAGCATGATTCCAAAACCTTTGCTATATAGAATAAGTGACCCAGAGTTGAACTAGAACAATTAAATTCTTTACAATTTACATCTAACAATCCTTTATTACTTTCAGAAAACCTAGCAATCATTTTTTTTGTTTTATTACTAATACAATCTCTTAAAAAACATTCTTCATATAAAGCTACTTTTTCTACATAACCTCTTACCATAATTGGCGTAATAAAGGAATTAGTTAAAAAATCATGTTTGGGTTCACCAAAAATAATGGAATTCAATTTATTTGATAAAAAATCATTGTAATAACTACTAACGTATTGTTTAGCTTTATAATCAAAGGTTTTATTTTGAACTTCTATACAATTTCTTTGCATTTCATGCCATAAGCACTCAAATGAATCGTTATCTGCTTTAATGGTGATAAAATTTATAAAAACGACTATAAAAACGAATAGTTTAATTTTATTCATACACAATCTCCTAAATATAATAATCATACCAACAATTTTTTATTATTGATTACAGACATGCTCTTTAAAGCATTAATAACAGATTCCTTGATTGGTGGAATATGTGGATACTCCTTTAATAATTTAACAACATTCAGCTCGCAATTCGAACGAGCAGCTTTCAAAATACTATCCTGCTCAGCTATAGTAAAATTTTTGTATGTAAATCCTGAATCAACATATACTTTATAAAGTTCTAAAATTTCATTATGCGATATCGCACCAGGGTTAACAAAATTATAATTCCCCTTAAGTCCTCTAAGTGTCATATCAACAGCTATTGGCAAGAGATCTTCTAAAACAGAAAGCGAATTAGGCTCATTAATAACTCTTTCATAGCTTGTAATTTTTACAATAAAATTACGAGGGTTAAGGTCATGTGAAAGTGGCATGCGAACACGTAAATGCAATAAATTAGGATAGTTTAACATAAGTTTTTCCAAATAAATCTTAGTAGCACAGTAAAAAGAAGTATAATGATTAGCTTCATCTTCTTCAGTAAAGCCAATACCACTATACTTAGGATGCTTTTCATCAAAATCATATACACAACCTGTACCAAGGTGCGTAATGTGTAGATTTTTAATATAGGCAATGTCTATTAAATTTAAAGCACCTATAATATTTGCACGAATTGTTTCTTGCTTATGATCTTCACACCAGTCTATGTGCGGTCGACCTGTAATACCTGCAGCATTTATAATAGCATCTGGTTTTATTGCATCTATTTCTGAAAATATATCTTGCCTATTTTCTAATCTAGAATTAGCACATATAGCAATATGTCCAAGAGATTGTAAAATTTTTACAATCTCTTGACCAAACCAACCAGTCTTACCGCCAAAAACTAAAATTGTTTTACTAGAACCTGCATACTTTAATCCCCGATAATTATTTGCGATACAAGTAGAAGACACAATCAATAAAAATGTTAATATCTTATTTTTAATCATAGTAATTTTCCTTTAGATTCGTATTATTAACAGATCCATAAAAGGACTCAAACCGGCCCGATTGCTTAATATAGTCTGGAATATTGTCCAAATTTCCAGCATACGTTAGCGAAGCTAAAACTATAAACTTATAGTCTTCATACCTATTGAACGTATGTTTTAAAAAATTACTATCGATAAAACCCGCTGCTCCAGTTAACATAACCTTTTTATTAGCGTATAAATTATTAATCGAAAAAATCATTAAGAATGCAACTAGATTACCTTTAAAATTCACCCCAAGCTCCTAAGATTTATTATTTTTATCCCACCCTATTAGTAAATTACATACATAATCAACATCTTCTAATGTCATGCCATGGTGAGCACCTAACAAAAAGCCTTCTTCCATAATACGATCTGAATTTGGGAAAATATTTAAATATTGCCTATATGCTGGATGCCTGGTTATGTTGCCTGCAAAGGTTACACGTGTTTGTACACCATTTTCTTCTAAATAATGTAATAATTTCAATCTATTTTTTGACATTATCGGCATTGCAAGCCAATTTGGTTTTTTGGCATCGTCAGGCAAAATGTAATTTGTGCCCTGCAAATTTTGAATATAACGCTCTATCAAAGATCTTCTTAATGCAAACCTTTCATCAAGTTTTTTTAATTGTGCAAGCCCAAAAGCAGCATTAACCTCTGAAGACTTGAAATTATAACCCAACACACCATATAAAAATTTAAAATCATAAGAAATGCCATCTACTTTATGATTAAATCTTTCATTCATATCTTCTAAATTGTTGCCTATGCGACCCCAATCACGATACATAGTTGCTATTTTATATAATTTTTCATCATTAAACATAACCATGCCGCCAGATCCACAGGCAGTCATTACATGACTAGCATAAAAACTAGTTGTTGAGATATCAGAATCTGGTGAGTACACAACTGTATCACAAGAATCTTCGATTAAAGGTAAATTAGTTAGTTTACGCAATTTATACCAGTCTGGGCTGTTTCCAATTAGGTTTGGTATTATAATACATTTTGTTTTTGGGGTAATTAATTTAACGATATCTTCTATCTCTGGCACATATTTATTTAATGTTACATCACAAAAAACAGGTGTAGCCCCTAGTTGCACAATTGGTGCAACTGTAGTAGAAAACGTACATGCTGGCGTAATCACTTCGTCTCCAGCATTAACACCTAAAGCTGCTAATGCTAATATATTTGCAGACGATCCAGAATTTACAAAAAGAGCATATTTTTTTCCAAATCTTGCAGCAATTTCATTTTCAAATTCTACAGTTCTTGGACCAAATCCTGCCAGCCAACCATCCTTTAAACAGTCATTAACCGCTGTGATCTCTTCATCTCCGTATGCTTCAAACTGATTCGGGGCATACCAAATCTTTTTTGAATAAGAAAAATTATTAGTAAAAAAAATAAAGAATAAAAATATTTTTTTAATTTTTATCATTGCTCCAACCCTCCCTTAAAATATTTAATAAAAAAAATCAGTCTGCTAAAAGACCTTTTACTATATATTCAGCAAATCGTTCATAACCAAATTCATTTGGCAGATTACTATTTAAATAATCTTTAATGTTCTCAATGTATCTATTATATTGACTTTCATTCATATTATTCAAAAAATCATATAAATGTTCATTGCTTTCAAAATTATTGCGATCAATATAACATTCTCTGGGTACAAAATTATCTATATTAATAGAGCCTAAATATACAGGTACGCACCCCGCTTCAAGGCAATTAAACATTCTTTCAGTTACCCAACCATAACCATTGTGCATGTTTTCATAAGACAGACAAAATTTGTAATTGTGTAAACATTTAATTTTATCCTCACCGGGAAGAGCGCCTTTGTATGTTTTAAAATTTTTTGAAGAAAAAGCTGTTCCATAGAAATCAAAATCATTTGCATAATTTAAATCCCAAATAAATACATCTTCTCTTCTTTTCTCATACAAAGACTGTGGATGAGAGGATCCCTTGTTTCCATTGATAGCACAACAAAGCTTTTTTTTATTAAAAGGGACCACTTCTATATGCTTCACACCACTATAAAACGGGAAACGTAATAAAAAATATTTAGTTGGGTCACTACAAACATAACTATCATCCCATGTAAACACACGCTTAACTTTATCATGAAAGGCCTTGCTCCAGTTTCTATATTGAACCACAGGAGGCTCAAATATAACTATTGCTAATTTATTTAAAAGCCATTTATCTTTTTTTGGATCTAAATTGTATGAAAAATTTAAACTATGGGTATTGTCAATAACCCATTTCGCACTACGCAACTCTTGAAACATTATTTTTGTATCTTTAGTTGAAGGCGTTCTTAATTCATAATCACAGTTTTTTTCTAACAATTCTTTAGCCAAAAGCCACATATTTGCTTCCCAATGCCCCCCCCAAATTATCATTCTATTGTTTAAATCAGCCTTAGAGAAAAACTGATTATTATAATCATCTATATCATCACGAATTAAATAGATGGTCTCTTTCGCTAAAACTAATTTTGAAAAAAATAAAATGAAAAAAAATCGTTTCATCATAATTACTCCATTTGTTAAAAAGTTAATAAATATGGCTTAGCAATATCAAGATGTTTATATTTTAATAAGTCCCCTAAACCCAATTTTAAATAAAATTCAATCTCATTGGAATATTGCTTATCCTTATAACCAGACCCCATCGGGCAAGAAGGATTCCAACTACTATGCCACAAATGAACAGCTATTGACTCACTAAATGTATATTTATTTAAAAGTTCATATAATGATAAATCACAACGCCAAAATGCTTCCTTTTCATAGATTGGAAAAGAACAAAAATAAGATGGTGGAATCACTATACAATTTTTATCTAACCCGATCTCAATAATATTATTGAAAAATTTAGTAACCCAGAATGGACCTGTAGCAGTTAAAACATCAAAATATCCTTCTTTTTTTTGAAATGATAGATTTAGTTTTATATCACAAATCATTTTATCTAAAATAATATGTCCTTTAGTTGAGCCTATTATCCCATTATTTACTAAATAATAATAATTACATTCAGAACTAATAAAGAAATCTAATTTAATAAGATCATCAATTGGCTTTAAACAAAAAAAATCTGAGTCCACATAAATACCACCGTATTTATAAAGAATTTCTAGCCTCAGTAAATCAACTTTTGCACCAATATTTGGAATTTCATTATAATTTATATTACTCTGATCTATAATTTCATTAATATTGCTATCTTGCCATATTTTGATTTCCCAATCTGAATGATGAAATTTCCAAGATTTTAAACAAAAATTAAGATAAGCCGGAAATTCTCCTCCAATCCAAATAAAATGTAATATTTTCGGAATCTTATTATCCTTTTTTTTATTAAAAATTATCTTTACACCTTTTTCATATTGTTTTTGTATTAGCGGTGAAAAATATGATGCAAATCCAGTAGACATACTCTTTTGATGCAAGCCAACTGTGTCAGCTACAGATTGATTAAAGCTTTTGTAAAGATAATCAGATTTCAAAATAAATGCTGGTATTATTAAAAAAATAATAATTCCCGAATTCTTCACAAATGTCATATAACTAAACCCCCTTCTTTGATATCAAATTATATACGGCTTAAAAAAATTATAATTTTTATTTTTTTTAGCATAATCAAGCACGCTTAATCCCTTTTTATCAACATCATTATAATTAGCTGAACTTCTTAATAATTCTTCTAATTCCAACTGCCAATTGTTAATTGTTGCCAATAATAATGGCGTTTGTCCATATTTATTTTTGGATCTTAAAATGTCTGATATATTCTTAGATTTTGTAAAAACTAATTTTCTTTTTTTTAGCATTTCTAGCAACCTGCCATTTCTTTGCACAAATGGCTTCCAGCTATTATTAGACAAATGAATAGCAAAAGATTCTTTTAAAGAATGTTTCTCAATAACCCTATACAAAGGAAGCCTTCCAGACCAAAAATCACCACAGTGGGGTTCCGAAAAGGGAGAAAAATATGAAGGCGGCAAAATAATTTCGTTTTCGCCAAAATATAAGTTGTTTTCTGTAATTTTTTTAATAAAAAAATTAGTTATAAATATTGGACCAGCTATTTTTAATATTTCATAATTACCCAGATTAGCTAAATTTGTTCTATCGATAGGTACATTTGATAATTCTAATATCATATCATTAATTATATGATTATTAGGAACACATCCAATAACTCCATTATTAACAACTGGGTAACCATTTGCTTCAGTACTATGAAAATATTCCATTTTAATTAGACTATCAATGGATTTTAAGCAAAACATGTCTGTATCAACATACACCCCACCCATTTGTTGTAAAATTTCTAGCCTTAAAATATCTACTTTGCAGCCAATATTTTTAACACAATCATATAAAATTCTATTTTTAATATTGAAGCTAGCTACTTTTTGATCGTCCCATAAAATAAATTGCCATTCAGGATGAAATTTTTTCCAAGAATTTATACAAAAACTTAAATACAAAGGAAGTTCACCACCTAGCCAAATAAAATGGATAATTTTAGGAATATTATCCTGGCATTCGCTAAAATTAACTAACTTTTCTACATTTTTTTCATATATTTTTTCTGCAAAAAATGGAGCATAGTTTTCAGGCCTAAAACCAGATAATGAATAAACTTCTTCAATAGACTGCTTGAATGATTTGTATTCAAAGTTATTACAAGTCATTGATGCTTTAAAAAAAAGGATGACCACACAAAAAAAATAATTTTTCATATCAAATTCTTGCCTAAAACTTAAGATAGCCGTTCAAGCGAAGCTAAAAAATTACTATACCTATAATCTTCTAAAGAGTCATGCCACTCATCTATATAAATTAAACCATCAGACGTTATTTTATATATAAAATAACCAAAATTAGTCAGATAGTTATAAATCTGCCTAAGGGTATATCCAGAATCCAAATAACACGCACCATATTCAAATTGAATTTTAGTAATTCTATGATTAGATAGCATATGATCCGCACCAAGCAATACATCATACTCTGCGCCCTCTGTATCTATTTTTAGAAAATCAATTTTCTTTAGGTCTTGATCTACACAAAAACCATCGATAGTTCTAAGCTTGATATTGATTTTTTTGTACAAAACGCCAATTTTTTGAATTACAGGCTGCTGACTTCTATCATAAATTGAACTCAATACATCATGACTATATGCATACCAAATAGGCATTATAGTGTCTTTTTTGTAAAAACCAAAATTAAATATTAAAGAACTACTAGTGTTGTAATTAAAATTACTAGAATCACTAGACAAGACACAATGATTTCCAATATTTATTTTAAACTTTTCTACAATATCTAAGATTGGTTCAAAACTATAAATCTTATTCGATCTGTTTAATGACAAAATATACTTGGTATAATCTCCAATATTAGCGCCGACATCAAAAATAACATCTCCATTTTTAATAAAATTTTCTAGCAATAGATATTCACCATTATTATTTGGGTCACAGTCTTCTGGTACAAAAATATCTGAATTATAATGGTAAATTTTAATAGCGTCTAAATAACTTTCTATTGTTAATACAAAACTAATGAATAAAATAAATAATTTAAATTTTTTCATTTGATCACCTATTTTAAAAAATCAATACACCATTCTATCAACCATTAAGGTCAATTTAGCAGATATTAGCAACTCTTCATTTTTAAACAAGCAACTATTGTTACGCACTTGATTTAAAAATTCTAAAAGCATGGTGTTTAGACCCAAATCAGGTTCGCGATCTTTTTCGTCAAAATATGGTGCTACGCCATAACCAGTTAAATTTTTGTAGTCTGTCATCACAATCGATTTTGCATCAAAAAAGATCTCCATGCGTTCTTTACCTATATCTAAATTTCCTAAGGTTGTAAATAATAGTGAACAGACAGAGCCATCGGCAAAGCTAACATTTGCAGTAAAATTATCGGTTGAAAAACTATTTTCACCGGTAGTGCGGATTGACTCAACCGAAACCGATAATGGCTTTGAGCCTGCCAAAAAATAGAACATATCTAAGATATATGCAGCTTGCGCCATAACACCACCAAAGCGCCAAGGGCCAATAAAACGTTGTTCTTGGGAAACAGCGCCTAGGTTGACTCGATAATTTAAAATAAATGGCGACGTGCGCTTGTCTAATTGAGCTTTTGTTTTTTGAATAAAACTAGCGTAACGATAGGCATACCCAACACATAATAAAGCTTTAGGATTTTGAAGTAGGTGTTTTTCCAGCTTTTCCAGCTTTTCCTGAGTGTCGATAAATGGCCGTTCGGCAAAAATGGCTTTATTTTGTTGTAATAGACTAATAATGGTATCAATATCGATATCAGTATCTTTACTAACAAAAATCACATCACTATCGTCATTTTGAAACATAGACAAATTACCAGATAAGACATTTGCGCCCTTATAAACCTTTTCTAAAGTAATAGCCCGACTAATATCTGAATCTATTACAGTATTAATTATGTTTTTATCGGTCTGCGCCAAAATTGGCATGATATTTAGCCTGGTCTGGCGAGACGCACCCATAATACCAATCTTTAACTTATCTTGCTCGCGCTTGGCTGGAATAAAGGATATTTCAGGCTGTTTTTCTGCCAACAATTTTAAATTGTTTTTTAATTTTTCATAATTTTTGTAATCTATCACTACGCCCAAACTATTTTTTTGTTGAACTTGATCTAAAGCTCTAGACAAATCTGGCAAAGCATATTCATTATGCATAAAATTAGTGATATCTAACCGGCCAGAAGCAAGCAAATCTACAAAAATTGTCATAGATTTTTGCTCTTGCGACTGAGTTTTGGTATCTGGATAATATAAACCGGGCCCATATGGTGTTACAAAAGCTAAATCAATCTCTTTGCGGCATGCAGCTTCAACTGGAAAATCAAACTCACTGCCACTAGTAATTACAATGCGCCCATTTTTTTTAACAATACTAACAATATCAAACAGCTCTTTATTAAGTACAAAGTCCGGCGTAATAATGGCACAATCTATTCCGGCACAATCTGTCAATACATCCATGATTTGGACAATGTTGTCTTGAGTAAGATCATAAACCAATTTAATGCCTGCAAGTTGCGCTTTTTTTAATAACTCAGTATCACTATCAATCCCAATCACATTACAGCCGGTAATCTGGCAAAGCTTCATGGTCAGTTGCCCGACCAGTTCCAAACCAAATACTGCAACGGTCTGTCCTAGCTGCAAACCAGCCCGCTCGACGCTATGCAAAGCAATTGTACCAATTCCGGTTAAACTCGCAGCTTTAACATGTTCTTCTTTAGCAACTCGTACAACTAACTGTTGTGGCACGCAAACTATGTCAGCATGATTCGCAAAATCGGTACCCGCACAAGCTACAAAGTCCCCTACTCGAAAAGCATGCACTTTGGAACCAACTGCGATTACCACGCCGGAACAAGAATGACCCAGATTAAACACGCGGCCAGCCAAACGATCTTTAATAATTAAAGAAGTATAGTTTAAACCTTTGCCAGAAATAAGCTCGGCAATCTTTTTTACCTTACTAGGGATTTTATTTAAAATTGAGTGTTGCCGACTGTTAATAATTTTGGCAAGACCACTACCTGCACTCATAAAAGAATATGAAACTGATACCAATACCGAATAATCGTCCAACACTGGCTGGCAAACTTCCTTAATTGCTAAGGCACCACGTTCTAAAAATAATTGCCTCATAGACTCTCTTTAGCTAAAAACTGCCCTGTGTTACTTATCGCACAGAAATCTAGCATATCTTTTGCCACAAATGAATCTTTAAAATTAGTATGCGCTACTAAAGCAATTGTTAAGTCTGGTAAATCTAATAGATTACTAACATGATTGGTCACACTAGTAAAATATTTTTGCAGTAAATTTAAATCTGCACATGGTTCGATTATCGTTAGATCAATGTTGGGCCATTTTTGTAACTCTTGAGCAATAAATAAGGCCGGTGAATTGCGCAAATCGTCTACATCTGGTTTATATGTCACACCTAATACACATAGCTTAATGTTATTTTTGTTAAGCTTTACCTGTAACTCACCTACTTTTTTGGCAATATTTGCAAGCACTTCAAAAGGCTTGCTGTCATTTACTTGGCGCGCAGCTTGCAATAGTTTGGATTGTTGTGGAAAATTCTCAATTAAAAACCAAGGGTCCACCGCGATACAATGCCCACCAACGCCACAACCAGGAGTTAAGATCTTAACTCTAGGGTGCTTATTGGCAAGAGCAATTACTTCTAATGGATTAATATGTGCAGCTTCCGCCATCGACGCTACTTGATTCGCAAAAGCAATTTGTACATCGCGACTACTATTTTCAACCAACTTTACCATCTCAGCAGTGCTGGCTTGAGTTTGGGAAATAGCACCCTTTACAAATTTGGCATAAAGCTTAGTAGCTACTTTGCTAGATTCACTTTCTACTCCACCAATTAGACGTTCATTATGTGCCAGTTCCATAAATATTTTGCCAGGGATAACGCGTTCTGGAGAAAAAGCCACAAATAAATTTTGCCCCAATGTAAAGCCGGTGGCTTTACTTAAGTAGTTGGCAACTTGGTTAGTAACACCAACAGGCACAGTGGACTCTACTATTACGCAACTATCTTTAGTAATTACATTCGCGATCGCGTCTGTGGCGCTCCAAACATAAGTTAAATCTGCTTTTTGATCATGCGTAATGGGCGTGGGTACCGCAATTATGTAATAATCTGCCACAGCCAACTGTGTACTAACCTTAAAATTTTTGCTTCTTAAAACACCGGCCAATCTAGAGCCAAGCTCATGCTCCTCGATTACTGCTATACCCTGCTTAATTTTTTCTACTTTAAGAGTATCAATATCATACCCATACACATCAAATCCTGATTCTGCCAACAAAATAGCAGTTGGCAAGCCAATATAACCTAGCCCTACTACAGCCACCTTAATCATATTAAAATTCCTTTTTTAAAATTTCTACAATTTTAGCCGCACTTTGCCCATCGCCATAAATATTAGTAGTCAGTGTGGGTGTCGGCAAATTAAGCGCATGACATAAGTATTGATTAATTTTAATTGGATCACAACCTGCCAACCAAGCTAAGCCTGCTTGCACTGCTTCTGGGCGATCGGTCTCACTACGCAACAAAACTACGGGCTTACCCAGACTAGCGGCTTCTTCTTGAATGCCACCAGAATCTGTGGCTACACAAGTGGCTAAATTTAATAAATAAACTAATTCATGATAAGGCAAGGCATCTATTAAAAAAATATTATCACAATTATTTAGACCAACTTGCTCAACTGCCTGCCGCACATTAGGGTTAGGGTGCATAGGATAGATAAAAGTAACCTGAGGATGATTTTTGGCAAATTCTTTAATTGTGCTTAAAGCAATAACCATTTTATCACCAAAACTTTCACGGCGATGCATAGTAAACAAAACTATTTTTTTGGAATAAATATTTTTTATTATTTTTTTAAGCTCTGGACGAATTAATAAATCACCAGACTCAATTTTACTAAGTACTATTTTTAAACTATCTACAACGGTATTGCCAACTTCATAAATTGTATCGTGCCTAATTCCTGCTTGTTTTAAATTATCTACAGCCATGCCCGTTGGCGCAAAATTATATTTAGCAATCAGGCTAATAAATTGGCGATTTAACTCTTCCGGAAAAGGAGCATAAATATCACCAGTGCGTAAGCCAGCCTCGACATGCGCAACCGGAATTTTTAAATAAAAAGCTGCAAGCGCCGCGCTCATTGCAGAAGTAGTATCGCCTTGTACAATAATTAAAGATGGGTTTTCTTGCGTAAATAATTGCTTACAGTTTTCTAGAACAGCGCCTGTGATGTAAAACAGATCCTGATTCGGCCGCATAATACCAAATACAAAGTCTGGCTTGATATTAAATAAGTCAAAGACCTCCTGTAACAAACTGGTGTGTTGGAAAGTTGCACAAATCTTAACTGGTAATCCCAATTTTTTAAGTGCAAAATAAACTGGCGCTAGCTTAATACCCTCTGGGCGCGTACCGATAATTAAAATAATTGACCTGTTTGACAAATTCATGGTATTAAATCCTAACAGATTGGTTAATTTTTAAAAACTGGGGAATTTATGAACTATAAGATGTTTTTTCTAATTTTCAATGTGTTGTACTTAAACAATAATATAATAATTAGCTCTGAATCTTATTATATTTGTAATTGTGAATATGGCAGAGGTCTTTTCTCATGCATGGCATCTGTAATTGGTTTTTTAGATTTTTTAGAAAATAATCATGCCAATGGAACCGTTGTATTTAATGAAGGCGTTTATCTCGATAAAGAATATGGAATAAACTGGTGGGAGTATCATTTTGAACCAATTGTTATAGGCGAAATGAATTCACCTAATATTATCCCAGTCAGCTCCCCATCTTTGGCTATTTATACCGCAACCAATATGCCTCCAGAAAGATTTTGTGAATTATATCATAGGTACATTAAGCCCAAGAAACATATCTTGGATAAAGTGAACGAATTTGTTGATAAAAATTTTAAGGATAAATTTGTAATAGGAGTGCACTATCGTGGCACCGACAAACAGTTGACAGAAACAAACAAAATCACCCCTCAAGAAGTAATTAACCTAGTTTTATATCAATTATCTCAACTAGATTTAAAAGAAAAAAGCAACTTAACGATATTTATTGCCACCGATGAACAAAAATTTCTAGATTTAGCAATAAAAAATATACCTAATGTGGTCTACCAAGAAAACGCAAAAAGAATCTCGGGTAAAGAGCCGCTAATACTCGGACAACAAAAACACTCTTATCAAGATAGTGCATACACTGTTATAGATTGTTTATTATTGTCAAAAAGTAATTTACTTATTAGAACTAACTCAAATCTTAGTATGACATCTATGTTTATTAACCCAACAATGCAAACTGTTTCATTAAATCATAGCTTTGGAGGCGCGCGTTTAAAATGATTTTTTTATTAATTTTATTATTAATAAATAGCAAAATTAATAGTATGCAATTTGACAGTAAAATTTATGTCGCAGGTCATAATGGCTTAGCGGGGTCAGCTATTTGTAAAAAACTGCAGGCATCAGGGTATAATAACTTGATATTAAGACCCTCTAGTGAACTAGACTTGCGGGACCAAATTGCCGTTGAAAATTTTTTCATTCAGGAAAAACCAGAATATGTTTTTTTAGCGGCAGCCAAAGTAGGTGGCATACAAGCCAATATCGATCATCCCGCTGAATTTATTTACGACAATCTAACAATCCAAACCAATGTGATACACGCAGCGTACAAATATGGTGTTAAAAAATTATTATTCTTGGGCTCTTCTTGCATCTATCCACGTGACTGCCTACAACCAATTAAAGAAGAATATTTAATGACTAAGCCACTAGAGCCAAGCAATGAATCTTACGCTATTGCTAAAATTGTGGGTTTACGCATGTGTCAAGCATACAATAAACAATATGGTACCAATTTTATTAGCTGTATGCCAACTAACTTATACGGCCCCGGTGATAATTTTAATTTAACAAATTCCCACGTCTTACCAGCCTTAATTCGTAAATTTTATGAAACTAAAATTAATAATTTAGACAGCGTAACAATTTGGGGTACTGGCAAGGCAATGCGCGAGTTTTTATATGTAGATGATTTAGCAGACGCAGCTATCTATTTAATGCAAAACTATAACGGCGATATTCCAATTAATATCGGCACAGGTAAAGATGTTACTATAAGGCAACTTGCAGAAATTATAAAAAACATAGTGGACTTTAAAGGGGATATTATTTTTGATAGCTCTAAACCAGATGGCACTCCGCGTAAATTGCTAGATGTAACCATAGCTAACAAGATTGGTTGGCAAGCAACCACAAGTTTAGAAAATGGTATTAGACAAACTTTTGAGTGGTATTTAGAAAATAATTTAAAAAACAGAAAGTAGAGTTATGCTAAAAAATAAATTTTTATTTTCTTTACTAACTTTTTTTATAATAAACTTAAATAGCAAAACTGCCTTAATTTTTGGCATTACCGGCCAAGATGGCGCTTACTTAACTGAATTATTACTAGAAAAAGGTTATGATGTGCATGGTGTAATACGTAGATCTTCATCATTTAACACAGGTAGAATCGACTATTTATATCGCGACAAACATGAAATGGGTGTAAAATTATTATTACATTATGGAGATTTGACAGATTCCAGTGGTATAAATAACTTAATTCATAAAATACTGCCAGACGAAATTTATAACCTTGGCGCCCAAAGCCATGTCAGAGTATCATTTGATACTCCAGAATATACAGCTGATGTAGTCGGTCTTGGAGCATTACGTATTCTAAACGTGGTTCAAGATATAAGTAATGTTAAAAAAATTAAATATTATCAGGCCTCTTCAAGTGAAATGTTTGGACAGGTACAAGCTATCCCACAAACCGAAAAAACCCCATTTTACCCTAGATCTCCATATGGGGTATCTAAATTATTTGCTTACTGGATTACGGTAAATTACCGTGAGTCTTATGATATTTTTGCTTGCAATGGAATTTTATTTAACCATGAATCCCCAATTCGTGGTGAAACTTTTGTCACACGTAAAATTACCCGTGCGATTGCCAATATTTTAGCCGGCAAGCAAGAAATGTTATATTTAGGCAACTTAGATGCCAAGCGAGATTGGGGTTATGCCAAAGATTATGTTGAAGCGATGTGGCTAATGTTACAACAAGATAGTCCTGGTGATTACGTAGTAGCGACTGGAGAGACGCATACGGTAAGAGAATTTGTAGAGCTAGCTTTTGGTGAAGCTGGTTTTAAAATTGCCTGGCGTGATAGTGACGTGAATGAAATTGGTTATGATGAAGTTTCGGGCCGTAATTTAATTAAAATTGACCCAAAATATTTTAGACCAGCAGAAGTAGATTTATTGATTGGCGATGCTAGTTATGCCAAAAAAGTACTTGGTTGGACACCAAAGACCACTTTTGCCGAACTAGTAAAAATTATGGTACAATCTGATATCGTAAATTTAAACAGAAGAAAATAAATGAAATATTTATACGCGCCTTGGCGGAGTAGCTATATTACTAAAAAAACTAAACCAGAAGCTATTAATAAAGACAGTTGTGTTTTTTGCCTTAAACTGGCAGAAAATAACGATGAACAAAATTTTATTCTAAAAAGATTCAAGCACAATGCAATTATTTTAAACCTATTCCCATATAATGCTGGCCATTTAATGATAGTTCCATTAGAACACAAAAAAAGACCGTTGGATTTAAATCATGAGGCTCGAATCGAGTTTATGGAGCTAACATCGCAAGCCATCAACATTTTAGAAAAAGATTTAAGAGCCGAAGGTTTAAATGTTGGCCTTAATTTAGGCAGTGCTGCCGGCGCCGGCATACCTACTCACCTACATATGCATGTTATCCCAAGATGGACGGGAGATACTAATTTTATGCCCATTATTGCCGAGACTAAACCAATTTCGCTTGACCTGAATATAGTATATCAAGATCTGAAGCCATTGTTTGATAAAATAAAAATTTAAAGCGATCTTTGCAAAACAAGTCATGATATCTTAAGCTAAATAGATATCAATTCTAAAAGCTATATTTAAGGTTTAAAATCATGAAATCCTTAGAGATTCGTCAGAAGTTTTTCGACTTTTTTAAAAAAAACAGCCATACCATTGTTACTAGCTCTTCACTAATTCCAGCCCAAGACCCGACATTATTATTTACCAATGCAGGTATGAACCAATTTAAAGATCTTTTTTTGGGTAACGAAAAACGCAATTATACCCGTGCCACTACTATTCAAAAATGTATTCGTGCTGGTGGAAAACATAACGACTTAGACCAAGTTGGTTTTACCAAAAGACATCTTACATTTTTTGAGATGATGGGCAACTTCTCTTTTGGCGACTATTTTAAAGAAGAAGCCATTAAATTTGCTTGGGGTTTTTTGACAGAAGAAATGGAACTACCAAAAGACAAATTATACCCAACTGTTTTTCGTGAAGACGACCAAGCCTTTGATATTTGGCACAAAATTATTGGGGTGCCATTAGCTAATATTGGCAGATTAGACGAAAAAGATAACTTCTGGCAAATGGGTGATACCGGTCCATGCGGCCCATGTACCGAAATTTATTACGATCGCGGCCCACAAGAAAGCTGTGGTAGCAAAGACTGTAAACCTGGTTGTAGTTGTGACAGATTCTTAGAAATCTGGAACTTGGTATTTATGCAATATGACCGCCAAAGTAATGGCGAACTAATACCACTAAAACAAACTGGCGTCGATACTGGCATGGGCCTAGAACGTTTGTGCGTGGTAAAACAAGGTAAAGACTCGGTTTTTGAGATTGATCTTTTCCAAGAAATTATTATGCAAATCGAGCAGCTAACAGGTTTAAAATATAGTCTACAAGATGCTAGTAAACGCTCTGCATTCCATGTAATTAGTGATCACGTTAGATCGGCTTGCTTTGCCCTAGCGGATGGTTGTACGCCATCTAACGAAGGTCGTGGGTATGTATTACGCAAAATTGTCAGACGCGCTGCATTGTTTGAACAAAAATTAACCAATAGCTCGATCTTCCCACAACTAGCAGATGCGCTAATTGATAGCATGCAAAATATCTACCCAGAATTAGCAACTAGCAGGGAATATATTGTGAGTGTGCTTACTAGCGAGATTGATAAATTTGCAACCAATTTAGTACGTGGCCAAGCTATTTTAGAAAAATATTTTATCGATAATCAAGCACACAAAGTTATTAATGGCGAACAAGCCTTTAAACTATATGATACGTTTGGTTTCCCGATTGAAATCGTCCAACTCATTGCCAGCGAAAAGGGCTTTACAGTAGACATGGACGGTTTTGAAAAAGAGATGGAAAAACAGCGCAAACAGTCTAACAAAAAAGCCAACCAAAATGAGGTTTTAGAGTTAGATGAAAATATTAAAACTGTTTTCACGGGTTATGAAGAGACTAGTAACAAATCTAAAATCGTTGCCATTCTTGGTAAACACAATGAGCCTAAAAATGAGCTAAATGCTGGTGAATGCGGCTGGGTTGTAACAAGCAAAAGCCCTTTCTTTGTAGAATGTGGCGGCCAGATTAACGACCAAGGTGTAGTAAAATTTAATGAAAAGAGTACACCAATTCTGGATCTTAAAAAGATTAATAAAGCAATCGGCGTAAAAATTGAAGCCGTAACAACTTTACGAATTGGTGACGAAGTCGAGTCTTTGGTTGATACCGAAATTCGTACTAATACCATGAAAAACCACACCGCAACCCATTTATTGCAAGCTGCGTTAATAGAGCTACTTGGTAAACAAGTGCGCCAGTCTGGTTCAGTGGTAACGCCTGATTATTTAAGGTTTGACTTTACTTATCATCAAAATTTAACTCCCGAACAAATTACCCAAGTTGAAACCCGCATAAACAATAAAATTCGGGAAAATATTGGCGTAGAAGTAACTTACACTACCCAAAAGAAAGCTTTGGACAAAGGCGTAATTGCCATCTTTGGTGAAAAATACAACCCCGAAGAAGTGCGGGTAGTAGATGTACCCGGCTTTTCTGCCGAGCTATGTGGTGGAACCCATGTAAATAGAATTGGTGATATTGGAGCTTTTAAAATTATCGAAGTTGGCGCCCTTTCTGCTGGCAACAGACGCATTGTGGCCCTCACTGGACCAAAAGCAATTGAACTATTTCAACAAAATTTTAATGATGTTAAAAAACTAAGCCAAGAATTTAAAGTAAAACCAGAAGAAGTGGTGGTAACTATTGAACGCCAACAAGCATTACTAAAAGATGCACAAAACCAGCTTGCTAAAATTAAAAAACAGTTATGGCTATCAAACGTAGATATTTGGCTCAAAACCATCACAGACGTAAAATCTGTGCCATTTTTGAGCCTGGTCTTAAATGATTTTGATGGTAACGATTTGCGTGAAATTGCGCATGAGCTTAATAAAAAACAACCTGGCTTATATATCTTAGTTAGTAACCATGGCGACAAAAGCAGTTTTATTTGCAGCCTAGCAAACCAGTATGCTAACCAAATTTCACTTAAAGATCTGGGTACTAAGCTAGCAGCTGAGTTTGGTTTGCGTGGTGGTGGCAAAGATAATTTAATTCAAGGTGGCGGCCCGAAAGTTGCAAAAGACTTTAGTAATAAAGTCATTAAACTAATTTAGAAATTTGCTCTAGGGCAGATGCAACCATCTGCCCTACTAAACTTAAGTCTTCACTAAATTTTTGTAAAACAAAGTCACCAACAGTCACATTATCTACTGGGCGACCAATGCCCATGCGCAAACGCCAAAAATCTGGTCCGCAAGCCTCAATTAATGACCGTAAACCATTGTGGCCACGAGCACTGCCCCCTCGACGTAGTTTAACAGCGCCAAAAGCAATTTCTAGCTCGTCATGCACCACTAAAATATTTTCGGGCTTAATACCCTTTTTATTTAA
>Ga0007854_10000593_pt1 | contig 23308 bp, 22 predicted proteins | sample CryBogCBH12Aug08_FD_60382 | JGI IMG/M metagenome (GOLD analysis project Ga0007854, IMG submission 60382) | Freshwater microbial communities from Crystal Bog, Wisconsin, USA - CBH12Aug08 | ecosystem: Environmental > Aquatic > Freshwater > Lake | place: Crystal Bog, Wisconsin, USA | collected... | reverse complement strand
TCACTGTGCGCCGGGTCGATCCGGCCGAGCTCTACGACCTCCGTCGGCGCGTGCTGCGCGCCAACGACCCCGACGCCGAGGTGGCCAACCCGGCGGACCGCCTCGCCACGTCGCGCCACTACGCCGGCGTGGTGGGCGAGCGACACCTCGTGAGCGCCACCTTCTTCGAGGGGGCCGCGCCCTTCGACCCCGAACGCCCGGCCTACCAGCTGCGCTACATGGCCACGGACTTCGACGTGCAGGGCCTCGGCCTCGGGGCGACGACGCTGCGCGGCGCGCTGGAGGACCTGGCCGGCGAGGGGGTGCGCCGAGTCTGGGCGAACGCCCGGGTCGCCGCGCTGGACTTCTACCGACGCGAGGGCTGGACGGTCGTGGCGGACTCCTTCTTCGTCTCGGCCGAATCCGGCATCGATCACATGGTGATTCATCGCGACCTGCCCTGACGCGCCGACGGGCGTTGGGTAAGTTGGTGTCATGCGCAATCAGACTCGATACATCGTGGCCGCCCTCGTCGTCGTGATCGGCGTGGTCGTCATCGTGGCCACCCAGGGCTCGTCGAAGAAGGCCTCCGGTCCGACCACGACCACGACCGCCAAGCCCACGGTGGCCATCGCCCCGCTGAGCGGCCTGCCCGACCCCTCGGGCACCGCCCTGACGCGGCCCGCTCTGACGGTGAAGATCGAGAACGACCCGAACTCGCACCCCCAGTGGGGCGTGGACCAGGCCGACGTCGTCTACGAGGAGATCGTCAACGGCGGCATCACCCGTCTGGCCGCCGTCTTCAACCAGAACGCGCCGGCCAAGATCGGACCGGTGCGATCGGTCCGACCGACCGACACCTCCATCGTCTGGCCCCTGGGCGGCATCTTCGCCTACTCCGGCGGGGCGCAGTACGCCATCAACTCGATCTCGACCGCGCCGGTGAAGCTCGTCGACGAGAGCGCGGCGGGAGCGGCGATGTTCCGCGACCCCAACCGCGTCCCGCCCTACAACCTCTACGCCATCACGCCCAAGCTCTTCGCCTTCGGCGGCAAGCCCGTGCCGCCCCAGCCGCTGTTCCAGTACCGCCCGCTCGGCCAGGCCGCGGTGGGCAAGGCGGTGGCCTCCTTCACCGTGCCCTTCCCGAGCATCTACCCCATCACTTGGAAGTGGGACGCCAAGACGCACTCCTGGGACCGCTACACCAACTTCAACGCCCCCGGCGCGCCCAACATCGACCTGACCGGGACCGGCACCGTCGAGTCGCCCAAGAACGTGGTCGTCATGTACGTCACCTACGTCAACGGCGTCGGCACCATGGCCTCCTACGCGGACCTCAAGAGCGGCGGCGTCGCCAAGGTCTTCACGAACGGCAAGGAGATCGACGGCACCTGGGCGCGTCCGGGTCACAACCTGGCCAAGCCGATCGTCTACGTCGACGCCAAGGGCAAGACGATCCGGCTCACCCCGGGCCAGACCTGGGTCGAGATGCTCTACAACGGGGCTCCGGCCCTGAGCATCACCCACTAGGGGGCGAGGTGCGCACCGGCAACATGTTCGGCCCCGACCACACCTTCTTGGGGGTTCCGGCGGCCGACCCCGACGTCGCGTCGCAGTGGCACGATGCCGGGGCCGCCATCATCGGCGCGCCCTTCGATGGCGGGACCTCGTATCGCTCGGGGAGCCGCTTCGGGCCCCAGGCGATCCGCGCCGCCGACTACCTGCCCCACGACGGCAGCCGGCCATCGTTGGCCCTGGGGGTCGACGCGCTGCTCGACCTGGGGGTCGTGGACCTGGGCGACGTCGAGATGTACTCCGGCGAGATCGAGGCCTCGCTGGCCGCGCTCGAGGCCCGGGTGGCGCAGGTGGCCGGCGCGGGGGTCGTCCCGGTCGTGCTCGGCGGGGACCACACCATCGCTCTGCCCGACGTGACCGGCGTGGCCCGCCACGTGGGCTGGGGCCGGGTCAGCGTGATCCACTTCGACGCCCACGCTGACACCGGCGAGTCCCAGTGGGGCTCGCTCTACGGTCACGGCACGCCGATGCGGCGCCTGATCGAGTCGGGGGCCTGTCGCGGGGACCGCTTCTTGCAGATCGGCCTGCGCGGCTACTGGCCCGAGCCGCCCACCCTGGACTGGATGGCGGCGCAGGGCATGCGCTCCTTCGAGATGAGCGAGGTCGTGGCGCGCGGGCTCGACGCCGTGCTCGACGAGGCCTTCACCATCGCCACCAGCGACTGCGACGCGGTCTTCCTCTCGGTCGACGTCGACGTGGTGGACCCCGGCTCGGCGCCGGGGACCGGCACGCCCGAGCCCGGCGGCCTCACCAGCCGCCAATTGCTCGACGCCGTGCGGCGCATCGCCATGGAACTGCCGCTCGCCGGCATGGACGTGGTGGAGGTGGCCCCTCCCTACGATCACGCCGACATCACCGCCTACCTCGGCAACCGGGTGGTCCTCGAGGCCCTCGGCGCCATGGCGTGGCGGGCGAAGAAGTTGCGCGGCGAGCCGGTGCGCCAGCCGGGCGACCCCCTGCTCGAGGGCCGCTAGTCGAACATCGAGTCGAGGACCTGGGCGACCAGCTCGTCGCTGGTGTCGGGGTGCAAGAAGGCGAAGCGCGCCACCATCTCGTCCTCCCAGCGCGTCGGGGTCACGAAGGCCACCTGCTCGCGTAGGAGCTGCTCGCTCCAGGCCAAGTACTGGCTCTCGCTCCAGCCGTCGCGGGTGAAGAGCACCACCGAGAGTCCGGCCGGGCGCACCAGGGTGAGGCCCGGCGTCGCGGCGATGCGCTCGGCGGTGCGCTGGGCGAGGTCGATGGCCGCCTGCGTGGCGCTCTCGTAGGCCTCGACGCCGTAGGTTACGAGCGAGAACCAGAAGGGCAGTCCGCGGGCGCGCCGCGAGAGGTGGATCGCGTAGTCCGAGGGGTTCCAGTCGTAGTGGTCCTCGTCGCCGCCGTGCAGGACGTCAAGGTAACCGGCCTGCTGGGCGAGGTAGCGCCGCGCGGTGGCCGGGTCGCGGTAGACCAGCGCGCAGCAGTCCAGCGGGCCGAAGAGCCACTTGTGGGGATCGACGATGAAGCTGTCGGCGTGGCGGATGCCCGAGAGCAGCTTGCGCTGGGAGGAGAAGAGCGCCGCGCCGCCGTAGGCGCCGTCCACGTGGAACCACAGGTCGTGCTCTCGCGCGTAGCTGCCGAGACCCTCTAAGTCGTCGACGATGCCGGCGTTGGTCGTGCCCGAGGTGGCGACGATGCCGATGACCGTCTCGGGCCGGGGGTCGCCGTCCAGGGCGCGCTCGAGGTTGGCGCGGGTGAAGCGGTGGTCGTCGGGTTCGACGAGGAGGGGCTCGATGCCCAACACGTGCAGGGCCTTGCCGATGCTCGAGTGGGCGTCGGCCGAGATGGCGAAGCGAAGCTCGTGGGGCGCGATGTCGGGACGTCGTGCGCGGCCCACGTCGCGTCCCGCGGTGAGGGCGGAGAGGTTGCCGCTCGAGCCGCCCGAGACGAAGACCCCGCCCGAGCCGCGCGGCATGCCGGCGCGCTCGGCGATGAACTCGAGCGCCTGGTTCTCGGCCACGACCGCCCCGGCGGACTCGAGCCAACTGGTGCCGTTGAGGCCCGAGCAGGCCACCACCATGTCGAAGAGCAGGGAGTTCTTGGTGGGGGCGTTGGGGATGAAGGCGAGGAAGCGCGGCGAGTCGATGGAGATGACGTGGCTGGCCAACTGGTCGCGGAAGAACTCGAGGGTCTCCTCGGGGTCGCGGCCCTCGGGCGTGATCATCCCCGCCAGGTCGGGCAGGGCGAAGGGGGCGTGCGAGCCGAAGTCGAGGGGCGCGTCGTGCTCGAGGCGGTCGCGGCAATATTCGAAGATGGCGTTCGTGAATGCCTCGTCGTAGGAGAACATGGGGTGCTTCATTGCACGTCCTTTCATTTGGCCACTGTCCATCGTAGAAGGTCGCCCTCCAGGGCTCGGACGGACCCGAACTATCATCGCTGCATGGCTCTCGCGCGCGTCGGATATCTGGGCCCCGAGGGCTCCTTCTCCCACGAGGCGGTGGCGACCCTGGAGGGCGTCGAGGCGGTGGCCTGCGCCTCCATCGCCGACGTCCTGGCGGGGGTCAGCGAGGGAAGCCTGGACTCGGGGCTGGTGCCCCTGGAGAACGCCATCGAGGGCACCGTCTCGGCCACCATCGACGGTCTCGTCTTCGACCACGACCTGGTCATCCAGCGCGAGATCGTGCTGCCCATCCACATGCACCTCCTGGCGAAGCCCGGACGTCGTCCCGAGGAGGTGACGCGCGTGGCGAGCTACGTCCACGCCCTCGCCCAGGTGCGCGGCTACCTCGCCACCTTGACCCGCGCCCAGGTGGAGCAGACGACCTCGACCTCCCAGGCGGCCCGCGAGGTCGCCGACTCAGACGAGCCCTGGGCCGCGGTCGGCTCCTCCATCGCCGCTCGTCTCTTCGGCCTGGAGATCATCGCGGCCAACATCGCCGACCACCCCGACAACGCGACGCGCTTCGTCGAGGTGGCCCGCGAGGACGTCGCGGCCCCCACCGGCAACGACCGCAGTTCCATCGTGTGCTTCCAGCACGCCGACCGACCCGGCTCCCTCTACGGCATCCTGGGCCGATTCGCCGCGCGCGACATCAACTTGACCAAGCTCGAGAGTCGACCGACCAAGCGGGGCTTGGGCGACTACTGCTTCGTCATCGAGTTCGACGGACACCTGGCCGACGACATCGTGGCCGACTGCCTGGCCGACCTGCAGGCCCACCTGGTGAGCGTGAAGTTCCTGGGCTCGTATCCGGTGACCGGCGAGGGCTCGAGCGGTCGGAGGGTGCAAGTGGGCGACGCGCGTCGCGCGGCGCAGGAGTGGATCGACTCGCTGCGCGAGCGCATCCGTCCCGCTTAGTCCGCGTCGCGGCGGCGGCGTTGGGCCTCGGCCAACGTCTCGGCCAGTGCGCGGTAGTCGTCGAGGCCAGCCACCGCGAGCTCGGTGAGCTTCGCCCGGTCGTCCCAGGCGCGCAACGCCATCGCACTGGCGAAGCCGGGGTGGGCCTCGAATCGAGCGCGCTCGGCGGTGCTGAGCGGTCCGCCCTGGGTGATGAAGGTGGCTTGGGAGGTCGGCGACAGTTCGTCGAAGTAGTCGGGGTCGACGGTGCAGCGCCAACGTTTGGCCATCACGTGCAGGGCGACCGGCTGGGCGACGCCGGCGCCGAAGAGGGGTGAGAGGATACGCGCCCCCGCGGCGGCGTGGTCGCCGGCGGGCGTGGCGTCGCCGCCGAGGTCCTCGGTGAGGAACCAGCCGACGTCGTGGAAGAGGGCGGCCACGATCAACTCGTCGCTGGCGCCGTCCGCGCGGGCCAGGGCCGCGCACTGCAGGGCGTGCTCGAGCCCGGTGACGTCCTCGCCGTAACGGCGGTCGCCGTGGAGCTCGTAGAGCGAGAAGAGCTCGTCGAGTGACCTCGGTTCACTCAGGGCAGCGTGGGTGGCAGACATGTCCCCACCCTAGGGAGGGCGGGTAACACGAAGGTGTCGACGGCACCAACGCCGCCCCCGGTCCGCGTCACCCGATGTTTACGCGTTGCGACGATGGTCGACGTCGCGCACCTCCGGCTCGCCTCGCCGCCCACGGGCGACGACGTCGTCCCCACGCTCGTGACCAGCGATGAGGGTCGGAGGTCGTCGCACCGGTCGCTGCCGTCACCCGACGAGCGGGGACGCAGTCACGAAGGCGAACTCTTCCTTGACGACGCAACGAGCGGAGGGAGTGGGATTTGAACCCACGGTGGGCAAGCCCACGCCGGTTTTCAAGACCGGTACATTCGGCCGCTCTGTCATCCCTCCGTCGAGGATTCTAGACGAGGGAGGCTCAGCTCTTCTTGCCGCGCGCGCGGGCCCGGCCGGTCTGGTCCAAGATCACCTTGCGCAGCCGCACCGACTTGGGCGTGACCTCGACGGCCTCGTCCTCGGCGATGAACTCGAGCGCCTGCTCCAGCGAGAAGATCGTCGCCGGCGTGATGCGCTCGGTGTGGTCCGAACCCGAGGCGCGCATGTTGGTGAGCTTCTTCTCCTTGGTGGGATTGACGTTCATCTCGTCGGCGCGGGCGTTCTCGCCCACGATCATGCCCTCGTAGACCTCGACGCCGGGACCGACGAAGAGGGTGCCGCGCGGCTCGAGGTCAATCAGCGCGTTCGCCGTGGTCGGTCCGCGCCGGTCGGCCACCAAGACGCCGTTCTGGCGAAGGCGGATGTCGCCGAACCAGGGCTCGTAGCCGTCGAAGTTCGTGTGCATCATGCCCGCGCCGCGGGTCTCGGTCATGAACTCGGTGCGGATGCCCACCAGACCGCGCGCCGGGATGCGCCACTCGAGGCGCACCCAGCCGGTGCCGTGGTTGATCATGTCGGTCATGGTGCCCTTGCGCGTCGCGAGCAGGGTGGTGATGGCGCCCACGTACTCCTCGGGGGTGTCGATGGTCACGTGCTCGACGGGCTCGTGCACCTTGCCGTTGATCACGCGGGTCACGACCTGGGGCTTGCCCACGGTGAGCTCGAAGCCCTCGCGGCGCATGGTCTCGATCAGGACCGCCAACTGGAGTTCGCCACGTCCCTGGACCTCCCAGGCGTCGGGACGGTCGGTGGGCAGGACGCGCAGCGACACGTTGCCGACGAGCTCCTTGTCCAGGCGGTCCTTCACCTGGCGGGCGGTGAGGAGTTTGCCCTCGGTGCCGGCCAGGGGCGAGGTGTTGATGCCGATGGTCATCGACAAGCTGGGCTCGTCGACGCTGAGCGGGGTGAGGGCCACCGGGTCGTCGGGGTCGGCCAGGGTCTCGCCGATGGTGATCTCGTCGAAGCCCGCGACGGCGACGATGTCGCCGGGCCCGGCGCTCTCGGCCGGCACGCGGTCGAGGGCCTCGGTCATGAAGAGCTCGGTGATCTTGGCGAATTCGACGCTGCCGTCGATGCGGCACCAGGCGACGCGCTGGCCGCGCACCAGGTTGCCGTTCATCACGCGGCACAGGGCCAGGCGTCCGAGGTAGGGCGAGGCGTCGAGGTTGCAGACCAGGGCCTGGAGCCCGTGGCCCTCCTCGTACTCGGGGCAGGGTACGTGGTCGGCGATGGTCTGGAAGAGCGGCGTCAGGTCGCCGGAGGTGTCGTTGATGTCCGTCGAGGCCCAACCCTGGCGGGCGCTGGCGTAGAGGATGGGGAAGGAGATCTGGTGCTCGTCGGCGTCGAGGTCGAGGAACAGGCTCTCCACCTCGTGCACCACGGCCTCGGTGCGCGCGTCGGGGCGGTCGACCTTGTTGATGACCAGCACGACGGGCAGGCGCGCCTCGAGGGTCTTGCGCAGCACGAAGCGGGTCTGGGGCAGGGGGCCCTCCGCCGCGTCGACCAGGAGGATGACGGCGTCGACCATGGCCAAGCCGCGCTCGACCTCGCCGCCGAAGTCAGCGTGACCGGGGGTGTCGATGATGTTGATCGTCAGGTCGTGCCACTTGACGGCGGTGTTCTTGGCGAGGATGGTGATGCCCTTTTCGCGCTCGAGGTCGCCGGAGTCCATGACCCGGTCGGTCACCGCCTCGTGCTCGGTGAAGGAGCCGGTTTGGCGGAGCATGGCGTCGACGAGAGTGGTCTTGCCGTGGTCGACGTGGGCAATGATGGCGATATTTCGGAGGGAGGTGCGCTTGGTCATGACCCATCCACGCTACTCGTCGAGGCTGTGGTCTCCCGCGAGCGGGGTCTAGACGACGGCCTTGAGGGACTGGCGACGTCGCACGACGGCGCTGCGCAGCAGGTCGCGAGCGCCCAGACGCAGGTTCTCCACGTCGCCGTCGACGCCCAAGATCAGTCCGGCTTCGGGCCAGAGTCCGAGGAATCGGCGCGGAGCGAGGCCCTCGGGATGAGCGAGGGTCTCGGCCGTGAGATCACAGCGCAGGCCGGGACCAGCGCTTTTGCCCGGTAGACCGTTTCGGATCCGCAGCACGACGCGCCCCTCGGGCGCGTCGACGATCAGGTCGCGGCGCCCCCGCAGGGTCGTGCGCGCTCGCGCCACGTCGTAGTAGGCGTCGCTGCTCGCCACGCGCCAGGGCTGGTCGAGTTCCTCGGCGCACTCGAGCGCCTGCATCGCCCATTCGTAGGCCTCGGAGGTGATGAGTCCGAGCACCGGGTGCGAGACGCCGGCCAGCCAGTGCGCCAGCGAACCCGAGCGCGCGTGGCCGCGCACCGCGCGCAGCAGCTGATCGGCCACTTCGTCGCGCACCGCGGACAGGAGTTCGCGAGGGTCGCGACAGCGCCGCAGGGCGTTGTTGCCCAGGATGCGCCGGGCGGTGGCCGGAGACCAGGCGAAGCCGCAGGACGCTCGACCCGCGCGCTCGACCGTCCAGGCGTCGAGACGGCGCTGCTCGAGGGTCGGGATCGCGCGGAAGCGCGCGGACAGCGCGTCGCGCTGCTCGGGTGTGATGACCGCGGCCTGCGCGGCGGTGTCGATGAGCTCGGCGAGGTGGGCCGTGGTGAGGCGACGCTGCAGCAGGCTCACGGCGCCACCGCCCGCGCGAGCGCCTCGGACAGCTCCTCGGCGGCGCGCCACAGGAGCTCGGCGTCGACGTCGTGGGTCCACGCCTCCCCGGTGGCGCTCGAGAAGATCGAGCTGCGCAGCGGCACGACGCCGCTGCGCAGGGTCTGCACCAGGGCGTGGAAGCGCACGACGCGTTCGGCGCTGGGCGAGAGCGGCGAGCTCGTCACGTCGATGAGCGCGACGCTCGCGCGTTCGCTGTGGGGGCTGCCGAGTACGAGGTCCACCACGTCGCGGATCAGCACGGTGCCCCCGGCGAGGAGCACGCGCGAGCGCAACGCGCTACGCGGGGTCCACGTGGAGGGGATGATGCCGATGCCCCTTCGCAGGGTGTCGACGTGGGCGCGCACGTCCGATCGCAGGCGGGCCAGTTGATCGCGGTCGAGGGCCTCCACGCGGCCCAGGAGCTCGTCGGCGGGGCCCTGGGCGCGCCAGGCGCTCAGGGCGTCGTCGAAGGGGTCGTCGACGTGGACCCGGGCGACCAGGAGTCGAAGGACGGTGGAGACGAGCACGCCACGGGCTCGCGCCAAGGTGGCGTCGCCGATCTCCTCGCCCTGGGGCGATCGCAAGGAGGCGGCCGAGAGGGTCAGGGGGGTGGCGCGCCGCTCGGGTCCAACCAGTTCGTAGACTCGGTCCTCCAGGTGGGTGCGCACGCCGCCGGCCAGGTGCTCGTCGCGCCGGGGGCGTCGTCCGCGGTCGCCGCGCAGTGAGTCGAGGAGGGTGTCGGGTCGCTCGGGCATCACCATCGTCATGGGACAACTTTGACCCCGCGCTGTGACATGGCTAGCCTGAGCGCGTGCTCGCCACTACCTTCACCCTGGCCTTCATCCTGGTCTTCGGATTCTTCGTGCTGGCCCTCGTCGTCCTCACCGTCGTCACGGTGCGATTCGTCGTGCGCCGCGACCGCGAGCGCCGCTAGTCCTGGCGCAGGCGGGCTTCGAGTTCCTTGAGGCCCCGGTCGAGGTCGGCGATGGCGCGCTCGATCACCGAGAGCCGCGACGCCAGCGTCGCGTCGACGCGTTCGTCGACCCGGTGGTCGATCTGGTCACGCAGGCGCGAATCCAGCGAGTCGACCAGGGGCTGGGCCAGGTGGCGCAGCCGGGCGAGCAGGTCGGGGGGCGTGTCGCTGGCGTGTTCGTCGCTCACGGCCTCAGCCTACCGGGCCCCGGCGCAGCGTCAGGGGGCGCAGTAGACGCCGGGGTTGAACTGCAGGGTGTTGAACTGTCCGGACCAGGGGGCGCTCACCAGGGTGTGCTCCTGGGCGTGCAGGGTCGCGCTCGGCGTGCAGGAGGCGTCGAAGGCGATGTAGCCGAGGATGTTGTGGCCGTCCGATCCGGCGACGCGCACCGGACCACCGCCGGCGAAGGCCACCGCTTCGAAGACCGGCATGGACGCGCCGGCGAGGCCGTAGTCGCGGTACTCCGACATTGAGGCGTAGACCCCGGGTTTGATCGAGGGGTCGACGTCGGTGAGACCCTTCGACCAGCCCGCGAGCATGGCCGCCCAGTAGGCCGCGTACTTGTGGATGGTGGACGGCGACGAACCGCCGGGCGCGTCGAGGGCGGAGTGGTTGTCGGGGTAGCCCTCGGGGTCGAGGATCACCCAGTTGGGCTTCAGTCCCACGCCGTTGAGGTGGTACTGGTCGATCTGCTGGGCCACCCATTGTCCGGCCGAGTAGCCGTGGCTGTAGTAGGTGGCGGGGGTCTGCGTGGCGCGCGAGAGCGGGCCACTGACCGTCCAGAAGCTGAGCCAGGTCTCGCGGTGCTGGGCGTTGGCGATGGCCTGGCCCATGAGGTAGTCCGAGGACTGGGTGACCGAGGTAGTGGCAGGAAAACCCACCCAGGGAGCGCTCAGCGTCCCGAGGCCGCCGGTCTCGGAGACGATCGGCCAGCCGTCGGTGATCGCGCGGCCCCAGTCGTTGTAGGGGATGGCGTAGACCCCGACCCCCGTCGGCGGCAGCGCGCCGTCGCTCGGGGCGAAGAGCTGCAAGGAACTCCCGGTCGACAGGCCGGTGACGCCGGTCGAGGCGGAGGTCGAGGCACCGGCGGCCTCGGAGACGTCACTGGAGGTCCAGGTCATCTGGGGCAGGCTGGCGCTGTAGGCGTAGAGGTCGCCCAGGGCGGCTGCGCGCCCGGCGACGGCCAGGCCGGCGTCGCTGGCCGACACGAAGACCTGGCCGGTCCACAGTGGCGAGCCGGTGATGGTCGCGGTCAGGTCGTGGTAGCCCCAGGCCGGCAGGGGGGTGATCACCTGGGGTCGCGCGCCGCGGCTCAGCAGGTGGCTCACCACGTGACGTGCGTGGTAGGCGAGGCGGGTGGTCGCGACGTTGAAGAGCTGCACGTGGCCGAGGCTCGAGAGACCCGCGACGTAGAGCTGGCTGGCGTTGGCCGCCATCGACAGGGGTCCCGAGGAGGTCGCGGAAGTCGTCAGCGCGGTGACGTCGCTGGCCGTCCAGGCGCTGGCCCCGCCGGCGGCCTGGGAGAAGAACTCGACGTGACCGGCGGCGGTGGTGGCGGCGAAGGCGTTGGTGATGCCCGCCGCCGTGACCGGGTCGTTGCCGAGGGTGGGCGTGGCGGTGTCGAAGGTCACGTTGGCCGCCACTCCGACGGCCGGGCCCAGCCCCCACTGGCGCCACTGCAGGGGGATGGCGACGGCGTCGTTCTTCGTGGAGCGGTCGACGACGAGGGCGGAACGTCCGGCCAGGGAGATCGAGGGCAGGCTCGCCGCCATCGGGACGTGGCTGGCGACGCTCAGGTCCACCACTCGCCAAGGTGACGAGGAGGGGTCCGGGGTGGCGAAGTGCGAATGCCGCGGATAGCGGGCCATGGCGGGGGTGATGAGGACGAGGCGGTGGCGAACGCTCACGTAGAGCAGGTCGGCGCTGCCGTCGGGGTCGATGAAGACCTGGGGGTCGCCTGCGGCGGCCGGCGCCGCGGCGGCCGCGCTCAGGTCGGTGAAACTGGTCGCCCCGTTCGCGTCGGTGACCGAGAGGCCGAGGTCGCCGTTGTCGAGGCGCGCGGCCAGGGCCGTGACGCCGTCACCCGAGGCGGCGTGGGCGCTGCCGAGGACCAGGTGTCCGTTGAAGGTCGCCGCCAGGGCGCGCGTGCTCCAGGTCGTCGAACCCGAGTTGACGTATTCGTAGAGGGGTCTCGCGGAGGTCGAGGTGGACGCCACGACGTGGCTCAGCGCCGGAACGGTCGCGCCGATCAGCACGACGTTGGCCAGCAGCGTTGCTCGTCGAAACCTCACTCACGTCCTTTGTCTCAGGGGGACATCCTCGCTCTAAGACCCGTGAATCAGCCTAGTTGTCCCCGATTTTCGCGCTCGTCAACTGAGCGTGGTCACCCGGAAGGCCCGCGTCACCGGGCTGACGCCGTTGGCGTTGCGCGCGCGCAGGCGCAGCACGTAGGTGGTGCGGCCCTTGAGCCCGTTGACCAAGATGGCGGTGACGTGCGCGGGGTAGGAGTGCCACGACGCGCCACCGTCCACGCTGACCTGCAGGGCCACGACGAAGGGCGTGCTCGCGTGGCTGCTCGCGACTTCGACGAGCGCGCCGCGGTGGCGGGCCAGGACGCGGGTCACCTGCGGGGTGGCGGGCACCTGACGGGTGAGGGGCAGTGCGCGGAAGTTCACCGTGGTGCTGTAGAGCGGGACGCCGTTGAGTTTGATCAACAGGGTCACCGCCTGGGCGAGCGAGCTCGAGAGCGTGAAGGACGCGTCACCGGTGGTGTCGCTGATCACCGTCGCGAGCGCCTTGCCGCGAGCCTTGATGCTGGTGGGGTCGGAGTCGATGCTCACGACGCCCTTGGGGGCCTTGGCGATGACCGTCACGCCCGAGTTGATGATGGGGTTGGCGTTCGCGTCGCGCAGGGCCACGATGAAGTGTGATGCGGTTCCGGCGTAGGAGACGGGGCTCGCCGACACCAGGGCGGAGTGCGTGCGGTCCACCGCGGAGGGGCAGAGCTGGTCCACGAAAGTGGTGGTCGGGCTCCCCAGCCCCGAGGCCATGTCGTAACCGGCCCGGGCCGCGTACTGGCCGATGGCGAAGAGGTCGTTGTTGCCGACGGTGACGTCGTTGAAGCCCGTGGCGGCCCGCGCGAGGCGGTAGAGGGTCGGGTTGAGGAAGCCCAGGCGCGAGGTGTTGCAGACCTGGGCCGCGGTCGCCACGAGCGCGCTCACGAGCGGCGCGCCGATGGAGGTGCCGCCGATCGAGCACCAGCCCGGGCAACTGGCGCTCGAGTCGGTGTAGTACTGCACGAAGCCCGTGTTGGGGTCGCCCATCACCGAGAGGTCGGGCACCATGCGCATCGTCTGGGTGCTGGGGTCGATGCCGGGGGCGCTCTGCCAGGTCGGCCGCGACCAGATCTGCGACTGCCCGCCGCCGCTGGCCCCGCCGGCCGATCCGCCGGCCGAGTTCCAGACGCTCTGGCTGAGGGGCGAGATCGACGAGACGGTCAGCGCGCCGACGCCGGTGACGAAGGGCTGCGAGGCCGGGTCGTCCACCGCGGCGGCGTTGTTGGTGATGCCGTTGCAGTCCGACGAGCCCAGGTCGCCCGCGGCGGCGACGACGGTCTGACCCTGAGCGGCCATCTGCTCGAAGATGACCTGCTCGGCCTGGACGGCGCCGGTGGGGTCCTGCTCGCAGGTGCCCCAGGAGGTGGACACGATGCTCGCCGTGTCGTCGGAGGCGATGCGCGCGTAGAGGTCCACGGGGGCCGACGCGGTGTTGGGCGCCTGATAGATGTCGAGCGCCGCTCCCGGGGCGAGCGCCCCGGCCTCTTCGACGTCCATGGTGGCCTCGTCGTTCAGGCCACCGGTGGGGCCATTGTCGACGTTGACGGTGGAGATCGACGGCGAGAGCCCGTAGCAGTTGAAGAAGGTGGTGAGGTTGCTGGTGTTGCCCTTGGCCAGTTCGTACACGGCGATGGTCTGGCCGACGCCGGTCTTGCCCTGGGCCCAGGCGGCGCTCAACCCGTAGAGCTGGGCCTGCTGTTGCACGTTGAAGCTGCCCTGCGCGGCGGAAGGATCGCTCAGCGCGTTGTTGGCTCCGGAACAGGTCGTCGCCGTGGCCACGTGAGGGTGGCGCGACGCCGCCGCGGAGGTCCTCGCCGCCACGACGTGCGACGAGGGCGCGGCGACGCTCGAGAGGCCGACCACGGTCGTCACGGCGCTCGCCAGCGAGGCGGGCAAGGTGGCGGGGCGGGTGAACTGGGCGCGCAGACCGCTGCTCGTGCGAAGGGTCTCGACGGGCGTGGCGAAGGCGCGGGCGATCTGGGGCGTGCGCCCGACGAGACGCATCAGCGAACGCGCGGAATTCACCGAGGTGACGCGCAGGCCGTAGCCCTCAAGGTAGCGGCGCACCCGGGCGATGTTCGTGGCGGACGCGCCGAAGAATCGTCCGAATTGACGAGGGGTGAGGAAGCGGCGGTAGTTCGGGGAGGCCGGCGTGGTGAGCTGGGTCAAGTAGCGGCTGAGCCCCGTGGGGTTCGCCAGCGCGAGCACGACGTCGAAGGAGGTGGTGATGGGCATCGCGACCACCCGGTCGGCGCTCGGCGCGGAGACGGCTCCGGCCACTACGACGCGGGCCTGGGCGGCACCGGCGCCCGAGGACAGGGGCAGGGCGAGGGCCGACGCCGTCAGGCAGGCGACGAGCAGGGGCGCCCCCAGGCGATGCGACGTCAACGACATGTCTCCAGACTACGAACTAGGACCGGTGAGCGCGTCGGCGCAGCCCACGGCGAGGTCAAAAGTTACGCAATTCTTACTGCTCGGCGTTGACCGGGAAACCGGCGGCGGCGTAGCGCTGGGAGAGGTCGCCGCACTCGGCGCAGACGCTGTCGGGCACCAGGCCCGCGCGGATGAGCCATCCGAAGATGGTGCAGCCGAGGCAGTAGCCGAGGAAGCCCTCGAGCGAGGCCGCCGCGACGAGCGGGAGCAGGATCCACCGGGCGACACCCCAGCCGGCGCTGAGCCAGGTGACGGTGGCCGCCAGCGTCAAGGTGGCGCCGATCGCCTGGGCGAAGCGCTTGGGCGGACCGGGGACGAAACGCTGCCAGGCCACGAGGCGCGGGCCCGAGACGCGGGTGGCGAACTGGCCCAAGGGCGAGAGGGTCGGACCGGTCGCGACGCGGGCGAGGAATCCGTAGGTGAGGGGGATCAGCATCCAGGCCCACCCGGTGACGAGGGCCAGGACGCTCATGGCCACCACGCCCAGCGCGACGCTGCGCGCCGCCGCGTCGTTGACGGGGTTGGGGAAGGAGAAGAGTTGCTTCATCCGATAAATCTTAGTGAAATAATCGACATTCGCGCCAGGGGCTTCATCAGGCGAGTTTCACGGTGGTGATGACCCCCACCGCCACGATCAAGATGCGCACGACGAGCGGGGAGAGCCGCTGGATGAGCCAGGCGCCCAGCCATCCGCCAAACAGCGAGCCCACGAGCAAGGGTGCGATGGCCCAGGCCACCAAGTGCCCGTGGACGAGGAAGATCGCGGTGGCGACCAGGGTGATGCAGGCGGACAGGACGTTGCGCAGCCCCTGGAGCTCGCTGATCTCGAGGGGCAGGGCCACCGCCATCACCGCCAGGAGCAAGATGCCCACCCCCGCGCCGAAGTAGCCGCCGTAGGCGGCGATGACGAAGACCCCCACGTACAAGAACCAGCGTCGCGCCGGGTGGGCGTGGTCGACGTGGGCCAGACGACGGGTGATCGCCGGCGAGAGGGCGAAGAGCAGCGTGCCGCCTCCGATCAGCCAGGGTACGACGTGGCGGAAGGTGGTCTCGGGGAAGGAGAAGAGCAATGCGCAGCCCGTGGCGCCGCCGGAGACGCAGGGTCCGAGGAGGCGGCGCACCAGGGCGCGGTGGGGCGTGATCTGGTGGCGGAACCGCCAGACGCCGCCGGCGTAACTGGGCGACACCCCGACCGAGGTCGAGTAGTTGGCGCTCAGGGGCGCGACGCCCAGGGCCAGCAGCGAGGGGAAGCCGATGAAGCTCCCACCGCCGACGATGCCGTTGGCGATGCCGGCCCCCACCCCGGCCACGAGCATGAGACAGGTGCGCCAGAGGAGCGGCAATTGGGTGGCCCACATTCTTACTACTCTACGAAGGTGAAATCTTCGCGACAGACGGCCATCATTCCCCGATGCTCGTCGCGGCCTCCTCTAGCGTGGGCGACGTGTATTTGATGACCGGCGAATTGATTGTTCCCCACGACGCGCCGAGCGATCTGATCCGCGCCGCCGGCGGCATCGTCATCCGTCCGGTGAGCAGTGGACGCTTCGAGGTCGCCTGCATCTACCGCGAGGCTCGGGGTGACTGGACCTTTCCCAAGGGCAAGCTCGACAAGGGCGAGACCTTCGAGCAGGCCGCGCTGCGTGAGGTGTGGGAGGAGACCGGCATGCACTGCCAGGTCATCCGTTTCGCGGGGACCACGAACTACACCCACCGCAAGGGCAAGCCCAAGATCGTGGCCTACTACTTGATGAGCGTGGCGGCGGGCGAGTTCGCCCCCAACGACGAGGTCGACGAATTGGTGTGGCTGCCCCTCGAGCAGGTGCGTGAGCACCTGACCTGGGACCGCGACCAGGAGCTCTTCGACCTCGTGCTCACCATGAGCGAGGTCCGCGCTCAGGCCTCGTAGTCCCTAGGGGCGCGAGCGGCCGAGGAAGGCCCTCGTCGCCTCGTGGCGAGGCTCGTCGAAGACCTGCGCCGGGCTGCCCTGCTCGACCAGCACGCCCTGGTCCAAGAAGACGATCTGGTGCGCCACCTCGCGCGCGAAGTTCATCTCGTGCGTGGCGATCAGCATGGTCGTCCCCGCCGCAGCCAAGTCGCTCAGGAGTTCCAAGACCTCGCCGACCAAGGTCGGGTCTAGCGCGCTGGTGACCTCGTCGAGCAGGAGCAGGTCGGGCCGCATGGCGAGCGAGCGCACGATGGCCACGCGCTGCTGCTGACCGCCCGAGAGGCGGTCGGGGTACTCCTGGGCGCGTTCGGCCAGGCCGATGCGCTCGAGCAGCTCCAGGGCCTCCGCGCGAACCTCTTCGTGGGGCCGGTGCAGCGCCCGCACCGGCCCGAGGCAGACGTTGTCGATCACGCTCAGGTGCGGGAAGAGGTTGAAGGATTGAAAGACGGTGCCCATGTGGCGGCGCACGAGGTCGGGGTCGATGCGCGGGTCGAGCAGGGACTGACCGTAGAGGGTGATGTCGCCGCCGTCGATGCTCTCGAGGAGGTTCGCGCAGCGCAGCAGGGTCGACTTGCCCGAGCCCGAGGCGCCGATGAGGCAGACCACCTCGTGGCGGTGCAGGGCGAGCGACACGTCGCGCAGGACTTCGTGGGATCCGAAGCGCTTGACCACCGAGGTCATCTCGAGGACCACGTCGTTCACTGCGCCCCCGCCAGTCGCTTCTCGCGGTCGCGGGCGATCAGCCGGTCGGTGAAACGGGTCATGGGGATGGTCATGAGCAAGAACAAGAGCGCCGACATCACCAGCGCGCTCTCGTTGAAGTAGGACTCGACGCCGATCTGGGCCGCGCGCACCGAGTCGACGACGCCGGCGATGGAGACCAGGGCGGTGTCCTTCTGCAGCGAGATGAAGTCGTTGAGCAGCGGCGGGATGACCGTGCGCACCGCCTGGGGCAAGACCACCCGGCGCATCGTCGAGTACTGGGTCAGGCCCAGCGAGCGCGCGGCCAGGATCTGGCCGTGGGGCACCGAATTGAGACCGGCGCGAAAGACCTCCGAGACGTAGGCCGAATAGGTCAGCGTGAGCGCGACGCACGACAGCACGGCCGGCGACTGGTTCGATATGCCGCCCAGTTGGAGTTCGGGCAGTCCGAAGTCCACCAGGTAGAGCACGAGCAGGACCGGCACGCCGCGAAAGACGTCGGAGTAGACCGTCGCCAGCAGTCGGAAGGGCATGAGCAGCGGGCTCACCGTGATGCGGATCCACGCGAGCACCAGCCCGAAGAACAGGATCAGGACTTCGCAGACCAGGAAGATCCAGATGTTGGTGAGGATGCCGGAGAAGACCGAGGGGATGGCCTTGGCGGGGTCGCCGGTGATGGCGAGCCAGAGGAAGTGGGGGTTGAAGAAGGTGGCCCGCACCGCGGCGCCGCCGTTCGTGGCGAAGAGGATGTAGGCCAAGACGCCCACGATGGCCACGGTGGAGGCGATGGAGGCGGCGAGGCCGTTACGGCCCTTGAGGATCTGGCGGCGCCGTGGCGCGAAGAGGAAGGGAGGCGTCTGCGACGCGTCGGCGTCGACCTCGGCGCTCACGGCCTAGGGCTTGAGTGTCGGAACGCTGTTATAGATTCCGAGCCACTTGGTCTGGAGGGCCTTGAGTTGGCCCGAGGCCTTCAAGGCGTCGATGGCGACATTGACGCAGGTCGCCAACTTGTTGCCCTTCTGGAACAAGAGGCCGTAGTGCTCTCCCACCGTGGGGAACTGGCCGGGCTGGGCGCCGATGACCTTCTGCTTGGAGTTGACGATCTGCGAGGAGGCCATGTACTGGCCGGTGGGCGTGTCGATGATGATGGCGTCGATCTGCTTCGTCTGCAGGGCCAGCACCGCGTCGGCCAGGGTGGAGAAGACGCGCGGCGCGCGAGTGGGCTTGATGTAGTTGTCGATGTAGGCGAGTCCGGTCGTGCCGATCTGGTCACCGTAGAGGTAGGTCTTCAATTCGGCCGGCGTGTGCTTGGTGACGATGGGGTCGGTCTTCAAGGTGACGATGGACTGGTTGACGTCGTAGTAGCTCACCGAGAAGGTCACGGCCTTCGCCCGGTCGGCGGTGTAGGAGATCTCGTTGATGTCGAAGTCGAACTTCTTGGGTCCGGGGATGTAGCTCGAGTCGAAGGGCTCGACCGTCCACTTCACCGCGCTCTTGGCGATGCCGAGCTTGGCGGCGATGGCGTAGACCACCGCCGACTCGTAGCCCTGTCCGTTGGAGGGCTTGTTGTTGACGAACCAGGGGGTGTAGCCGGGGCTGTCGGTGGCGACGGTCAGGGTGCCCGAGTGGTACTCCTCGGAGCTCACCAGGGTCTTGCAGGCGCTCAGGGTCGGCGTGGCGGCGGCGTGGGCCACCGCGCCCGCTCCGCTGACGACCGTGAGGAGGGTCGAACTGAGGGCGGCGGCGAGCAAGAAGCGGGCGTGACGCATGGCATCTCCTATGTGAAGTCTTGGAAACGTAGTGTAACCCTCCTCGGAATTGAGCGGATTGAGCGTCCGGGGGCCGAGTGGGTATGATGATTCCACTGGAGAGGTGGGTGAGTTCGGTTTAAACCACATTCCTGCTAAGAATGCGGCCTGCGAAAGTGGGCCCGAGGGTTCAAATCCCTCCCTCTCCGCCACCGACACCGAGCGCCCAGCGCTCGGTGTCGCCACGTAAGGAGAGGCCCATGCGCTACTGGATTGAGACGCTGGGCTGCCCCAAGAACCACGTGGACTCCGAGAAGCTGGCCGGGGTGCTCGTCGCCCAGGGCTACGCCCCGGCCGACTCGGCCGCCGAGGCCGATCTGGTGGTCGCCAACACCTGCGCCTTCATCGAGGCGGCCCGCGAAGAGTCCATCGAGACCGTGCTCGAGCTCGCCGACGCCAAGCGCGCCGGCGCGCGGCTCGTGGTGACGGGCTGCATGGCCGAACGCTACGGCGACGAGCTCGCCGACGCCCTGCCCGAAGTCGACCTGGTGGCGGGCTTCAACGAGAGCCTGACCGCGCTTCCGTCGACGCCGGTGACCCTGCGCAGCCGTCCGGCACCCGCCTTCGACCTGCTCAACCTGCCCCGGCCCGCGACCTCCGCCCCCTGGGCCTACCTCAAGATCGCCGAGGGCTGCGACCGGCGGTGCGGCTTCTGCGCGATCCCCTCCTTCCGCGGCGACCAGCGCTCGCGCTCGCAGGCCGAGATCCTCGCGGAGGCCCGCGCCCTCGCCGAGGGCGGCGTGCGCGAATTGGTGCTGATCGCCCAGGACCTGGCCTCGTGGGGCCACGACCGGCGCCGCGGCGCCCTCGGTGAAGCGTTCGAGGTCCTCGACGAGGGCGGCACCCAGCCGCTCATCGAGCTCACGCGCGCGCTGTCGCACGAGGTCGACCGCGTGCGGCTCTTGTACCTCTACCCCTCGGGACTCACGGCGGGACTCATCGACGCCATCTTGGGCACGGGCGTGCCCTACTTCGACCTCTCGCTCCAGCACAGTTCGCGCTCGATGCTGCGCGCGATGCGTCGCTGGGGCGACGGCGAGCGCTTCTTGGAGCGCATCGCCGCCATTCGGGCGGCCGACCCCGACGCCACCTTCCGCTCCTCGTTCATCCTGGGCTATCCCGGTGAGACGGAGGAGGATCAGCAGAACCTGCTCGAGTTCTTGGAGGCCGCTCAGCTCGACTGGGCCGGTTTCTTCACCTTCTCCGACGAGGACGGCACCTACGCGCACGACTTGGGTGGCCACGTGCCCCACGAGCTGGCCCTGGAGCGTCAGCGCGAGGTCTCGGCCCTCCAAGACGACATCACCGCGGCGCGACGCGACGCCCTGGTGGGAAGTCGCCAGCAGGTATTGATCGACTCGCCCGGGGCGGGTCGTAGTGTACGAGAGTGCCCGGAAATCGACGGCATCGTGATGTTGGACCCGGCCGTAGCGGTCGGGTCGCTGGTGGAGGTGGACATCGTGGCGAGCCACGGGACGGATCTGGAAGGGGTGGTGCAATGAGCACCCGGGAGCGCATCTACGGCGAGAGCGCCCTGCTCACCCCGGCGAACCTCATGACCATCTTCCGCCTCGCGGTGGCGCCGCTGTTCATGTACATGATCATCGAGCATCGCATCTCGTGGTGGACGACCGGCGTCGGCGCCCTGGCCGCCGCCTCGGACTACTTCGACGGCATCGTCGCGCGCCGCCACGGCACGACCACCTCGGGTGCCTTCCTCGACCCGCTGGCGGACAAGGTGGTGGTCCTCGGCGGGCTCTACGCGCTGATCATCTCGCGCCCCCACGGCATCACTTCGTTCATCGTCCCGGCGATCATCATCACCCTGCGCGAAGTCTGGATGAGCGTGCACCGCTCGCGCGCCGCTCAGCGCGGCTTCTCGATCCCGGCGGTGAAGATCGCCAAGTGGAAGACCTTCGTCCAGGACTGGGCCATCGCCTTCTGCGTGATCCCCCTCACCGCCCACCACCTGTTGATCGCCGAGGTCACCATTTGGGTGGCCGTCGTCATGACCGTCTACACCGGCTGGCGCTACTACATCGACGGCCGGGAGATGTTCGCCCGTGCGCGTTGAGATCGTGGCGGTCGGCACCGAACTGCTGCTCGGCCAGATTCCCGACACCAATTCGCAATGGCTCGGCGAGCGTCTGGCCGCCCACGGCATCGCCTCGCACTTCCACCAGCACGTCGGCGACAACCACGAGCGCATCGTGGCGGCCTTTCGCGTCGCGCTGAGCCGCAGCGACGCGGTCATCGTCTGCGGGGGACTCGGTCCGACCCAGGACGACATCACGCGAGCCGCCCTGGCCGAGATCATGGGCGTCGAACTCGTGCGCCACGACGACATCGTGGAGAAGATCCGCGGATTCTTCGCCGCGCGCGGGCGCACCATGAGCGACAACAACCTCCTGCAGGCCGACGTGCCCGTCGGGGCCAGCATCATCGAACAGGTGCGCGGAACGGCACCCGGACTCATCTGCCCGGTGGGCGATCAGGTGATGTACGCGGTGCCCGGCGTGCCCTACGAGATGAGCGACATGTTCGAGCGGGCGATCCTGCCCGACCTCCTCGAACGTCAGCGCCGGCGCGGGCAGACCTCGGTCATCGTCTCGCGGGTACTGCGCACCTGGGGGGCGAGCGAGTCGGCGCTGGCCGAAGCGGTGGCCGAACGTTTCGACGCGCTGATCGACTCGGACCGGGTCACCATCGCCTTCCTGGCCTCGGGCATCGAGGGCATCAAGGTGCGCGTCACGGCTCGCGGTGACGACCGCGAACACGCCCTGGCCCTGTTGGACGAGGAGGAGCAGCTCCTGCGCGCCCTCATCGCCGCGGCCTTCGGCGACATCATCTTCGGCGTCGACGACGAGACCATGGAGTTCGCCGTGGCCCGGCGCCTCACCGAGCGCGGTCTGAGCCTGAGCGTGGCGGAGTCGCTCACCGGGGGCCTCATGGCGAGTCGGCTGGTCAACGTGGCGGGCGCGTCGAAGTGGTTCCGCGGGGGCCTGGTGAGCTACGCCTCCGACGTGAAGTTCGATCTCTTGGGCGTCACCCCGGGACCGGTCGTCAGCGCCGAGGCGGCGCAGGAGATGGCGCGCGGAGCGCGTGAACTCCTGAAGAGCGACGTGGCCATCTCGGTGACCGGGGTGGCCGGGCCCGAGAGCCAGGACGGACAGACCCCCGGCACGGTCTTCGTGGGCCTCGCCCTGGGCGGCGAGGTCAGTCACGTGGCCCTTCGGGTTCCCGGGGACCGCGACCGAGTGCGGTCCTTCAGCGTCATTGGCGCCCTCGACGCCCTGCGTCGCGCCCTCGACCGCCTCCCCTGAGGAATTTTCCGAGGAAATCCTCGATACGAACACTTGTTCGTAGTACGGTACTTTCCAGCGGAGAGAGACCGATGTGACTGGGGGCTCCTAACGTGCCCCGGGTGACGAAGAACAAGGAGACATCAATGGCAACCGACGACCGCGCCAAGGCCCTCGAATCGGCTCTCGGTCAGATCGAAAAGCAGTTCGGCAAGGGTTCGATCATGCGCATGGGCGAGAACCTGCACATGAACATCGAATCCATCCCCACCGGCGCCCTGGCCCTCGACATGGCCCTGGGCATCGGCGGTCTGCCGCGTGGTCGCATCGTCGAGCTCTACGGCCCCGAGTCCTCGGGTAAGTCGACGCTCGCCATGCACGTGGTCGCCGAAGCGCAGCGCAACGGCGGCGTGTGCGCCTACATCGACGCCGAGCACGCCATGGACCCGGTCTACGCGCGCGCCATCGGCGTCAACGTGGACGACCTGCTCATCTCCCAGCCCGACACCGGGGAGCAGGCCCTGGAGATCGCCGACATGCTGATTCGTTCGGGCGCGCTCGACGTCATCGTGGTGGACTCGGTGGCCGCCCTGACCCCCCGCGCGGAGATCGAGGGCGACATGGGCGACTCGCACGTGGGTCTGCAGGCGCGGCTGATGAGCCAGGCCCTGCGCAAGCTCACCGGCGGACTCTCCAAGTCCAACACCGTGGCGGTCTTCATCAACCAGTTGCGCGAGAAGATCGGCGTCATCTACGGCTCACCGGAGGTGACCCCCGGTGGTCGCGCGCTCAAGTTCTACTCGAGCGTGCGTCTCGACATCCGCCGTATCGAGTCGATCAAGGACGGCACCGAGGTGGTGGGCAACCGCACCCGCGTCAAGGTCGTGAAGAACAAGTGCGCCGCCCCCTTCAAGCAGGCGGAGTTCGACATCATGTACGGCCAGGGCATCAGCCGTGAGGGCTCGGTCCTCGACGTCGCCGTCGAGCTGGGCTTCGTGAAGAAGGCCGGCGCCTGGTTCACCTACGAGGGTGAGCAGATGGGCCAGGGACGCGAGAACGTCAAGACCTTCCTGCGCGAGAACCCCCAGACCATGGCCGAGATCGACGGGCGAGTGCGCGAGCACTTGGCGAACGCCCTCCTGCCCGACGTGGTGGGCGCCGAGATCGACGTGGACTCGCCGCTGACTCTCGACTAGTCGATTGCCCTTCACAGCGTGGCGCCCCCGGAGGAGACTCCGGGGGCGCTGTCATGTCGGAGGTCGTGTCGTGATCC
>Ga0007854_10000591_pt1 | contig 23399 bp, 18 predicted proteins | sample CryBogCBH12Aug08_FD_60382 | JGI IMG/M metagenome (GOLD analysis project Ga0007854, IMG submission 60382) | Freshwater microbial communities from Crystal Bog, Wisconsin, USA - CBH12Aug08 | ecosystem: Environmental > Aquatic > Freshwater > Lake | place: Crystal Bog, Wisconsin, USA | collected... | reverse complement strand
AACATTTTCTTCAGTATCATTGCAATGAAACCACTAATACAACAAAGCTGCCTGGAATCGTTGCAGGCCTCGGCTTGGGTTGTTCTTTTGTGGCCAAAGGCGTCTCACCAAATGATGCAGTCACAAGGTAGGCACGGTGGCTCTCTGAATCATAAGCCATGGTTCTTGCACCTTTTTGAGTGATTATATTTTGCAAAACTGAAAAGTGGTTTGCATCAATTTCATTTACTAAAGTTAATGTTCCATCTCCATTTGAGCTAAAAGCAATTCCCAGGCTTGAATCAAATGCAGCCGAATCGGGACTATCACCGATGGAAACTTCTGAAACGATTTTACCTGTTTCAGAATCCAGAATATCCATAATTTTATTAGAACAAACCGAGAACAAACGGTTATGCTTTCGATCAATCGCCAACCCGGAGGGTTCAGTGCCACTTCCAAGATGAAAGGTCTTGACAACCTTATTTGAGCTACTATTAATTTCATCAATTTCATTTTTATCTTCTATATTCACAAAGATATTGCCTGCCTCATTGCTCACCGCAAGCTCAGGTTTTCCAGGTAAGCTAATCGTATCAATCTCTTTGCGTGAAACAGCATCAATTACGGTAGCATTGCCTGAACGACCATTGAATGTAAAGATATGTTTCGATTTTGGCTCATAAAGAATCACATCCGGATTTAAACCGGAAATTTTGATCGTTTCGATTATACCCAGAGTAGCCAGATCAAATACTGTGACAGAATTACTTTTACCATTGCTGGTAAAGCCGATATTCAAATCATCAGCAAGTGCGATCCCATGAACACCTTCTGTATCTGGAATATCACCTACAACGCTCCCTGAATCGGCATCAATAACCTGAACATGGGTTGATCGACTAATAAACAGCCGATGGTGTTTTGCATCAAAAGTGAGTAGATCCCATTTCCCTTCACCGCCCACATTAAATTTATGAACGAGTTTAAATTTTTTGTTATCAGAAGGTTGATCTGAGTAAGCTATTTGGCTACTCAATAAACAAACTGTGATGAAGACACGAATTAAGTATCCAAGAACCATCGATTTTCCTTAAAAAGTAAAGTGCGGAACTACCCGTAACTAGCAACAACTCTAAATTTATATCTAATGCCAGTTATTTTAATAAATTTCTGAGCTGAATTATTATAGGCCTCAATACTTAAGGAATTATTAACAACTGAGTTAACAGTTGCTATATCGGCAATGGACTTGGGACTGAGCAATTAAGCAATTACGTTGATGTTGGAACCTATATTATGCCCCTGCTGAGCACGTTCAAATTGTTGGGCTTGTATCGATTGAACCGCAAGCTTTGATTGCCCGGACAGCAAGGACAGTTGAGTCTGCGAAGAAATTGAATTCTGTTGAATTACCTTGGATTGTTGCGGTTGTGCTACCTGAGTCTGCTGAGATTGAAGACCCAGAACCTTCTGTTGATCTTGCTGGACAAGCTGAGTTTGTTGGGTCTGTTGTGCTTGTATTTGTTGCGCAAGCTGTGCCTGCTGTAACTGTACCTGCTGCACAGCCTGCTGGTCTTGTTGCAAGATTTGAGCTTGCTGCGCCTGTTGTGTCTGCGCTTGCTGTGCCAGCTGGGACTGCTCGGCTTGTTGCGCTTGAAGTGCTTGTTTAGCCTGGTGAAGTTGCTGCGACAGTTGCAATACGTTGCTACTGGAAGTGATTGCGCTAATAGACATGGCACCTCCTCATTAACGAACCAAAGGTTATTCTGCAATCGTACTCCTTTGATTAGCGTTTGGAAAGTACCTTTGGTTCCTTGTGATCCTCCTTCATTAGAAAAAACAATTCTGCTGTTCCTTGGTTATTGTTGGTTCTGGTTTGCCACTTGCTTCTTAGTAGCTTAATATGTGTGCATATTCTAGTCGATATCTTCGTGACTTTCATGGAATTAGAAACTCTAAAAATGAGTTTGAGCTATAAGTTGTATTTAAAATAAATCAGGTCACAATCGTACTTTCTAGTTTGGTCTGGGTTTGTAACTAAAATATAGAATTGAATACATTTCCTACATACCGTGTACTACTCGTAGAAGATGAGCCTGGAGATGCTAATCTGACTCGTCAGGCATTACGCGCGTGTATTAAACCGCAGTTTAATATTGACTGGGTGACCAATCTTGCGGATACGATTCAATCTTTACGCAAAGCGAGATTCGATATCCTGCTACTTGATTTATCACTTCCGGATTCAACCGGATTTGAAACCGTTCATGCTGTTCGCAAGGAAGCTCTGGATTTGCCCTTAATCGTGCTTACAGGGCATGACGACACTGATTTCGCTCTGAAAGTGATCGAGGCGGGAGCGCAGGATTATTTGATCAAAGGAAACTTTGATACTGAAACCTTGGTGCGCGCTATTAGATACTCGATTGAACGAAAACTGCTATCCGTCAATTTGCAGAAAAGTCATGATTTGTTGAGCAAACTTTCCGATCAGGTTCCCGGCCTGATCTTTCAGTTTAAGCTCGACACGAATGGTCATATGAGTTTTCCCTTTGCAAGTAAAGCTTTGTTTGATCTTTACGGGGCGACGCCTGAGCAAGTTCAACGCGATGCATCGGGAGTATTCTCTTTTCAGCATCCTGAGGATGCCGCAGGCGTCATTAACTCTATACAAGAGTCTGCGCAGACGCTCAAGCCATGGCATCACGAGTATCGTGTTGTTCTTCCTGATCAAGGTTTATGCTGGCGCATGGGGAATGCAAGACCGGAGAAACAGGAAGATGGCAGTATTCTCTGGCATGGATTTATTACCGACATCACGGAAAGCAAACGGGTAGAAGCCCGTTTGAACTTGGCAGCGCGTGTCTTCGAAACAACGACCGAAGGAATATTGGTGACCGATGTCGAAGCCAATATCATAGCAGTTAATCCAGCGTTCTCTCAAATTACCGGATACAGCGATACCGAGGTTTTGGGGAAAAACCCTCGATTTTTAAAGTCGGGCATTCATGACCAGACTTTTTATCGCGAATTCTGGCATGAACTCACAACCAAAGGTGTATGGGCCGGCGAAATGTGGAATCGTCGCAGAAACGGCGAGGAGTATGTTCAGTGGGGCTCTATCAGCACAATTAAAAATGTAGACGGCAAGACGCAGAGCTATGTCGCCGTGTTTTCAGATATGAGCGAGATCAAACGTGCGCAAGATAAAGTCGAGCAATTGGCTTGGCGCGATCCACTTACCGGCTTGGCTAACCGGGCCTTGTTTTTGCGCCAAATTGAGCAAACACTGGTAAGTGCTAAACGAGAGGGATGTTTTGCAGCTGCATTGCTGATTGATCTGGATCGCTTCAAGGAAATTAATGAGGCACGCGGACTGGCTGCGGGGGATTCACTTTTACGAGCCGTGTCCGAACGTTTTGCACAAACTTTGCATGCCGATGATTTGCTTGCTCGCCTCGACTCTGATGAATTCGGCGTTTTGCTTCCCAAATTGCGGGGGGTACGTGAAGAGGTTGGTCGTAATGCACTGGCAGTGGCTGAAAAATTACGTGTTGCACTACGTAATGCCATCAGCATGGATGGTGAAATGATTCATGTTGATGCAAGTATCGGCATCGCAGTTTTGCCGGAATCACCAAATGCCACCGCTCCTGAAGTGTTGCGGCAAGCAGATATGGCTATGGCTAAAGCAAAACTTGAAGGCCGTGCACGCACTTTATTTTTTGAAACTGCAATGGGAGAGGTGGTCAAAGAACGTTTTAAGACGGAAGCCGAGTTGCGTGTGGCGATTGCAGAAAATCAATTGCGACTTTATCTGCAACCTCAAGTAAATTCAAAGGGAGTGCAAGTGAGCGCCGAGGCATTGGTACGTTGGCAGCATCCTACTCGCGGTCTGGTTCCGCCCGGATTATTTATTCCTTTGGCTGAATCATCTGATCTGATAGTTGCTTTGGATCGGTGGATGTTGATGTCCGTCTGTCGCTTGCTGGCACAGCTCGATGCCGGTGGCAGTTTGCTTCATGTGTCGGTCAATATAAGTCCGCGTCACTTTCAGCAGCCCGATTTTGTTGACGAGATAAAACGTCAACTCAATGTGAGCGGTGCCGATCCTTGTCACCTTGTGCTGGAACTGACAGAAGGCATTGTGATTGGTGATCTTGGAGATGTCATAGCAAAAATGACTACGCTTTCCACTCTGGGTATTCACTTTTCAATCGATGATTTTGGCACGGGTTATTCCAGTCTTGCCTACATCAAGCGCTTGCCTATCCATGAATTAAAAATCGACAAAAGTTTTATTCAGGATTCCACCACGGATTCAAATGATGCGGCACTGGTCGAAACCATTTTGGCTATCGCAAAACATATGCATTTTCAGGTTGTGGCTGAGGGCGTTGAAACTCAGGAGCAGGCCGATTTTCTGAATGCCAGAGGCACCGTTATTCATCAAGGTTACTTGTTTGGTCGCCCCGAACCGGTAGCGAGCTGGTTGAGCCGACTGCCAGGCATGGGTAGCTCCAGATAAATAAAGATGACTTAAGTTTTTTAATTTAACAAACCGCGCGATGAAAGTATTTTCTTCATTTGGAAAAACCCTGCTTATAAGTCTTGTGGGACTGATAGCTATTATTTGCATATTAGTGTTAAGCCTCTACAACGCATATCAGGACGTTGATCAGAACACACGAATAGAAGTTGATAATTTTACGCTGGTATTGGAACAGCATGCCTTGGCAACCGTCCAGAAGGTTGATTTGCTATTGCATGAAGTGCAAAGAAACGTGATTCCCGGAGATATGCGAACCGCAAATTTCGTAAGCCCACTTCGTCAACGGAAATTCCATTCTTTATTGAAATCACAAGTTGAAAGCGAGCCGGAAATCGCAGCGCTTCATATCGTCAATGCCCATGGAAATTATGTTTATAGTTCGCTAGATTTACTCCCAGGATCAAATGTCACTATTGCTGACCGCGACTATTTCCAAAGACAAAAAAATGATGCTAAAGCTGGTTTGGTGATCTCTCCACCTCTTATCTCGCGCAGTACCGGCAATTGGACTATTGTCCTGAGTCGACGACTGAATTTTGAGGATGGTAGTTTCGCTGGGGTCGCTATTTCGGTTCTAAATTTGAATTATTTCCAGCAGTTCTACCGCTCCCTTAATCTGGGCCCCAAGGGGATGATGGGATTATACGACAAGCAGCTTCGTATGGCAGCACGTTTCCCCGCGAATGAAAATGGTATGGGTAAAAGTGCCAATCTGCCGGCAAAGGCATATTTGGATAAAGGAATACGTCATGCAGTCATTCATACTAAATCCGGAGTGGACGGCATTGAGCGTTTGCATGGCTTTCGCCAAGTAGGGGATTTGCCATTAATCGTGTTTGCCGGAATTGCAGATGATGACTATCTGGCCGAATGGCGTAACAATTCGATTAAGATAACCGCACTGGTGTCGCTGTTTATTCTGGTTTTGGCGGTAGCAATTAATTTTATTTATCAGGGAGAAAAGCGTCGTAGTTCTGTCTTGAATGATTTGCAGGGACTGAACCGGGACTTTTTGACGCTACTGGAAAGTACCACTGACTTTATTTATTTCAAGGATAAAGATAGCCGCATCCGTTTCTGTAGCCAGACACTGGCGAAAATTACCGGACATGCAAGCTGGCGTGAAATGATCGGTAAGCATGACACGGAAATTTTCCCGGAACACCTTGCCCGTATTTATTATGAGGAAGAGTTACCGATCTTTCGTGATGGGATACCGATCCTGAACCGTGTTGATCCTTTCATCGATGAAAATGGAAAACAAGGCTGGGTCAGCACCAACAAATGGCCGGTATTCGATGATGGTGGAAAAAACGTGGTGGGCGTATTCGGCATCAGCCGTAATATCAGTGAATTCAAACACGCGGAAATCGCTTTGCGTGAAAGTGAACAACGCTTTCGCAATATGTTTCATAAACATTCGTCAATCATGCTATTGGTCGACCCAAAAAGCGGCGAAATTGTTGATGCTAATCATGCCGCCGAAAATTTTTACGGCTATTCCAAGAATCGGCTTTGTGATATGAAAATCAATCAGCTCAACACATTACCCGAGGAGGAAATACGCAGCGAATGGCAAATGGCGATGGAAGAAAAGCGTAATCATTTTGAGTTTCCTCATCGGCTCTCAAATGGCGAAATTCGTACAGTGGAGGTTTATTCCACACCTATTGATGACAGCGGAAGGGAATTGCTTTTCTCTATCATTTATGACATCACAGAACGTAACAGAACAAAGGAAGCATTGCAACGCTCCAATGCTGATCTGGAAAGATTTGCCTATAGCGTTTCACATGATATGCGACAGCCTTTACGCGCTGTGAGTGGGCATTTACAGTTATTGCAACTCGGCTTGAAAGGCAAACTGGATGACGATGACCGGGAGAATCTGGGTTTCGCATTGGAAGGCGCACGCAGAATGGATTCAATGATTGTTTCACTGCTCGATTATTCTCGCGTCGGTCGCAAGACGCAATCAAAGCAATGGATACCGAGCCGCGATTCGCTCGATGATGCGCTGGGTTTTCTGACGCCACTTATCAATGAAACCAAAGCGGAAATCAAGTTAAGTGGAATATGGCCCCAAGTTTTTGCAAGCCGTGACGAATTGACTCGTTTGTTCCAGAATTTGATCAGCAACGCAATTAAATTCCGCGAAACAGATCAATCGGCATTGGTAGAAATCGACTCATCCGTAATTGGAGAGTATTGGCGTGTCAGTGTGCGCGATCACGGCGTCGGCATCGACCCTAAACAGATCGATCGCTTGTTTCAGTTTTTCAGTCGATTGCAATCAAGAAGCCGTTTTGAAGGCACTGGCATGGGGCTCGCACTCTGTCGGCGCATTGTCGAACACCATAAAGGTCGAATTTGGGTGGAATCAGAGGGCGAAGGAAAAGGAAGTCTTTTTATTTTCGAAATCCAATTGTGCTCATGATAAATTTTTTTTCTGTGACTCATTAATGACCTGTATAAGCCCTAAATTGAAAGCTGAATCAATAGGGCTGCATGGTAGAATCTAGTGCGAAAAGTGTGAATGGGAGAATAAAAACTATGTTGCGGAATGATGTAAATCCATTTGATATTCTGTTAGTGGAAGACGAACCTGCCGATGCGAACCTGGTTCGTTCTGCACTTAAAGCCAATAAAGTCTATTGCACGCTGCATCACGAATTAGATGGTGTTGATGCTTTGGCTTTTCTGCGCCGCCAAGGCGAGCGCTACAAGGATGTACCTCAACCGGATTTAATTCTGCTCGATCTTAATATGCCCCGTATGAACGGCCGGGAATTCCTTGCTGAGATAAAAAAGGATCCTGTGCTATCTGTGATTCCAGTCGTGGTGTTAACCACCTCGGATGTTGAGCGCGATGTCGTGGCATCTTACAAACTGGGGGCCGCCGGATATATAACCAAGCCGGTAGATATGGAACAGTTTATTGATGCCATTCGGCAGTTGGACAACTACTGGTTTGTTTTGGCTCGTTTGCCAATGAAAAATTGATTTAAGTAGGACTTGATTAATTGGCTTTGTTTCTCCCACACAGTGTATGGGGTCGTGCACTTTAAATGGATTAGGATATTCTAAACTTGGCCGCACTTCCTACACCCTGCACGATCACAGTTAATACTGTTCAAGGCGAATATCAACTCCCGTTTCAAGCTGGATCAACATTGCGCGAGATTCTTATTGCAAGCGGTTTTGCTTTACGCTCGGCTTGTGGTGGGAATGCTACTTGCGGACAATGCCAAGTACGTGTAGCTGAAAGCAGTAGCATTCCTTTCACTGCAAATGAACGCCTACGGCTTTCCGCCGCGCAACTAAGTGATGGATTGCGACTGGCTTGTCAATTCATACCCGGTTCAGATTTACATGTTTCGGTTGTGCAACCGAATGCTCAGATGACTTGGCGATTGATGCGCGGAGATGAGTACAGTCGAATTTCCTCACACCCGTCAAATCATAAATCTGCTGTGATTTATGGTGTTGCGATTGATCTCGGAACCACCAACATTAGATTAACGCTATGGAATCTGATCAGGAATGAACGTATTGCCGGTTTGACCGGACTCAATCCCCAAAGTAGTTATGGTGCTGATGTATTAACCCGACTGATGGAAGCAAGTAGTTCCAAGGAAATTGCTGATGAAATAGGCAGTCTGGTAGTCAGAGCTTTGACTGATGCTTTTAAGTATTTTGCTGCTCAATACTCGATTGAACTTTGTGATATTGGTAAAGTGTTGGTGGTTGGCAACACTGCAATGCTTAGTTTACTGGGCGGGCGGAATTATGCACAGTTGTTGCAACCGAATAATTGGACGCAACGCATCGATTGCCAACCTCTTGAGACTGATTATCTTCGTATTGCTTGGGGCATTGGAAAAAATGCCGCAATTGATTTTATACCTCCCCTGGGTGGATTTGTCGGCTCGGATGTTTTAGCGGGTCTGATCGCTATACGCCTGATGAAACAGCCGGCAGGTTCTGCATTGATTGATTTTGGGACCAATTCGGAAATGGCCCTATGGGATGGACACACTATACATGTGACCTCTACCGCAGGAGGCCCTGCTTTTGAAGGATGTGGTATCAGCTGCGGCATGCAAGGAGAACCAGGAGCGATCTATCGTGTAGAACAGCGTGACGAACATGGATTTGATATTCGCGTACTGGACGATATCGAACCCAAAGGATTATGTGGCTCTGGTTTGGTCGATGCTGTGGCGTGGCTACGACGCAACGGCAGGCTGGACAAAGTTGGACGTTTCCTGAAGCATGAAAGTACAGGTTTCGTATTGCACGAAGGCTCGCCTCGCATCGATTTAAAACGATGCGATATCGACGTTTTTCAGCGTGCCAAAGCAGCAATAGGCGGGGGCTTGAAATGGCTCTGCCAGCAGGCAGGCTTGTCTGTGGGAGAATTGAACCAAGTCTATGCCTGTGGTGCCTTTGGGCGCTTGCTTAACATGAGTAATGCACAACAAGTCGGATTGCTGCCTCCGATTCCACCAGCTGCTATAAAGCTCGACGGCAACATTGCGATTGCCGGGTGTGAGGTACTGTTGCTTTTATCCGAATGGGAGCCTGCCTTGGATGCGGTTCTTGCTGTAAGCAAGGTTTACAACATGGCCGAGGATGTTGGTTTTGAAACTCTTTTCATTGAAAACCTTTATCTGCAGCCAATGCAGGAATAGAATGCAATTATGCTCAGGGCGGAGTTTAATTTTGCATACCGATCTAAATACTCGAGCCATGCACACTTTGTGCATCTAAACTTCGTTGTTTGAAGCATTGCCTAACCCAAAAGGAGTTCCATCATGCTGGATGAGCTCATTGCGAAGTATAACGCAGCCGTATTGGAAACGGATCGTGTACAGGCACTTCTTATTGTGGAAAATGCGATCAAGCAAGGCTTTAGCCCTGAAGATATTGTATTCAAGGTAGTCATTCCCGGTTTGGATATGATGATCAAGGCGCTGAGCGAGGGTTTTGATACCAATCTTGCGCAACACTTCATGACTTCGCAAATCGCCGCAGATGTAACCGAAAAAATGCTTGTCCATTTTAAAACGCCGCCCGACGTTTTTGGCAAGGTTGTGATCGGCACGGCTGCAGGCGATCTTCACACACTTGGAAAACGAATCGTCATAGGGTGTCTCAAGGCACAAATGATCGACGTTACTGACCTCGGCGTGAATGTTCCGGCGGAAAGATTTGTGGATGAAGCCGTGGAGCGCGGCGCTCATGTTATTGGCGTTTCTGCAATGATGGTTCATACCGCCCGGGGAGAAGGCGGTGCAATCAAAGTACGTAAGTTGCTCAGAGCAAGGGGCCTGGAGAGGAAAATCAAGTTGGTGGTGGGCGGTGCTCCGTACCGTTACGATCCCGAATTATACAAAGTCGTACAGGCCGATGGATGGGCTGAAAACGGCGTGTCTGCATCGAGGGTAATTATGGACTGCATTAAGGAAGTAAAAACCATTACCAGCATGGATAGATTGATCGCCTCTGCCAATGGCAAGATTCTTGATCACATACCCGTGTTCTGTAATTTGCTTGACCAGGGGGCGCGCGAGTTGGGATTGTCCATTGAAGACTATTTTTCAAAGGGCGAAAATGTTGCCGAAGCTCAGCTCAGAATGCTTAAGAAATTTGGTCACGACAATGTTTGGAGCCTTTTCTACGTGGGAAAGGAAGCTGAACTTTTCGGTTGCGAAAAAATCCGTTTTGCCAAAGATGGTCCGCCCAATGTCGAGGACTATATTATCAAGAATTATGAAGACATTGCAAAACTGCAAGTGCCTGACGACATCAGTACTCATCCGGCTTTCGCCGAAACCGCTAAATGCCTGGCAATTTTGAAACGTGAAGTGGGTGGAAAAGTGCCCATTTGCGCTTACCTCACAGCTTCCATGTCGCTTCCTGCCTTGTTAATGAGCATGGAAAAGTGGATGGAATTGCTGATGATCGGCGATCCCTCGGTGCGGGATATGTTGTTGGAGAAATGCTCAGATTTTTTTCGCAAGGAGATCGAAGCTTATCGCAAGGCAGGTGCCGACATTTTGGTGTACGCAAATCCTTACGGTTCAACCGATATCATTCCAATGAAATTATTCAAGGATCTTTCTCTCAAGTGGATGAAGCGTGATCTTGAACCGGGAGGGCTGAATGGTGTGGTTTATTACGTTGGTGGCGCAAGACTGAATAGCGTGGCCGACGAAGTGCTACGCGAAATTGGCATCACTACTTTCTATCCTGGACCAATGGAGGATATCGCTGAATCGATGCGAATTATAAATAATCGCGCATTGTGCGCCTGTGTAATTAATGATATTAAATTACTGGACTGGACAAAGGAAGAGGTTCGCGCTGAAGTTAAACGTATCGTGCAAAATGGACTAAGCGTAGGGAATAAAATGTTCTTTGGAACAGTCGTTATGCCATATGGTATTCCAGATGAGAATATTAAAGCGATGATAGATTCAGCCAAGGAATCTGGACGGGCCTAGGCTCTGATGAAAATCATGCAAAGTAAAAATTGTGTACTTCTTGGATGCGGAATTTTGCAGCGTGAGATTAATTTTCTGATCAAAAAGAATAACTGGTTATTGGATACGGATTTTATAGATTCATCACTGCATGTCAAGTTCGAAAAGCTGGCGCAAGAATTGCAAACCGGTTTTCTCCGTAACAAGGATCATGAGGTTGTAGTGTTCTATGGTTGCTGCCATCCACGCATAGAAAATATTTTGGAAGAGCAAAACACTTTCCGCACTAACGGACAGAACTGTGTCGAGATGTTGCTTGGGCGTGAGAAGTTCATGGAGGAACTCGCTAACGGCGCATTTTTTCTAATCGAAGATTGGGCATTTCGTTGGGACGATGTGATAGGCAATACCTTTGGTAACAGACCGGACGTGGTACGTGAGATATTTCAACTTTCCAATAAATCGCTGCTATGCCTGCGCACGCCATGTTCGGGTAATTTCAAAATAGCAGCTGATGAAGTAAGTGAAAAGATTGGGCTGCCAGTTCGCTGGCTGGATGTGGAACTGGATCACTTGGAAAAAGTATTGTGGCAGGCATTGGGACGAAATTTGATCATGCAAGGAGTTGAATAGAGGATTTTGAAATGATAGACACTTTACCTCCCATAACCCTCATGCCTCATGGCTATTGTCTTTCTTGGCAGCCTGGATTGATCGCAGCGCTGGTTTTAGGAAATGCTTTGACCGCAATAGCGTACTTTACTATTCCTCTGGTTATTCTAAGATTTATCCGGCAGCGCAATGATATTGACTTTCAACGTTTGCATTGGTTGTTTGCCGGATTCATTGTGACATGCGGCATCACGCATTTGCTGCATGTAATTGAACTCTGGTATCCGGTCTACTACCTGGAAGCAATAATGGATATGGCAACAGCTGTTGTTTCCATCATTGCCGCGGTATTGCTTTGGAAATTATTACCGGTATTTGTACATTTACCCAGCTCACATCAACTTCAATCGGCGAATGATGAACTCAAGAAAACAGGGGCAGCGTTAAAAGAAAGAGAGCTGCAACTCCGCAATTTGGGAGACAGTTTGCCGGATAGCTTTCTTTATCAACAAACGGTGGTAGACGAAAAAATAAAATTCCTCTATATCAGTTCCGGAATCGAGCGACTGAATGGTATCAAAGTAGAAATTGCTCTGCAGGACGCAATGATGTTTATGGGACAGATTGATCCCAAGCAACGCGATGCTTATGCTGAAGCACAGGCCGATAGCCAAAATAACATGAGCGACTTTTCCATGGAACTGCGCATGCTGAGAACAGACGGGGAATGGCGTTGGTTACAGCTCAAGTCGCGCCCGCGCAGAGCAAGCGATGGAAAGATTTTATGGGAGGGAATTGCGACTGACATTACTGATCGGCATCTGCTCGAATCGGAGATCAATCGTCTGGCGCAAGCTGTTGAACAAAGTCCAACAGGCGTTTTAATAATATCACCCGAAGGGCAGCTGCAATTTACCAACATGGCTTTTACTCGGATCACAGGATATGATTTTGGCTATGTCTACGCAAATGGAATGACACTGCGCGAAATTATTTCCGACGAAATCACCGAAACAGAATACGGAAGCATTATGGCACAAGTTCAAACGGGTAAACCGTGGGTTGGCGTATTACGTAACCATCAAAAATCCGGGAAGTTATTTTGGGAACAGTTAACTGTCTCACCTATTTTCGATAGAGAAGGAAAATTGGGGAGTTATCTTTATCTCTATTCCGATGTCACTGAACAAATCAACTCTGAAGCAGATTTGAAATTACGCAGCAAGGCATTGGAACGTGCGAACGCGGACCTTACCCGTTTTGCAGATGTATCAGCCCATCATTTGATGGAACCAACCCGACGACTGACGAGCTATGCCCAACAATTGAAGGCTCGGGTTACCGAAATGCAGGAGCTTAGCAAAGATGAGGAGTTGCTTTTATCACTTCATTACATTGAGCAAGATGCGGCACGATTGCGCACTCTGGTGCGCGATGTCCAGCTTTACCTGGCTGCCGCAACCCCGCGTGGAGAAGTTGCATTACAAGACACAAATTCCATATTGAGCAGTATACAACAACGGCTTAGTCAAAAAATATCTTTGCAACATACTAGCCTCAATATCGGATTTTTACCAGTAGCAATGCTGGACCGGCCGCGATTGACAGATTTGTTTACGCTGCTACTGGATAATGCCCTGCTCCATGGTCAATCAGCCAATTCTGAGATGGGATCAGTTATTCGAATCCACGGTGAACGCGAAGGAAACTTGAGCCGTTTTTACATAATTGATAATGGTATTGGCATCCCTCCCGAATATCTGGAACGTGTGTTCGAGATATTTGAACGACTCAACGTAAAAGGCAGTGAAGGCGGCACAGGAATCGGTTTGTCGATTGCTCGCCGCATTGTCGAAAGTCAGCATGGCAGGATATGGATAGAAAATCTCCCGGAGAGTGGGGCGATGGTGGTCTTTGAGTTACCTGATGGAGAGTGACGGTCATGAATAATGTACACTCTTTTGATATTCTCCTGGTTGAAGATGAACCGTCCGATGCGCATCTTGTTCGGGAGGCTATCAATCAATGCAAGTTACTTTGCAATTTGCATCATGCGTTTGACGGTTTGGAAGCATTGGCCTTCCTGAGGCATGAAGGAGAACTTTATAAAAACGCTCCCCAACCCGACTTGATACTGCTTGACCTGAACATGCCGCGCATGAACGGACTGGAGTTTCTGGCCTTAATCAAGGCGGATGAGCGTTTGGTAAGCATCCCGGTGGTGGTATTTACGGTATCGAATTCCGAGCGTGAAGTTGAATCTGCTTATCTATTGGGAGTGTCAGGGTTTATCAATAAACCGATAGATTCCGTGCAATTCATTAATGCTGTTTGTCAGCTTGGAACTTATTGGCTGACGTTGGCCCGATTACCCAGAAAAACCTGATCATGGTGCCCGTTTCCAGCTCCCGAATTTTGCTTGTGGAAGATGAGGCGAGCGATGCTCACCTTGTGCGGCAGTTGTTGAAATCGGTCAGTCAATCCTCTTTTGATGTCACTTGGGTAAAAGACATTGCCGAAGCACAGCGCTATCTGTATGAAAATGTACCCGATATCGTTTTACTCGATCTGACCCTTCCGGATTCGAGCGGTCTGGACACGGTTCATGCCGGGCGTTTGGCAGCGGGTGCTTTGCCTATCATTGTGCTGACCGGACATGACGATCCGGATTTTGCGTTACAGACTCTGGATGCAGGAGCACAAGACTATCTGATTAAAGGTGCCTTTAAGGCAGATGATCTGGTTCGTGCGATCCGCTATGGGATCAGTCGGTCTAAAATTGAACAGCGTTTATATGAAGCAGAAGAACGTTGGCGCTTTGCCTTGGAAGGAGCCGGCGACGGCGTGTGGGATTGGAATATCCAGACTGACGAAATCAAGTTTTCAAAAAAACTCAAAGAGATGCTAGGTTATGCAGAAAGTGAGCTGATAAACTCTCCCAATGAATGGATTAGCAGGATTCACCCCGAGGATAAGTCGAGGGTGATGGCGGATATGCAGGCGTACTTTGACGGAAAATCCTCTGCCTATGTGAATGAGCATCGTTTGAGCGTCAAAGATAATGTTTGGAAGTGGATTTTGCATAGAGGCATGGTCGTACATCGTGATGTGGAGGGTAAGCCGTTGCGCATGATTGGCACCTTCACAGATATCGACAAACTTAAAAAAACAGAAGAAGAACTGAAAATAAATGAGGCATTTTTAAAGCAAACGCAACAGCTTAGCCAAGTGGGCGGGTGGGAATATGATGTTCAGACTCACCAAAATCGATTGACTGACGAAGTGTATCGAATCTACGAATTACCTGCAGATTCCGAATCCAATGACATTGTCAAAACGTTCAAATTTTATGAAGCGTTAGATAAAATGGTTCTGGATCGTGCTTTTAAAAGAGTGGTCGAGTTTGGAGAACCATTTGATTTGGAATTACAACTGATTGGGGCAGAAAGAACTCATAAATGGGTCAGAATCAATGGCCAGGCTGAGCGAGTTGATAATAAGATTGCTCGCATCTATGGCAATATTATGGATATCAGCAAAATCAAGCAGTCTGAAGAGTTAATGATGCTTTCGAACACTGTCCTTAATACGGTGGATGAAGCTATTCTTGTTTGTGATGTGGATAATAGAATTATTACGGTGAATCCGGCTTTTACTCGAGTGACCGGTTATTCAGCCGAAGAAGTCATCGGCGGAAATCCTCGTATATTGTCGAGCGGGAAGCATGGGGATGAATTTTACCGTGAATTTTGGCTTCAACTAACCCGCACAGGAAGCTGGAATGGAGAATTATGGAATCGTCGAAAAAATGGTGAATTGTATGTTGAATGGACATCCATCAAACAAGTACACGACCGGCATGGAAAACTAACCCACTATGTGGCAGCGTTTTCTGATATCACTCTGCGAAAGGCAAATGAGGACAACATCCGACATCAGGCACACTATGATGCATTGACAGAACTGCCCAATCGGGTACTCCTTTTTGACAGACTTCAACAGTCTATAGCACAAGCTAAGCGTGATAAATCGCACCTTGCCCTGATGTATATTGATCTTGATAAATTCAAACCTATCAATGACAATTTGGGACATACAATAGGTGATAAAGTGCTTCAGGAAGTGGCAATTCGTATGCGGGGATGCACACGGGAAATGGATACCGTTGCGCGAATAGGAGGCGATGAGTTTGTTGTTCTATTACCGATTGTTGAAAATGAGCAAGACGCAGTGATTGTCGCGGAAAAAATCCGCATCTCGCTTAATCAAGATTTTAAGATAGCTGGACATAGCCTTAATATTTCTTCGAGTACGGGCATCACTATCTTTCCGGATCATGGTGCAACTGAAAATGAATTGACAGGCAATGCCGATCTCGCGATGTATTTCGCGAAGGAAAATGGGCGCAATAACGTAAGAGTGTTTAAGAGTGAAATGCGTGAAATCAATAAATAATTGTTTACAAAAGCTGCACCCGTTAGAAGTTATTTACCTTTGAATATCTGATCAAAATATCCACCATCTTTAAAATGTGTATTTTGAGCCTGCTTCATGCTGCCAAACACCTCCTCAACGCTAAACAATTTCAGCGGCGGCAAAGTCGATTTGTATTTATCCAGAATAGAGGCATTGCGGGGACGCAATTCGTGCCTGGCGGCAATTTCCTGAGCCTCGGGTGAATATAAATATTGCAGGTAAGCCTCAGCTAACTTACGCGTGCCTTTTTTATCCACTACCTTATCCACCACACTAACCGGTAGATCCGCCAGAATACTGATCGGTGGATACACTATGTCGATTTTATCCGGACCATATTCCTGTTTAATAAGCCCTACTTCATTCTCAAATGTCACCAGCACATCACCCATGTCGCGTTGCACAAAGGTAGTAGTTGCTTCACGTCCCCCCGACACCAGAATGGGCACATTACCAAATAATTTGGTCACGAATTCCTTGGCTTGCGCATCTTTCCCTCCGCCCTTGATTACCGAACCCCACGCAGCGAGATAAGCATAGCGACCATTTCCGGAAGTTTTTGGGTTGGCGATAATCACAGATACGCCGGGCTTGACCAGATCATCCCATCGTGTAATTTTTTTGGGATTACCCTTGTGTACCAAAAACACCAAAGTGGAGGTGAATGGTGTACTGGCATTGGGTAAACGCGTCGCCCAATTTGCCGGAATCAATTGTTTCTCAGCGAGGATGTCCACATCAATTGACTGGTTCATCGTCACCACATCCGCCTCAAGTCCATCAATCACGGCACGCGCCTGCTTACTCGAACCACCATGCGACTGATTGATGTGCACATCTTCCCCAGTCTTACTTTTCCAGTATTTAACAAATAGCGGGTTATATTCTTTGTAAAATTCGCGTGACACATCATAGGAGGCATTCAATAGAGAAGTTTCTGCCAGAACGGGCAAACTCAACAATAGCAAAGCGGTAAAAATAAAGTTCTTCATGCTCATTCCTTGTTACCTGATTTTTGTTACAAAACAAAAAGGGCTATAAATGTAATGCTGCAAATCAGCAAATCGGATTTTGATTAGCCGCAGGTGGGTTGCTCAGGTCGTAATGATTGATTATCAGTAGGATTAACAATTTTTACCTCCAACTTTTTGGACACGTACTCATGCAATCCGTAGCCGAACAGCAAAGCTGGCAGAAACACCCACACCTCCCAATTCGGAGTAGCGAGTAGCGCAATAGCCGGGCCGGGACAATATCCGCTGATTCCCCATCCAATACCAAACAGAGCCGAACCGATCACCAGAGGTCGATCAATGTTTTTAACTTCCGTAACAATAAAAGTATTCGCAAAAACAGGTTTGGATAATTTGCGTATCCAGTAAAAGCCTGCAACGGTAACACTGACGGCACCACTCAAAACAAAAAGAAGGCTGGGATTCCATTGGCCAGCCACATCCAGAAAACCCAGCACAATCTCCGTGTGAGTCATACCGGAAATCGCCAGCCCAAAGCCAAAAATCAAACCGGTTAAGAGTGCAATAATATTCGGCATCAGATCACCCCGAAAAGATGACGCACAATAAAGGTTGTCAACAATCCGACAGACAAGAAAGTCAGGGTAGCCACCAGCGAACGCAACGACAAGCGCCCCAATCCGCATACCCCGTGACCGCTGGTGCAGCCACGCGCCAACGCGGTGCCAAAACCAACCAGCACACCGGACACAGCCAGCAACCAAACCGGAAAACCATTTCTGGGAATCGGTGTACTGCCACCCAAAGCATAGTAAATTGCAGCACCGGCAACCACCCCCAAGAGGAACAGCGCAGGCCACAGACGATCTTTGGTAAAAAGCATACTGGCGACGACACTACTTATTCCGGCAATACGACCATTAAGCCAGAAAAGTAGCGTCGCTGATGCACCAATAAGAAACCCGCCAATCACTGCGTTTACTATGTTTGTAACTGCCATTTTATTTGATAAATTCTTTACACTTAATTCTAGAATTTCCAGCCGTAAGCAACTCCGAGAGAGTCTTCGGACATCGTCAGATTAGCATTACCACTTCCGTAACTTGCAGGAATGGAACCCGCCCCATTCACAGTATTGCTGAAAGCATGAGTATAAGCCACACTCAACTCCCCCGTCTTGGATGTTTTGAGTGTTCCCCCCAAGGTAATGTGATTCTGCACAATACCGGGAGCAAGGATATTAAAGAAAGTTTGATCAGCGGGTATCGGCTGCCCGGAGTGATTGTACCCGGCACGTAAAGTCAGCTCAGGAGTGTAGTCATAACTCACCCCCAGTTTAACCACTGAAATATCTTTCCAGCCAAAACCAGGACCATTGGTCGATCCTAACAGATTTCCCAGTGCAGTTAGATTCGAAAGCGGATTGGCGACTGAAGGAATACTTCCGTATTTGATTTCCGAAATATCCGCAGCAAAAGTCCATATCGGCGCAAACTTATAGGCTAAGCCAACACCATAGTTTTCCGGGATATCAAAACTTCCTGCATCCGCAAACAGACCACTATATTTGCTGAACTTGCCTGTTTTTGTTTTCGACTCCCAAGTCGCTCCCAACGTCAGATCCGGCGTCACTTGCCCTGTCCAGCCCAAGCGAATTCCCCAACCAGTAGAGCTATCTGTACCCTGATCGGTTACATTCGAAGGAGAAGCAGACGCTTGATGAGCACCGGTTTGCGCGAAGGCTCCCAGACCTTGCGCTGAAAATTGCTGGTAAGCAAAATTGACCGCCAAGCCGATCGCATTTTGTTCATTGAACTTGTAAGCTAACGAAGGACTGATAAATAACTGTTCAAGATTAATCCCTGCCGTTCCTGTACTGCCGAATTTAGCGAATGGGTTATTGGAGTATTCCGTGTTCATGCCACCATTCCCATAAACTGCAACCCCTGCGGTGGTTGTCTGGTTAAGTTTTTTGATATAACCAAACTCAGGCAGGAAAAAATTGCTTGTCCCGTTACCATCATAGGTTCCATCTGCGCTACCTCCCGGTCCTAAATTGTTACCCGCAATTTGAGCACTGCGTTTGGGTTTAAACCAGGCTAGCCCGACATCGGCACGGTCTTGCACAAAGGCCGTCCCTGCCGGATTGGTGGCCGCGGCCAGACCATCCTGGGGAAGTGCAATCCCCACACCGCCTATCCCCTCGGACTTGATTCCGAATCCATGAGAGATGTAACCATCCGTAGCAAAAACCTGGGAACTACCCAGTAGCGTGACAATCAATACAGTTAGTAAGCGAATTTGCAGCATGACGACTATCCTTATTCAAATTTTGACAATTCCATATTAATAACTGTCTCTACAATCACGAACCAATTTATTCTGCAATCGATAGAAAAAATCTTCATATAAAACTCAAATCTTTCACAAGGCTAGGATTTAACCGTCTCATCGTGTCACAATTACAATTGTCTTTTCCTATTGAATAACCAGTGGAACATCCTTTTGCAAAATTCGTCCAGATTCTTGGCAAAGGCAAGCGCGGTACACGCGACCTGACACAGCAGGAAGCGCATCTCGCCATGAGTATGATTCTGTCCCATCAGGTCGAACCAGTTCAGCTGGGGGCATTTCTTATGTTGATGCGCGTCAAGGAAGAAAGTGCTGAGGAGGTAGCCGGATTGACTCAAGCAGCCCGCGATTTGATCAGTCGCCCTGCCCCACCAACCGGAGTTAATCTGGACTGGGCTTCCTATGCAGGGAAGCGCCGCCAACTGCCCTGGTATTTACTTTCGGCACTGCTCCTTGCCAGCCACAATATTCGTGTATTGATGCATGGCATGGTTGGAGGGAACGAGGGACGTGTCTACATTCCGCAGGCACTTCACTCACTCGGTCTCAAGCCGTCGAATTCACTGGAAGAAGCCTCCGGGCAATTATCACACTCCAATTTCGCTTTCATTCCGTTATCCGCATTAAGCAGTGACCTGGACCAAATGCTCAATCTAAAATCCCTGCTTGGCTTGAGATCTCCCATTCATACGGTTGTTCGTATGCTTAACCCGCTTAACGCTGCGACTTCAATCATGGGTATCTTCCATCCCGGTTACGATGAAACGCATCAACTGGCGGCAGGTCTGTTGGGAGACACGAATCTTGCCGTATTCAAAGGAGAAGGCGGCGAAGCTGAAAGAAACCCCGATGCCGTCTGCAAAGTCAGACTACTTATTGAGGGCGTGGCACAGGAAGAAGAATGGCCCGCGCTGTTCAGCAACAAGCATCTGAAAGATGAAGCTATGGATATTTCGAAGCTGGGGAAATTGTGGCACAACGAAACTGAAGATGAATACGGTAAAGCCAGTGTCCTAGGAACCACCGCAATTGCCTTGCGGGCGATGGGACTCGCCAGCAGTCCTGTGGACGCAGAAGCCAAGGCAGCACAATTTTGGGAAACCCGAAATCTTGCCTATTTTCAAGAATAGCCTGCAGATGAATTATTTTCCGATTTTCCTAAACCTGAAAAATCAGACTTGTCTGATCGTAGGGGGGGGCGAAGTCGCTGTGCGCAAAGCGTCTGTTTTGCTACAAGCCGGTGCACAACTCAGAATCGTGGCGCCGAAGCTAAATGATTTACTTGAACTTCCGCCGGGTAGTTTTTACCTTGCAGAAAAGTTTCACCCTTCCCATCTTGACGGGATAATACTAACCATCGCAGCGACCAATGACATCACCGTCAATCAGCAAGTTTCTCTGGAGGCCAGGCTGCGCAACATCCCGGTTAATGTTGTGGACAACCCGGAACTTTGCACCTTCATTATGCCTTCGATCCTGGACCGCTCTCCCCTTGTTGTCGCTTTTTCCACGGGAGGTGCCTCTCCTGTACTCGCACGCCTGTTGCGTGGAAAACTTGAAACACTGATTCCACAAACCTACGGACATTTGGCCGCGTTTGCCGAACGCTTCCGCAATGCTGTCAAACAGCGCATTGAAATTCCCTCTCAAAGGCGGATATTCTGGGAAGATGTACTCGATGGTGCTGTGGCAGAAAAAGTGCTGGCAGGCGACGATTCGGCAGCTGAAGTTATGCTGCTTGAGCGACTTAATCATCCTGACTCAAGTGCAAAAGGCGAAGTGTATTTGGTGGGAGCAGGTCCTGGCGACCCGGATTTACTCACCTTCCGTGCATTGCGGTTAATGCAAAAGGCTGATGTAGTGTTGTACGACAATCTGGTTTCCAAGGCAATCGTAGACATGGCACGGCGCGATGCGCAACGCATCTTTGTCGGAAAACGTCGCGGCAACCATGCCCTTCCGCAAGAAGAAATTAACGATCTTCTGGTTCGACTGGCCAAAGAAGGCAAACGAGTCTTGCGTTTAAAGGGCGGTGACCCGTTTATTTTCGGACGTGGCGGTGAAGAGCTTGAAAAATTAGCCGAACACCACATCAATTTTCAGGTTGTACCCGGCATCACGGCTGCATCAGGCGTGTCGAGTTACGCCGGAATTCCCCTCACCCACCGCGATCATGCTCATTCCTGCGTGTTTGTTACCGGCCATCTGAAAGACGGAACGATGAATCTTGACTGGGAGTTCCTGGCACGCCCCAAGCAGACGATCGTGGTTTATATGGGCTTGCCTGGATTGGCAATTTTGTGCTCCCAACTGATTGCACACGGGTTACCGGAAACCACCCCCATCGCCATTGTTCAACAGGGTACGACTCCAAATCAGTGGGTAGTCAGCGGTACCCTTGCGACCCTGCCACAGCAGACTGAAATTGCTCAACTCCGCGCTCCGACTTTAATTATTGTTGGCGGGGTGGTCAGCCTCAGAGAAAGCCTATCCTGGTTCAAACCCACCGAATAGCCTTTATCTGGATAACTAATTTTATTGGCACTCACCAAGAATCAAACCTCAACCATCCAGAGTATGTGCAATCCTAGCGCCCGGGAAGATGCAGCGCTTGAGCCACCACGTCACGGGTTAAATGGGGCGCGAACAATTCGATAAAGTGATAGGTAAATCCGCGCAAATATTCATTCTTGCGAATAGCCACTCGCGTAGTACTAGGCTGGAACAGATGACCTGCCTCAATCATGCGTATCGATTTATCCCGTTCGGGTATATATGCCATTTTGGCAACAATGCCGATACCCAATCCCAATTCCACATAAGTTTTAATGACATCCGCATCGATGGCAGTCAGCACAATGTTGGGCGAAATTTTGCGCGCCTCAAAGGCAGCGTTAATTTTTCCCCGCCCACTGAAAGCAAAATCGTAAGTGATGACGGGATAGCATGCAATGCTTTCCAGAGTCAATACTGTCTCTGACAACAAGGGATGTCCGGGCGGAACAATCACACAGTGATTCCATTCGTAGCAAGGAAGAGTGACCAGTTCGTCGTACAAGGCCAAACTCTCCGTGGCGATGGCAAGGTCAACTTCCCCGCTCAGCACCTGTTGCGCCAATTGTGTCGGACTCCCCTGGTGCAAGTTGAGTTTGACCTTGGGATAGGCTTCGATAAATTGTTTAACAACTGCCGGTAAAGCATAGCGTGCCTGAGTATGCGTCGTTGCAACGGAGAGTGTACCGCTGTTCTGATCATGAAACTCTGCGCCCACTTGTTTAAGATTATCCGCTTCCAGCAACATGCGCTGGGCAATTTCAAGAATGGCTTTTCCCGGCTCGGTAAACGCTGAAATTCGTTTTCCATTTCGCACAAAAATCTCTATGCCAAGCTCATCTTCCAGTAACTTGATCTGCTTGCTTACCCCCGGTTGCGAGGTAAACAGTGCATTCGCCGCATCCGTAATTTTCAATCCATGGCGCGAAATTTCGTTCAAGTAACGCAGTTGCTGTAAGTTCATCAGAATCTCCTCATAACTTTTAGTTATAATATACTAACTTAATAGTATTTTGGACTAACATACAGGTAAGCTACTATGCTTACCTTTTTTGCAAACTTTATGGATTGGTTGTACACATTTTCCGGTTTTCTGGTTGGCTTTATCGTCGGTGTCACAGGGGTAGGCGGCGGATCGCTGATGACTCCCTTGCTGGTGCTGGTGTTCGGCGTAGCTCCTGCCACTGCCGTTGGAACTGATCTATTGTATGCCGCTCTAACCAAGATGGGCGGTAGCTGGGCTCACAGCAGGCGCGGAACGGTTGACTGGAAAGTGGTCGGGCTTTTGGCGACAGGAAGTCTGCCCGCAGCACTGCTATGCATGCTGCTGTTGCACTATTTGGCGTTGGATGAAAAGCATTTGAAAGCACTCATCACCAGTGTGCTGAGTGTGGCTCTGATACTCACTGC
>Ga0007854_10000590_pt1 | contig 23406 bp, 23 predicted proteins | sample CryBogCBH12Aug08_FD_60382 | JGI IMG/M metagenome (GOLD analysis project Ga0007854, IMG submission 60382) | Freshwater microbial communities from Crystal Bog, Wisconsin, USA - CBH12Aug08 | ecosystem: Environmental > Aquatic > Freshwater > Lake | place: Crystal Bog, Wisconsin, USA | collected... | reverse complement strand
GGACGACCTCGGGACCGAGGGACGGCTGCTCTACTACTACCTCTTCGCCCTCGAGCTCGAGACCCTGAAGGCCCACTACGACCTCGTCGGCGTCCCCCCAGACGTTCGCCGCGCGACGCTCGCGGCCCTGGCGAGTCACGGGAAGACCCACCTCCTCAAGCACGCGAGCGCCGGGGTGGACGCCGGGTGGTGGATGCTGCTCATCCTGCGCGGGGTGCTCATCCAGGTCGAGAGCCTCAAGTTCCACGCGCTGCACTTGGGCGTCGGCGTCCTCAGCCCTCAGCCCTGGCTGGCGCAGGACGAGGCGGCGCGTCGTGGCGAGGGCTTCCGTGTCGGCGACGCGCACCTGGGCGTGCACATCCCCGCCCGGGCCGACCTCTCGGACGAGGCGCTCGATCGCACCTTCGCGCGAGCCCGCGAGGTGGTGGCGCAGGTGTGGCCGGTTCCGACGCGACGCATCGCCACCTGCCAGTCCTGGATGATGGACGACCGCCTGGTCCAGGCGCTGGGCGAGGAGAGCCGCATCGTGCGCTTCCAGCGTCGCTTCGAACTGCTCGAACCCTACGCCGATGACGTCGAGAACGTCCTCTACTTCGTCTTCGGCGTTCGCGACGTCGATCCGGCACAGCTGCAGCCGCGCTCGCGCCTGCAACGCTTCATCAAGGAGGTGCTGGTCGCAGGGGGTGCCTGGCACAGCCGTATCGGCTGGCTGGACATGTCATGAGAGCGTCGGCGACGTCGACGCCCGGCGCCACGTGTGTTGGAATGCGATCCCAATCTCTCATTCGGTGTGATTTAGATGGCAAAGTATGTGAATATTTCTCATCGATTGATTGATAATTGTGAAAAATTCACATAATATGTCGCACATGGATTCGAAGACCCGGCGCGCCACCATCGCCGAACGCTTGCGCGTCCAGGGCGAAGCGTCCATTTCGGAACTCGCGGCCCTCTTTGGCACCTCGGAGATGACGATCCGCCGCGACCTCGACCAATTGGAGCTCGAGGGCTTGGCTCGGCGCGCGCGCGGCGGGGCGATCTCGGTCCAGAGCCGCTCCTTCGAACCGCCCATCCTGCAGCGGGCGGCCCAGTCCTCCGAGGCCAAGCGCGCCATCGGGGCCGCCGCCGCCGCGATGCTGCGCGTGAACGAGACGGTCTTCTTGGACGTCGGCACGACCACCCACGAGATGGCCAAGGCCATCGACCCCGAGCTGCCCATCACCGCCATCACCAGTTCGCTGCTCATCGCCATGGAGCTCTCCTCCAAGCCGCTGGTCAAGACCATCGTCACCGGCGGGGTCATCCGCCAAGGCGAGCTCAGCCTCATCGGCCCGCGGGCCCAGACCTCCTTCGCCGACCTCAACTTCGACGCGGTCTTCATGGGCGTCGCCGGGATCTCCGATTCTCGCGGGCTGACCGAGTACAACCTGGACGACGCCGACGTCAAGCGCGCCGCGATGGTGGCCGGCCGGCGCGTCATCGTGCTGGCGGACGAGTCGAAGATCGGCCGCGTCGCGCTGTGCACCTTCGCCCCCATCCATTCGGTCGATGTCCTCATCACCGACGCGCCGCCCTCGCACCCGGGGGTCCGCCGCATTCGAGAGCAGGACGTGGACGTCCTGCACGTCAGTTCGCCAGAGAAGGAGTAAATCATCATGTCGCGCTTCCGCACGATCTTCCCGGGAATCGCCAAGCCCCTCATCGCGATGGCCCACGTGCCGCCGCTGCCGGGGACCCCGCTCTACGACGCCGCCGCCGGTGTCCAGGGCCTGATCGACCAGGTCAAGCGCGACACCGCCGTGCTGCTCGAAGGGGGCTTTGACGCAGTCTTGTTCTGCAACGAGGGCGACCGCCCCTACCAGTTGCACGCCGGCCTCGAGGCCTCGGCGGTCATGACGCGCGTCGCCACCGAGTGCAAGCCCGACGATCGCCCCTTCGGCGTGGACTACCTGTGGGACGCCCAGGCCGCCTTGGCCATCGCCGTGGGTTCGGGCGCGGCCTTCATGCGTGAGGTCATCGACGGCGCGTGGGAGTCGGACATGGGCCCCTGGAATCCCGACGCCGCCAAGTTGCTGCGCGACCGGCGCAACTTCGGTCGCGAGGACCTCGCGATCTTCGCCAACATCACCCCGGAGTTCGCCTCGCCCATCGGCAAGCGCACCCCCGCCCAGATGGCTCGTTCCACCGTGGTCTCGAGTCTGGCCGACGTGATCTTGGTCTCGGGCCCCATGGCCGGCGCCGAGCCCGACGTGGCCACCGTCGCCGAGGTCCGCGAGGCGGTGGACCCGAGCGTCCCGGTGCTGCTCAACACCGGGGCCAAGTCGGCCACCATCGCGCAGTACCTCAAGTACGCCGACGGCTGCATCGTGGGTTCGGACCTGAAGCGCGACGGCTACACCTGGAACGAGGTCGAGCCCGACCGGGTCAAGCGCTTCATCGACGCCGCCCGCAGTGCCTAGCCGCGGCCCGCTCCTGCTGGGCCTCGACCTCGGTTCCTCCGGGGTGAAGGCCACCTTGATCAGCCCGAGCAGCGGCATCGTCGCCAGCACCTCGCGCGGCGTCGACCTCTACAGCGACCACGCGGGCTGGGCCGAGGCCGACCCGCAACAGTGGTGGGACGCGAGTTGCGAGGCCATCGCCCGATTGCTCGCCGACGCCGGAGTCACCGGCGCCGACGTGGCGGCCCTGGCGGTGTCGGGCATGGTGCCCGCCGTCGTCATCTGCGACGAGGACGGGACGCCGCTTCGTCGAGCCATCCTGCAGAACGACGCGCGGGCCACCGCGGAGATCCGCGAACTCCAGAGCTCGCTCGACCACCTCGACCTCTTGAGGCTGACCGGCTCAGTCCTCTCCCAACAATCCGTCTCCCCGACGGTGTTATGGCTGGCGCGGCGCGAGCCCGAGTCGTGGTCCCGCACGAAGTCCGTGCAGGGTTCCTACGACTGGCTCGCGCGCCAGTTCGGCGCCGAGGCCCACGTGGAGCAGAACTGGGCCCTGGAGAGCGGCCTCTACGACCTGGACCTGCGTCTGCTCGGTGAGGTCGTGGCCGCCACCGGGGTGGCGTGGCCCGAGGCCCTGCCGGTTCGGCGACCCGGCAGCGTGGTGGGCGAGGTCTCGGCCGCCGCCGCCGAGGCCAGCGGCCTCGCCGCGGGGACGACCATCGTCGTCGGCGGCGCCGATCACGTCCTCTCGGCCTACGGGGCGGGGCTGGTCAAGGCGGGCGACGCGCTCATCAAGCTCGGCGGGGCCGGCGACATTCTCGCGGTGTCGAAGAAGGTCTTCCTCGACCACCGCCTCTACCTCGACGCGCACCCGGTGCCCGGCTCCTGGCTGCCCAACGGCTGCATGGCCACCAGCGGCTCGGTGCTGCGCTGGGAGCAGAACCTCCTGGCGGGCGCCTCGCTCGACGAGCTCGACGCCGAGGCGCGCGCCAGCGCCCCGGGCGCCCTCTTGTCGCTGCCCTACTTCTTGGGGGAGAAGACCCCGCTGCTCGACCCCGACCTGCGCGGCGTCGTCGCCGGATTGCACCTGGGCACCACTCGTGGCGACCTGCACCGCAGCTTCCTCGAGGGCATCGCCTACGGCTTCAAGTCCCACGTCGACGTCTTCGCCGAGGGCGGACTCGTCCTGGGCGACGTGCGGGTCACCAACGGCGGCTCGCGGTCGCGGCTGTGGCGCGAGATCCTGGCCTCGGTGCTGCAACGCGACCTCATCTCCATCATCAACCACCCCGGCGCCTCCTACGGCGCCGCCGTCATCGCCGGCATCGGCACCGGCCTCATCGACGACTGGAACTACGTGGCCGGCGCCCTGGAGGCGGGCGAGGTCATCTCGCCCGACCCCGCCCAGGTGGCCCTCTACGAGGAGCGCTACCAGCAGTTCCTCCAGCTGGGCCAGGTCACCACCGTCATCTCGCACTCACTAGCAAGGAGCACATCATGAGTCAACCCGTCGCCGCCGTCACCGGAGCCGGTTCTGGGATCGGCGCCGCCATCGCGCGCGAACTGGGCGCCCGCGGCTACCACGTGGTCGTGAGCGACATCGACGCCGACGCCGCCGCCACCGTGGCGCGCGGCATCGCCAGCGCCGAGTCGCACCGCCTCGACGTCACCGACCCGGCGGACTGCGAGGCCATGGTGTCGAACATTGTGGCCGCCCACGGTCGCCTGGACGTCTGGGTCTCCAACGCCGGCATCTCCAAGATGCAGCGCTTCGTCGACGTGTCGCCGGCCGACCTGGCGCGCAATTTCGAGGTCAACACCTACGGCGTGTTCTACTGCGGCCAGTCGGCCGCGCGCGCGATGATTGCCCTGGGCACGCCCGGACGCATCATCAACACCGCCTCGATGGCGGCCAAGCAGGGCCGCGTCCCCTTCCTGGCGGACTACGTCGCCTCGAAGTTCGCGGTCCTGGGACTGACCCAGGCCATGGCCTTCGAGCTCGCGCCGCACGGCATCCGCGTCAACTCGGTGTGCCCCGGCTTCGTGGCCACCCCGATGCAGACCCGCGAGCTGGCCTGGGAGGCGCAGTTGCGCGGCAGCGACCCCGAGACGGTCAAGCAGATGTGGATCGACGACACGCCGCTCGGACGCCTCGAGACCCCCGAGGACGTGGCCAAGGTCGTCGCCTTCCTCGCCTCGGACGACGCGGAGTTCTTGACGGGGGAGTCGATCTCCGTCAACGGCGGCGCCTTCATGGACTGACCCGGCGCCGGGGTCACACCCCCGTTACCGCGGCGAAACACTCTCGACATACGCGTGACCTAGGTTGTGTGCGTGGCGGTGAAGTTCGAGTCAGATTCATCGGGGGCGTGGAATGAGATGTTCTCCGCCCCTGGTCAGGCGCGCCCCGTCTACGAGCGGCTCCTGGCCGACCTCGACGCCTACCAGCCCCAGGAACTGCGTCAACGCTCCGAGCAGCTCTCGCGCACCTTCATCGACCGCGGGGTGACCTTCGCCCACAGCGGCGAGGAACGTCCCTTCCCCCTCGACCTGGTGCCGCGCATCCTGGGCGCGCTGGAGTGGGACCGCCTCGCGCGCGGGATCGCGCAGCGCGTGCGGGCCCTCGAGGCCTTCCTGGCCGACGTCTACGGCGCGGGTCGGATCTTCGACGAGGGACTCATGCCGCGCGCGGTCATCACCTCGAGCCCGCACTACTGCCGTCCGGCCTTCGGCATCTCGCCGCCCAACGAGGTGCGCATCGCCGTGGCCGGCATCGACCTGATCCGCGACGAGCACGGCAACTTCTGCGTGCTCGAGGACAACGTGCGGATCCCCTCGGGGGTGAGCTACGTGATCGAGAACCGCCGGGCCATGACCCAGGCCTTCTCGTCGCTCTTCTCCGACCACCGCGTCCACCCGGTCGACTCCTACCCGGCGCGGCTCTTCGCCGCCTTGCTGGCGGCCGCGCCGCGCAAGATCGCCGAGCCGGTCATCGTGGTCCTGAGCCCGGGCGTGCACAACGCGGCCTACTTCGAGCACGTGCTCTTGGCGCGGATGATGGGCGTGGAGCTCGTCGAGGGCCGCGACCTGGTCTGTCGCAACAACCACGTCTACATGCGCACGACCAACGGCGAGCGCGCGGTGCACGTGATCTACCGGCGCGTGGACGACGACTGGCTCGACCCCCTGCAGTTCCGACCCGATTCGGTCATCGGGGTGGCCGGCCTGATCAACGCGGCGCGAGCCGGCAACGTCGTCATCACCAACGGCGTCGGCAACGGCGTGGCCGACGACAAGCTCGTCTACACCTACGTGCCGGAGTTCATCCGCTTCTACCTCGGCGAGAAGCCCCTGCTCGACAACATCGAGACGCACCGCCTGGAGGACGATTCGACGCGCGAGGCCGTTCTCGCCTCCCTGGGCGACTACGTGCTCAAGCCGGTGGACGGTTCGGGCGGCAAGGGCATCGTCATCGGCCCCCAGGCGTCGAAGAACGAGCTCAAGAACCTGCGCAAGGCCATCACGGCCGCGCCGCGCAATTTCATCGCCCAGCGGCCCGTCGCCCTCTCGACGCACCCGACCTTCGTCGGCGACACCCTGGCGCCGCGCCACATCGACCTGCGGCCCTTCGCGGTCAATGACGGCAACGACGTCTGGGTCCTGCCGGGCGGGCTGACCCGAGTGGCCCTGGGCGAGGGGGAGCTCATCGTCAACTCCTCGCGCGGCGGGGGGTCCAAGGACACCTGGGTCCTGAACGACGAGGCCCTGTCCTTTCGCGGGACCGCGCGCGCCGGGGGCGCACGGCCGCGCCGCGGCGGCGCCGGGCCGCGCCAGAACGACGAGTTCGTCGGGGCGGGAGACGAGCAGTGAGCGGCCGCGGCATGCTCTCGCGCCTGGCGGAGTCCCTGTTCTGGATCGGCCGCTACATCGAGCGCGCCGACGACACCGCGCGCATCGTCGACTCCTACGTGCACCGCATGGTGGAGGACCCCTTCAACGACGAGACGGCGACCTGCCGCTCGCTGTATTCGATCCTGGGCATCGAGGTCGGCGCGGAGCAGCTCAACACCCTCGCCACCCTGCAGACCATCGTCTACGACATCGACAACCCCAACTCCATCGCCGGGGCGCTCAACGGCGCCTACGAGAACGCCCGGCGCAGCCGCGACTACATCTCCTCCGAGATGTGGGTGGCCCTCAACACCACGCGCAACGAATTGCCCAAGCGCGAGACCCGAGCCCGCAACTTCGGGCCCTCCACCTACCTCGGCTTCGTGCGCGAGCGCGCGGCGCTGTTGGCCGGGCTGACCGACGCCACCTTGAGCCACGACGACGGCTGGCGCTTCTTGGTGCTGGGGCGCAACATCGAGCGCATCGACATGACGGCGCGATTGCTACGCGGGCGCGTGGTGAGCGACGATAACGCCCCGGACTGGATGGCCTTCCTGCGCGCGTCGGGGGCCATGGAGGCCTTCATGCGCAACACCCGCGAGGTGGACGACGCCAACGCCGTGGCGGCCTTCTTGATGCTGGACCGCCTCTTCCCGCGCTCGGTGCTGTACTCATTGAACCTCGCCGACGAGTGCCTGGTCGAGATCCAGCCGGTCAGCCAGCGCATCTCCTCGGGCGACGCGGCGCGCCAGGCCCTGGCCCGCGCGCGGGGCATGCTCGAGTTCATCAACCCCGCCCAGCTCATCGACCAGTTGCCCGAACTGCTCGAGATGCTCGAAGCGACCTGCTTCCAGATCACCGACGCGGTGACCGATCGCTACTTCCGCCACGAGGAGGCCGTCGCCTGGAGCATCGAGGAGGGGCTGTGAGCGAGCGTCTGGGACTCTCGATCCGCCACCACACCGGCTTCACCTACGACGGGGCGGCCAAGGCGTCCTTCAACGAGGCGCGCATGACGCCGCGCTCGCTCGGCACCCAGCAGGTCCAGGCCTCGCGCATCAGCGTGCGCCCGACGGTGCCCCTGTGGAGCTACACCGACTACTTCGGCACCATCGTGAGCGTCTTCGACGTCCAAGAGACCCACCCGCAACTCGAGGTGGAGGCGGTCTCGCAGGTCGAGAGCTGGGCGGCGACGCTCGAGACGCCCCTCGACTGGGGACAGCTGCGCTCGTCGCGGCTCGTGGACCGCTTCTCCGAGTTCCTCCTGCCCACCTCGCGCACCACCCTCGGCGTGGTCGCCGACCTCGAGCCCTGGCGCCAGCTGCCCGACGTCCACCAGTGCGCCGAGGCCGTGTCGGAGTTCGTGCGGGCGTCGATCTCCTACGTGCCGGGGGCCACCACGGTCTCGGCGACCGCCGAGGAGGCCTGGGCGGCGGGCCAGGGCGTGTGCCAGGACATCACCCACGTCGCCATCGGGTTGTTGCGGGAGATGGGCGTGCCCGCGCGCTACGTCTCGGGCTACCTCTTCCCGGCCAGCGCTCCCGACGTGGGCGACGCGGTGCAGGGCCAGAGCCACGCCTGGGTGGAGTACTACTCGGGCTCGTGGACGGGGATCGACCCCACCAACGGCGTGCGCGAGACCGAGCGCCACATCATCGTCGGCCACGGCCGCGACTACGACGACGTGGCGCCCCTGAAGGGCATCTACCAGGGCCCGGCCTCCACCCAATTGGGCGTCGTGGTCGAAATGCGCCGGACCCACTAGCGACCCCAGGGGTCGCGGCTTCATATGATGAGGTCATGGACCTCGAACTCGCCTCACGCACCTACCTGATCACCGGGGGGACCGACGGACTCGGTCTCGCCCTCGCCCGGCGCCTCATCGCCGAGGGGGCCAACGTGGCCGTGTGCGGCCGCGACGAGGGGCGCCTCAAGGCCGCCCAGCAGCAGCTGGGGGTGACGGCGCTGTGCGTGCAGGCCGACGTCACCCAGGCGAGCGACTGCGACATGTTCCTGCAGATGACCGTCGACCGCTTCGGGGGACTCGACGGCGTGGTGAACAACGCCGGGCGCGCCTCCTCGTCCACCATCGCGCGATCCTCGGACGAGGAGTGGCGCAACGACTACGAGCTCAAGGTGCTCGCGGCCCTGCGCTTCTCGCGCGCCGCGATCGAGCACCTCGAGGTGCACGGCGGGGCCATCTTGAACGTGCTGGCCATCGGAGCGCGAACCCCCCAGGCGGGGTCGGCGCCGACCACGGCCTCGCGCGCCGCGGGCCTGGTGCTCACCAAGGCGCTGTCGAACGAGGTCGCCGCCAAGAACATCCGCGTCAACGCCATCTTGATCGGCCTCATCGAGTCGGGGCAGTGGGTCCGGCGCGCCGAGGCCGAGCACGAGTCGATGGAGGAGTTCTACGCCCGCGCGGCGCGCGCCGCCAACATCCCCCTGGGCCGCTACGGCAAGGCCGAGGAGTTCGCCGACGTGGCCGCCTTCTTGCTGTCGCCACGGGCGAGCTACGTGACCGGCGTGGGCATCAGCGTCGACGGCGGGATGTCGCCGGTCATCTAGACCCCCGCGGCGCTCGTGCGCCACGACGAGGGCGAACCCTAGGCGACGGTGATGAAGCCGTAGGTCACGCAGAGCCCGAGGGCGTTGACGAGCACGAAGGCGCCGACGATGACGCCGACCACCACCTTCACGACGGGTCCTCGACCGACCGCGGAGGGACTCGGCATGTACCACTCGGGCAGGGGGCTCAGCGAGTCGAGCGAGAAGCGCCACGGCGTCGCTGCGGGATCGAGCGGCTGGCTCGGGTCGGCCGCCAGCGCGAGCGCGGTGAGCTCCTCGTCGCTGATCACGGTGTCGCCGGGGAATCCGCCCTCGTTGCTGTCGTCCATGGTCACCTCGCTCAGGGCGAACCTAGCGGATGGACGGCGTGGGTGAGGCGCTAAGATAGTAGACATATCAACTACATGGCACCCCGGGGTGCGAGAAGGGTGTGACGATGTCGAAGGCGACCGTGCAGTGGGCCGGTTCTCGCGAGAGTGAGGCGCCGCTCGTCGTGCTGCTGCACGGACGCGGATCGAACGAGACCGAGATGGCCGCGCTCGCGGCCTCCTTGCCGCCGGAGCTCGCCTACGCCAGCCTGCGCGGCCCGGTGGCGCTCGGCCCCTCGCAGTTCACCTGGTTCGAGAACCGCGGCATCGGCCGTCCCGTGCCCGAGTCCCTTCGCCAGTCCCTGGGCTGGTTCCGCGAATGGACCGACGAGGTGGCGTCCGCGCGACCGGTGACCTTGGTCGGTTTCAGCGGCGGCTGCGCCTTCGCCGGCGCCGCGGTGCTCGACGACCCTGCGTCCTTCGCCGGCGCGGCCCTGCTCTATGGGACCATCCCCTTCGACGCCGGCGTTCCCACGACGCCGGGCCGCCTCGCGGGCGTGAACATCCTCTACGCCCAGGGCCGCGACGACGCGGTGATGCCGGCCGAGCTCATGAGCGCGAGCTGGCACTACCTCCACGAGGAGTCGGGGGCGGCCCTGGTGGCCTCTCGTCTCGCGGGCGGCCACGCCATCTCCCCCGAGGTCCACGGCCAGCTCGTCGACTTCCTGCGCCGCGTGGCGGGCCGGTAGGCGGCCGTGGAGATCGGCCTCTTCACCTTCGGCGAAGTCACGCGCTCCGCGACGGGCGAGGCGCTGAGCCCGGCGCAGCGCCTGCGCGACTTCGTTCGCCTGGCCACCCTCGCCGACGAGGCCGGACTCGACGTCTTCGGGGTCGGCGAGCACCACCGGCCAGACTTCGCCATCTCCTCCCCGGCCGTCGTCCTCGCGGCCATCGCCGAGGCGACGACGCGTATCCGCCTGACGAGCACGGTGACGGTGCTCTCGACCGCCGACCCGGTGCGGGTCTACGAGGACTTCGCCACCCTCGACCTCCTGTCGGGCGGGCGGGCGGAGATCACGGCCGGCCGCGGGGCCTACGTCGAGTCCTTCCCCCTCTTCGGCTACGACCTGGACGACTACCACGAGCTCTTCGACGAGAAGCTCGACCTGCTGCTTCGCGTGAACGGCTCCGAGCGGGTCACCTGGTCGGGCCGCTTTCGCCCGGCCCTGCGCGACGCCGGGGTCTACCCGCGGGCCCTGCAGGAGTCGCTGCCGATATGGATCGCGGTGGGCGGGACGCCGGCCAGCGTCGTTCGCGCCGCCCGGCGCGGTCTGGCCACCTATTTCGCCATCCTCGGCCAGCCCGAGGGCTTCGTCGACCTCGCCGCGCTCTACCGCCGCGAGGGCCGCGACGCGGGCTACGACGACGACCGGCTGGGGCTGGGGGTCACCTCGCACTTCTACGTGGACGCCACCTCCCAGGGCGCGCGCGACACCTTCTACCCCTACTACTCGCGCTACATCGGCGACAACATGCCCCGTGCGCGGGGCCAGGCGCTCGGCCGCGACGCCTTCGAGGCGTGGGCCTCGCCCAGGGGCGCGCTCGTGTGCGGCAGTCCCCACGAGGTGGTGGACAAGATCCTGTGGGAGCACGAGCTCCTGGGGCACCGCCGCTTCCTCGCCCAGATCGGACTGGGCGGATTGCCCTTCGCCGAGACGGCCCGGTCCAGCGAGCTGCTCGCCACCGACGTGCTGCCGGCGCTGAGGAAGGCGATCTGAGGGGTCGAGGTCGCGACGCCTCCTAGTGTGGACGCGGGAGGGACAAGGTCATCGTGACGCAACCACGCATTCTCGTCATCGCCATGGGCGGCACCATCGCCTCGGTCGGCGAGGCGGGCGTCGTCCCGTCGCTCAGTCCCGAGGCCCTGCTGGCCGCGGTGCCCGAACTGACGAGCGTGGCCCGGATCGAGGCCCGCTCGTTCCGCCAGCTCCCCTCGGGCGACCTGCGGCTCGAGGACGTCGTCGCCCTGGCCCAGGTGATCCGCCAGGCGCAGCGCGACGGGGTGGACGGCGTCGTCGTCACCCACGGCACCGACTCCTTGGAGGAGTCCGCCTTCGCCCTGGACGTGCTGGTCGACTCGCCCCTCGCCCTCGTGGTGACCGGGGCGCTGCGCCATCCCCAGTCGCTCAGCCCCGACGGGCCCGCCAACCTCGCGGCCGCCGTGCGGGTGGCGGCGTCGCCGGCCGCTCGGGGACAGGGCTGCCTCGTGGTGGTGAACGAGGAGGTCCACGCCGCGCGTTTCGTGCGCAAGGCCCACGCGAGCAACGTGGCCGCCTTCGTCTCGGCCGGCCCCGGACCGCTCGGCTGGGTCAGCGAAGGTCGCGTGCGCATCTCGTCGCGCCTGGCGCCCCTCGCGCACCTGGACGTGGCCGAGACGGCGCCCCTCGCGCCGGTCGCCCTCGTCAGCGTCTCGCTGGGCGACGACGGTCGCATGCTGTCGGCGATCTCGTCGCTGGGCTATCGCGGACTGGTCCTCGAGGGCTTCGGGGCCGGTCACGTGCCGGGGGCCATGGTCGCGGGCGTGGCCGAGCTCGTGCGCGCGATGCCCGTCGTCATCACCTCTCGCACCGGGGCCGGCGAAGTCCTGTCGGCCACCTACGGCTTCGCGGGGTCCGAGCGCGACCTCCTCGCTCGCGGCGTCGTGTCGGGCGGCGCCCTGGATTCTCGCAAGGCTCGCGTGGCGCTCGGCCTCGCGCTCTCGGCGACCGGCGAGAGCGCGTCGGCCGTCGAACTCTTCGGGCGGCTGCGCGACTCGATGAGTCTCTAGGGACCTCGGACCCCGGAGCGGCGCGAGGGCCCCTCGTAGACTGAAGGGATGACCACTACCGCCACCATCGTCGTCTGCGACGGCGACGAGACCGGCCAGGAGCTCCTCGAGGAGAGTCTGCGCGTAATGACCCCCGAGCTCCTCGGGGTCGACCTGACGCTCGTGCACTACGACCTCTCCCTCGACAAGCGCCGCGCGACGAAGAACGAGGTCGTGCGCGAGGCCGCCGCCGCGATGGTGGAGTCGGGACTCGGACTCAAGGCGGCCACCGTGACCCCTCCCGACATCGGGGGAGTGGGCTCGCCCAATCGCCTCCTGCGCGAGGGGATCGGCGGTTCGGTCATCGTGCGCACCGGGCGGCGCATCCCCGGCGTGACGCCGCCGGTGGTGGGGACCAACACCCCCATCATCGTGGTGCGCATGGCGGTGGGCGACGCCTACGGCGCCCTCGAGGGCCGAGAGGGCGACGCCGGGTCGGCCGGCGAGAGCGCGTGGCGCACCGAGCGCATCGAGCGCTCGGTCTGCCGCTCGGTGGCCGAGTACGCCTTCGTCGCGGCCGAGGCCAACCAGGGCTGGGTCTACGGCGGCCCCAAGTGGACGGTGTCGCCGACCTACGAGGGGATGCTCAAGGAGGAGATGGACGCCGCCGCGGCGCGCCACCCGTCGGTCGCCTACCACCCGGTGCTGATCGACGCCTCCTACGCCGGGCTCATCACCGAGATGCACGAGCGCACCCTGGTCATCCCGTCGCTCAACCGCGACGGCGACTGCCTGAGCGACTTCGTCCTCGCGATGTTCGGCTCGATCGCCGGGGCGGAGTCGGTGCTGATGGCGTTGGACGAGAAGCTGCACGTCAAAGTGGCCATGGCCGAGGCGCCCCACGGCACCGCCCCCTCACTGCGGGGAAAGAACGTGGCCAACCCCATGGCGATGCTGCTCGCCAACGCCGCCTTGTTGGACCAGGCGGCGGCGCGCCTGGACGACCCGCGCTTCGCGGTCGCGGGCGCGCGTCTGCGCAACGCCACCCTCGAGGGGGCGGCCGCGGGATATCGCACCTTCGACCTGGGCGGCGACTCCTCGACCAGCGGGGTCGTCGACGACGTGATCGCTCGCCTGCGCGCGTCGATCTGAGACCGGCCGCGCCATCACGCACTTCTTCGCGTGGTCTTAGGGGAGTCTTAAGGCCCTTCGATAGAACTGGCGGGTGGTCAAACCTCCTCTCCTCCGTGGCTAGGGCCCGGCGGGCCCGACGTCGCCTTCGTCGAGGCCCCCTCGCGGCGACGGGTCTGCTCGGCGTGGCCACGGTGACGGGGGTCGTGCTCGCTCTCGCGGGTCCCTCGACGTCGGCGACGACGACCTCGGTGAGTTCGACGACGCCGTCGGTGACCACGACCACGGCGCCGCGCCTCGTGCCGCTCGCCAGTCCGTCGAACCTCGCCCCCTTCGTGACGCCCGCCCTCGCGGGCGAGGGGGTCTATCGCCCCGCCGGACGCACGGTGCAGGGACACAGCGCGATCTTCACCACCACCCTGCGCCCCCTCGACAATCCCGCCACCGTGGCCGGCGTCGCCTGGATCGATCCGCGCCTGCTCCGCGCCCGGCTCTATTCGGGCAGCCTCAGTCCGGGCGGCCTGTTCTGGAAGTACACCGCGCCCATCTCGCGCGCCGCGTCCCAGACGCTCGTGGCGGCCTTCGCCGGGGGCTTCTTGATGAAGGACGCCCACGGGGGCTACCTCTCGGAGGGACACCTGGTCGCCCCCCTGGTGCCCGGGGCGGCGTCGCTCGTGATCTACGCCGACGGTTCGATCACCCTGGGCCAGTGGGGCCGCGACCTGTCGATGAACGCCAAGGTGGTGGCGGTGCGCCAGAACCTGACGCTGCTCGTCGACCACGGCGCGCCGGTGGCCGGACTCAACCCCGGCGACACCAGCCAGTGGGGGTCGTCACTGCACGGCGCCGTCGACACCCCCCGGTCGGGTCTGGGCCTCACCGCCGACGGCGCGCTGGTCTACGTCGAGGGCGAGATGAACGTCGTCGACCTGGCCCGCATCCTGGTGCGCGCCGGAGCGGTGCGCGCGATGGTGCTCGACATGAACCCCCTGTGGCCGGTCTTCGCGACCTACCTGCCGGCGACGCCCACCGGCTACGCCGTCCCCGCCAACGGCCGGGACCTGACGCCCACCATGTACCAGACCCCGGACCGCTTCTTCGAACCGGCCTACGCCCGCGACTTCGTGACCCTGTCGGCGCGCTGACGCGTCGGGGCCTAGCATCGCCCCGTGGAGCTTTCCGTCGTCATCTTGCCCATCGAGCGCTGGTCGATCGCCCGCGAGCAGTGGCGACGCCTGGACGAGTGGGGCGTGCACGCCGGCTACGTCTACGACCACCTCTCGTGGCGCGAGCCCTTCCGCGAGGGACCCTGGTTCGCGATGGTCCCGACCCTGGTGGCCGCGGCCGGCGTGACCCGGCGGCTTCGCCTCGGGCCGCTCGTGACCTCGCCGAACTTCCGCCACCCCCTGGTGCTCGCCAAGGACCTCATCGCGCTCGACGACGTCTCCGACGGCCGGCTCCTCGTGGGGGTGGGCTCGGGCGGCACCGGATTCGACTCGCACGTCCTGGGCCAGTCGCCCTGGAGCCCTCTCGAGCGCCACGAGCGCTTCGTGGAGTTCACGCGCGCCCTCGACCGGCTCTTGATCGAGCCCGCGTCGAACCTACCCGGACCCCACTACCCGGTGGTCGATTCCCGCCAGCTGCCCGGCCCCCGCCAGCGCCCGCGGCCGCCCCTCTACCTGAGCGCCATGGGACCCAAGTCGCTGGCGCTCACTGCGGAGCTGGCCGAGGGCTGGGTCAGCTACGGCGCGCGCGCCGGCGAGGCGCTCTCGACCTACGACGCGGTGCGCAACCAGGTGGCCCGCTTGGACGAGGAGCTGGCCCGGCGCGAGCGACCGAGCGGCGCGGTGCGCAAGCTGCTCTTGCACTTCGACGGCGACGAGCACCCGATGGCCTCCCTGGAGGCCTTCCTCGACTGGGCCGGCCGCTACCGCGAGGCGGGGATCGACGAGGTGGTGGTGCACTGGCCGGTGGCCGACACCGCCTTCGCCGGCGACCCCGAGGTCTTCGAGGAGATCTGTCGCGAGGGAGCCCTCGCGATCGCGCACTGGGACTAGACCGGGACCTCGTCGCTGCCGAGCAGGTACATCGACTGGGCGGCCGCGTTCAAGAAGTCGCGCGCGCGCGGATCGGCGGCGTGGTCGATGAGCGAGCGGGCCTGGGACTGCTGGGAGAAGCCGAAGATGGGGGCGATGCCCTGTTCGGTGACGATGACCGAGTGCTGGAAGGAGCACACCGGGGCGTCGATGAGGGGCACGATGTTGGACTGGTCGGTCTTCTCGTGCCAGCTGCGCAGGGCCAGCACCGCCTGGCCGCCGCGCGAGTGCAGGGCGCCCGAGACGAAGTCGGGTTGGCCGCCGAAGCCCGAGTAGATGCGTCCGCGCACGAAGCTGGCGTTGGACTGCGCGTAGAGGTCGACCTGCAGGGCGGTGTTGATGGACAGCATCGCCGGCTGGTCGGCGATGCGCGCCGGGTTGTTCGCCACCTCGGTGCGGCGCATGACCAGGCGGGGGTTCTCGTTGGCCCATTCGTACATCTCCTGGGTGCCGAAGAGGAAGGTGCTCGTCATGACGCGGTTCACGTCGATGGCGCCGGCGCGGTCGAGGTGCATGATGCCGTCGGAGACCATCTCGCTCCACACGCCCAGGTGGCGGCGGTGATGCATCTGCCCGAGGGCCGCGTCGGGCAGCTGGCCGATGCCCAGCTGCAAGGTGGCGCCGTCGCTGGCCAGGGAGGCCACGTTCTCGCCGATGACCAGGGCGGCGCCGTCGGGCGGCCGCTCGGAGGGGTTGGGCAGCAGGGCGTCGTGCTGGAAGGCGAGGTCGACGTCGTCGATGACGATCTCGGAGTCGCCGAAGGTGTAGGGCATGTGGGCGTTGAGCTGGGCGATGACCAGGCCGCCGCGCCGACGCACCTCTTCGAGGGCGGCCGGCAGCAGGTTGGTCTCGATGCCGAGCGACACCTTGCCGTTGCGCGGGGTCGAGGTCTGGATCAAGACGACGTCCGGCGGGCGGCTGGTGGCGAAGAGCCGCGGCACGAGCGAGAGCCGCATGGGCAGGTACTTCAGGTCGTCGTCGGCGCGCACCCCCGCGCCCACGAAGGGGGTCTCGGTGATGATGCCCTCGCGCCGGGGCCAGTCGCCCTGGGGGTTCAAGACGAAGTAGCGGAAGACGGGGATCTTCTCGGCGGCCAGGTGCACCAGGTCCCAGGGGGTGGCGAAGTTGCCCGAGACGACGATGCGCGGTTCGTTGGGCGCGAGAGCCTCGAGGCGCTCACCTATCACTGAAAGAGATACGAGTTCCATGACGACACCTTTCTCGTGATACCAGTGTCGCAGACGGCGACCGGAGAAAGGTGGTCACGACGCGGATATGGGTCCTTCGACCCCGGGGCGATGGGCGCTATCTATCCGCGCGCGGCGGCGGCCTGCTCCTCGGCGACCTGGCGGCGAACCTCGTCCATGTCGAGTTCGCGGGCCTTGTCGACCAGGTCCACGAGGACCGACTCGGGTAGTCCGCCCGCCTGGGAGAAGATCACGATCTGGTCGCGGATGATCATCAGCGTCGGGATGGACATGATGTTGAAGGACGCGGCGAGGGCCTGGTGCGCCTCGGTGTCGATCTTGCCGAAGACGACGTCGGGGTAGTTGGCCGACACCTTCTCGTAGGTGGGGGCGAAGGCGACGCAGGGACCGCACCAGCCGGCCCAGAAGTCGAGGATGACGAGGTCGTTGGACGACACCGTCTCCTCGAAGTTGTCGGTGGTGATCTCAACTGTCGCCATGACGGCCTCCTTGCTCGACGCCACGACGGCGTGGGCGCCGGGCCGTCACCATTATACCCATGGGGGTATAAGACGTGACCGCCGGGAGCCGACTCAGTCTGCCACGCGCGGCGTCAGCCAGGCCACGACGTCGGCGGCGTCGTAGTCGTCGCGACCCTGCGCCAGCTCGGCGATGGCGTCCACGCAGTCGCCGCTGGTGACGAGGGGCGCTTCGACGTAGCCGTCCGCGCGCACCTGCGCCAGTCCGCAGGTCGCCAGGAGCCCGTTGCACAGGCAGGCCGTGGCGGCGGCCTCGGGGGAGTGGCCGCCCTTGCGGGCGTACTGGCGCAGGGGCTCGGCGGCGCAGCGATATCCGACGCTGCCGTCGTCCTTCAGGTAGTTCTCGCGGAGGTAGCCGAGGTCGCAGTGGCGTGGACGCTGCTCGTAGACGGCGGGCTCGGACACGCTGCCCGCCTCGTCGAGCACCTTGAAGGGGTAGCCCGTCGAGGAGGCGCGCAGCGAGGTGACGACCCGGAGCGGCCCCTCCTGGGCCTCGTGCAGGATATGGCGGCGCAGACCCTCCTCCATGCCGGAATCGCGGCAGTAGGCGAAGAGGGTGCCCACCTGCACGCCCCGGGCGCCGAGCTCCTGGGCGGCCGTGACGTCGGCGGCGCGGGTGACGCCGCCGCCGATCCAGTAGGGGACGTCGAGCTTGTTGAGGGCGCCGTAGTCGACCTCGTCGCGGGGTCCGTAGACGGGCTCGCCCGCCTCGGTGACGGGGTAGTCGCCCCGGGGCGGGGCGTTGTGCCCGCCGGCGCTCGGCCGCTCGACGACGAGGCCGTCGACGCGACCACTCGACCGGCGCACCAGGGCGGTGGCGAGCACGTTGGACGAGACGATGCCGAAGAACTGGGGCCGCGCCAGCGCGCCCGCGAGGTACTCGGCCGGGTCGAAGCGCAGGGAGCTGGCCGGATGCTCGCTGGAGGCCCCCACCACGTCCAAGGGCATCGTGACCTCGCGGCCCTCGCTCAGGTCGTCGAGGGCGCCGGGGATGTGCGTGGGCACGCCCGCCCCCATCATCACGTAGTCGACGCCGGCCAGCATGGCGCCGAGCAGGCTGGCGGCGGTGGGGAGTTGGATCTTGGTCAAGAGGTTGATGCCGACGAGCCCGCCGTGCCCGGCCTTGGCCAGGGCGACCTCGACGAAGCTCGCCAGCACGATGAGGTCGATGTCACGGCGCGGGCTGTCGACGCGCAGCATGGGCACGGCTCGATACGGCGTCCCCTCCCGACGACGGCGCGACGCGAAGCGTTCGAGCGCCCGGTCCACGACGTCGGCGCGGGGGAAGCGCTGGAGCACGCCGCGCAGCTCCTCGTCGACGCCGTGGTCCTGGAGGCGTCGCGCGAAGACGGTCTCGATGGCGGTGCCCGAGACCACGCCGATCTGGCCCTGTCGGGCGACGGCGCGCGCCAGGCGCCAGTTGGAGATGGCGACGCCCATGCCCCCCTGGATGAGCCACGGAGAAGGCGGTGAGAGGGCTGCCGACTGGTTCATGATCGACCCTTCATGCCGGTGAGACGGGCGTCTGCGGTCGGCGTCGGTCCAGTCTAAGCCCCCTGGGACAGTTGTTTGGATACGAACGATAGGCGAAGGTCCCGGGCCGGGTCCCTCGCGTGCGCGCGGTTCTCCTGACCGGCGGCGATAGCATCGGCGCAGATACGGGAGGTGCCGTGAGCGCGCAAGTCGATGTGTTGAGCGAGGGCTACGTGGGGGACCGCGTGGCGTCGAGCGTCGTGTTGGCGCGCGAGAACGACGTGGTCGTGGTGGTCGATCCGGGGATGGTGGCCGATCGCCGCCGCATCCTCGATCCCCTGCGCGCCCTCGGCGTGGCGCCCGAGGAGGTCACCGACGTCATCTTCTCCCACCACCACCCCGATCACACGATCAACGCCGCGCTCTTCACCCGCGCCGCCGTTCGCGATGTCTGGGCGACCTATCGCGACGACCTCTGGGGCGACCGCGAGGACGTAATCCCCGGGGCTCCGTCGATCCGCCTCCTGGACACGCCGGGTCACACGCCCCAGGACATCTCGACCCTCATCGACACCGACGAGGGCCTGGTGGTGTGCACGCACCTGTGGTGGTCGCTCGAGGGCCCCATGGTCGATCCCCTCGCGGACGATCAGGCGCAGCTCGAGGCCTCGCGCGAGTTCGTCCTCGCCCTGGCGCCGGTGCTGATCATCCCGGGCCACGGCGCGGCGTTCTCCCCGGCCGAGCTGGGGGCCTGAGGGTGGCCGACGAGGCGAAGGGCCGCTGGCTCGAGGGGCTGGTGCGCAGCCGCCTGGCCATGTGGCTCGTCTTCGCCGTCTACTTCCTCGTCTACTTGAGCGTCACCTCGATCTCGCGCTCCGCCGGCTTGGTCGTCGTCGTCGTGGGGGTCGCCGCCATGCTGGCCTTGCTCTGGCGGGTGCGCCGCCGCGGCGCGGGGGGACTGAGCACGGTGTGCGAAGAATGCGGTTCGCAGCTGCCCTCGGCCATGGGGATGCCGCGTCCCGTCTGTGTCGAGTGCGGCGCCCGCCAGAGCTGGGCGCGCGGGCGCTAGCGCCGGCGCGTCAGGGCAGGTCGGTCGCGGCGAGGGCGGTGACCGGCGAGGGGGTCGCGAAGGAGAAGTGACGCCCCCACTGCGAGAAGACCACGACCAGCGTGGTGGGAACCCCCTGGAGCCGGCCCGACGCGCGCATCTCGACGGGCCGGAAAGGCGCCTGCGCCGACACGAAGAGCGTTTCGGCACCGCGCGTGAGACCCAGTTCCGCGTTGGCGCTGCCGGTGACCGCGACCACCCGGTGATGGTCGAAGGTCTCGACGGCGCTGCGGTGGAGCGCTCCGGTGGGCGGCACCTGGGACAGCATGGAGGCGAAGGTCAGGCCCCGCGAGAAGGGGGTGTAGTCGTGGCTGCTCGCCGGGACGTGGATCCAGCGGTTGGCCCATCGGGGATCCCTCTTGCCGAACTGCAACTCGATGATGGTCGCGCTCTCCTTGACGTAGAGCTGACCGTGGAGCAGCAGGGTGTTGCCGACGGCCTTGTTGAAGCTCATCACCTCGCGCGCCTCGCTGGGTCCCGACTGGGTCGAGGAGGAGAAGCGGTACCCGACGGCCGCGCCGGTGGAGACGTCGAGACAGCTGCCCGCCGCGCGGGCCGCGGCCAGGGAGGTGGCGAGGACCCGCGCCGCGGAGAGCCCGGCGAGCGAGCTCGTCGTCGCGCCGGCCGACGCGACGGGCGCGAGGGCGGCGAGGGCGAGGAGGGCGGCGGCGAGTCGTTTCATGTCCACCACTCTCTCACGGGGCCGAGCGCGGCGGCGCCCGAGCGGGTTCCGCCGCGGCGCATCAGGTGCCGATCGCCGTCTTCCAGCTCGGGGTGAAGACGCTCGGGCGCACCACGGTGGTGCCGAGTCCCCAGTTCTTGAAGACGATGGTCTCCAGGAGCGTCGAGGTCCCGGTCAAGGGCGAGAACATCACCAACTTCACCGGCAGGAACGGGGCCAAGGTCGAGACGTAGAGCGTGGCGGTGCCCTGGGTGCTCGAGGTCTGGCCGGTGAGATCGCCCGCGACGGCCAGGACCTGTTGTCCGTCGACCGTGCTGGGGCCGGTGACGGTGAGGGCGCCACCGGGGGAGAGGATCTTGCACATCGCCGGCAGGGTCATGCCCTGGGAGAAGTCGGCGTAGCCGGTGTGGTTCTTGGTGAAGGAGATCCACTTGTTGGCCAGCTTGGCGCCCTTGCTGCCGAAGTAGATGGCCGCCGCCGCCTTGTCGAGCCGGACGTAGGCGACGCCGTTGAGGTAGACGGTCTCGATCTTGTGGCCCTGCACGCTGCCGAAGGCGACGCCTCCGCTCAGGGTGGTGGTGACCGTGGAGTTCAAGGTGACGCCCAGCAAGTTCGCGCTCACCTTGCGGGTCATCGCGTGCTGGGCGAGGGCCGCCTTCGTGGTGACCTGGACGATCTGGGCGCCGCTCAGTCCGCTCAGACTCGTCGGGGTCGCGCCGGCGACACTGGCCAGGGGCACCGCGGCCAGGGCGAACACGGTGACGGCAATCAGGGACCTCTTCATGGACTCGCCTCTCAGTCGGCTACCCTCGCGACCTTAGCCGGGCCCGCGACCAGTCTTGCGTCGGGGAACGGGCCTTAACGCGAAGGAGAGACTGCCTTTGGGTCTTCGCGGCGTCAACGAGCGTCGTCGCGCGATTCGAGGTAGTAGCGGACCTGGATCGCGGCCGCGGCGCCCTCGCCGACCGCCGAGGCGATCTGCTTGGTCGAGCCCGCCCGGACGTCACCGGCGGCGAAGACGCCCTCGATGTTCGTGCGAAAGGTGGCGTCGGTGGCCAAGAAGCCCCGCTCGTCGACGTCGAGTTGCTGGTCCAGGAACGCCGTGTTGGGGTCGAGTCCGATGAAGACGAAGGCACCGCTGGTGGGATGGACGACCTCCTCCCCGTCGCGCGAGATGGTGATTGACTCCAACTTCCCTGACTCGTCGGCGTTGAAGGAGCGCACCGAGGCGTCGAGCAGCACCTCCATCTTGGGGTGGGCGAGGACCTTCTCTTGGAGCAGGCGGTTGCCGGTCAAGTGGGGCAGGGACTGCACGACGCTCACCCGATCGCAGAACTGGGTGAGGAAGAGGCCCTCTTCGAGGCCGCTGTTGCCCCCGCCCACCACGGTCAGGTTCGACGCACCCTGGTAGAAGGGGCCGTCGCAGGTGGCGCAGAAGTGGATGCCGGCGCCGATCAGGTCGGCTTCGCCCTCGGCGCCGGTGCGCCGGTAGGTCGAGCCGGTGGCGATGAGGACGGCCGCCGCGTCCACGTGGTCGCCGGTGGACAACTCGACGCGGATGACGGGTTCCTCGCGGCTGATGGCGGTGACGCCGACGGCTTGGAGGATCTCCACGCCGTATCGCTCGGCCTGGCGGGTCATGCGCTCGGCCAGTTCGGCTCCCCCGACGCCGTCGGGGAATCCGGGGTAGTTGTCGAAGCGCTCGGTCACGCCGGCTTGCCCGCCCGGCGCTGACTTCTCGACGATGAGGACCCGGTAGTTCTCGCGCGCGGCGTAGATGGCGGTGGTGAGGCCCGTCGGACCGCCGCCCACGATCACGAGGTCGTAGTTGCTCTGCTCGGGCGTGCGCGAGAGCCCGATGCGATCGGCCAGCTCGTCGTTGGAGGGCTCGGCGAGGAAGGAGCCGTCGGGAAAGACGATGGTGGGGATGATGCGCTTGCCCCCGTTCCTCAACTCGACCTCGGCGACCTGGTCGGGCTCCTTCTCCAGGTCGATCCAGTTGAAGGGGACGCGATGCGCGGAGAGGAACTGCTTCGCGCGCCGGCAGTCGGGGCACCAGCTGGCGCCGTAGACGACGAGGGGGGTGGATTCTTCGGTCATGGACATGGCGCCAATCTAGAGGTTGAGGTGTGGTGGGAACGGGTGCCACCCCCGGTCGAGACCAGGGGTGGCACCCGGGGAGGGGTTCAGCTCGCCGCGATGCCTTCGGAGGCCACGGGGACGTTGAACACGGTCTCGACCTGGCTCAAGGAGCCGGTCGAAGCCACCGAGTAGACGTCGAGGGTCCCGGCGCCGCCGCTGAGCACGTAGAGGGTCGCGCCGTCGGGGGAGACGGTCGAGTCGGTCGTGCCCGCGTGGGCGCTCGCCGCGGTGGCGTTCACCAGCTGCGGCGCGCCCGAGCCGTTCTCGTCGAAGGAGCTGATGCTCGCGCTGCCGGCGTTGTCGCCGAAGAAGTAGCCCTTGGCCGACGAGATCCAGCACAGGGCCTTGGCCCCGTCGCTGACGCTACCGAGCGACGTGAGGGTGCCGTTCGCGTTCACGCTGTAGGTGCTGAGCGAGCTGTTCGAGGCCTCGACGCCGACGAGGTTGCCGTTGGCGTCGAAGTTGAAGGCGAAGGGCACCGCGTTGTCGGCCGGGGTGACGACCGGCGATGCGCCGAGGGCCCCGTGGGCGTCCACCGAGAAGACTTCGTAGGCGTCGCTCGAGTGCTTGGTCGTGACGATGAGGTGATGGCCGTCGGGGGTGTAGCCGACCTGGCCGGCCCCGTGGACGAAGTCCGGCGGCGTGGTGTTGTTGAGGCCCAGCGAGCGGACGTCGCCCGCGCGGGGCACGAGTCGACCGTCGCGCAGGTTGAACTCCGCCACCGAACCGCTACCGCCGGCGTTGAGCACGGCCACCAGGTCACCGTAGGAGGCGACCGAGTTGGGGAAGGAGCCGCCGCTGGGGACCTGCTCGACGAGGCGAAGTCGCGCGCCGTGGACCGCGAAGACCGAGACCGTGTTGCTGCCGGGGTTGGTGGCCACGAGTTCGGCGCCGCCGCCGACGAGGGCGAGGCCCCCCTGGCTGGCCAAGGGGTCGGCGACGGCGTTCGCGGCCGCCTGTCCGAGGCCGCCGGTGGCGAAGGTGCCGGCGTAGGAAACGGTGCCGTCGGGTCCGCGCAGGTAGCTCAGGACGCT
>Ga0007854_10000587_pt1 | contig 23483 bp, 21 predicted proteins | sample CryBogCBH12Aug08_FD_60382 | JGI IMG/M metagenome (GOLD analysis project Ga0007854, IMG submission 60382) | Freshwater microbial communities from Crystal Bog, Wisconsin, USA - CBH12Aug08 | ecosystem: Environmental > Aquatic > Freshwater > Lake | place: Crystal Bog, Wisconsin, USA | collected... | reverse complement strand
GCGCATATTCGCCAACTGGCAAACTGGCAACCGAATGCCCCGCGCACCGAGGAAATTCCTTTCGTGGTAGCACGTATTGTATTGCAGGATTTTACCGGTGTTCCCCTGCTTGCCGACCTCGCCGCAATGCGCGATGCAGCTGAAAAAATGGGCAAGAATCCGAAAATTATCGAGCCGCTGGTGCCGGTCAATCTGGTAGTCGACCACTCCGTTCAAGTGGATTACTATAATCGTCCCGACGCGTTGCGCCTGAACATGGAACTCGAATTTGAGCGTAACAACGAACGCTACAAATTCATGAAATGGGGGATGCAGGCATTTGACACCTTCAAGGTGGTGCCCCCCGGCATCGGGATTGTTCACCAGGTCAATCTTGAATATCTGGCGCGCGGCGTACTGCAAAAAGACGGCGTCTATTATCCTGACACACTGGTCGGCACTGACAGCCACACCACCATGATTAACGGTATCGGTGTGGTGGGTTGGGGCGTAGGCGGCATTGAAGCTGAAGCAGGCATGCTGGGTCAGCCTGTTTATTTCCTCACCCCGGACGTGGTAGGTGTGCACCTCAAAGGCAAGCTGCGTGAAGGCGTCACCGCCACCGATTTGGTACTGACGGTGACCGAATTGCTGCGCAAGCAAAAAGTGGTCGGTAAATTCGTTGAATTTTTCGGCGAAGGTACCGCCGCCCTCACCCTGCCGGATCGTGCCACGATTGCCAATATGGCACCGGAATACGGCGCAACCATGGGCTTCTTCCCGGTCGATGATGTCACGGTCACGTTTATGCGTAACACCGGCCGCACCGACGAAGAAGTGGATGCTTTCAAATCCTACTTCAAGGCTCAAGGCTTGTATGGCATCCCTCAAGCGGGTGACATTGACTACAGCAACGTGGTCGAACTCGATTTGGCTTCGATTGTTCCTTCGCTGGCCGGGCCGAAGCGTCCCCAGGATCGCGTCGCACTGTCTTCGATGCGTGACACTTTTAATACTTTGTTCAGCAAACCCGTGGCAGAAAACGGGTTCAATCAGCCTGCCGACAAATTGCCTCTGCGCTTTCCAACCAGCAAAGAGGGAGTCACACTGGGCAGCGGCGACGTACTGATCGCCGCGATTACCAGTTGCACCAACACCTCCAACCCGAGCGTGTTGCTGGCTGCCGGGCTGCTGGCGAAAAAGGCCGTAGCCAAAGGCCTGAGCGTGAAGCCGCATATCAAGACTTCACTTGCTCCCGGATCACGTGTGGTGACTGAATATTTGACCGAGGCAGGGTTGCTCGAATCGCTGGAAAAACTCGGCTTTGGCTTGGCTGCGTACGGTTGCACCACCTGCATCGGTAATTCCGGCCCGCTCGATGCGCAGCTCGAAGAAGCCATCGTCGCCAATGATCTGATCGCCGCCGCCGTGCTTTCGGGCAACCGCAATTTCGAAGCGCGCATTCACGCCAACATCAAGGCCAACTTCCTGGCTTCGCCTCCGCTGGTCGTAGCTTTTGCCATTGCAGGCCGCATCAATATCAACCTAGACACAGAACCTTTGGGCGTCGGCAAGGACGGCGAACCGGTGTTCTTGCGCGACATCTGGCCGAACAGCGCCGAAATTCAAACCGTGATGAAGTTTGCTGCCGACCCGGCTGTGTATCGCGATTTGTATAGCGATCTGACCAAAGACTTGCCTCTGTGGAACGCCATTTCCGCCTCGACGGGCAATATTTACCAATGGGACGATTCCACCTATATCGCCTGCCCGCCGTTCTTTGATAACTTCGGCATGGCTGCCGGAAACATAGCCGGAATACAAAATGCCAAGGCACTGGCGATTTTCGGCGACTCGGTCACAACCGACCATATCAGCCCCGCAGGCAGTTTTAAACCAACCACTCCAGCCGGTAAATATCTGCAAAGTCATGGTGTTGCGGTCAAAGACTTCAACAGCTATGGCTCACGCCGGGGCAACCATGAAGTGATGATGCGCGGCACTTTTGCCAACGTGCGTATCAAGAATCTGATGCTGCCACTCAAGGACGATGGTAGCCGCATTGAAGGCGGTTACACACTGTACAAAGGCGAACAGGCTGCAATCTACGATGCCGCAATGCAATATATTTCCGACAGTACACCGACGGTGATTTTTGCAGGTGAAGAATACGGCACCGGCTCCAGTCGTGACTGGGCTGCAAAAGGCACGCAATTACTGGGGGTTAAAGCAGTCATCGCCCGCTCCTACGAACGTATCCACCGCAGCAATCTGGTGGGCATGGGTGTGCTGCCGTTACAATTCAAGGGAGCCGATAGTGCCGCCTCGCTCAACCTAAAAGGAGATGAGACTTTCGACATCAGCGGCCTGGATGAAAACCTGAAACCTCAACAGGATGTGACACTGACCATCAAGCGCAAGGATGGAAGTACGCAACAAGTTTCGCTACTGCTGCGTATTGACACGCCGATTGAAGTTGAATATTACCGTCATGGCGGCATCCTGCCCTATGTGCTGCGCGAGTTGATTTCACGGGAATAGGCTCATAAAATAGAAACGTGAAGCAGAAACCCACTTGGGTTACTGTTTCACGTTTCACCTTTCGGTTTTCAAACGACTCCCTGTATCAAATGTTCCAATCGCATCCGACCATGCGGAGTTGTCATCACCATCAGGGCATCTCCCTCATGAACCACATGCTGTGAAGGAGGGTTGAACACCCAATTCCCATTCTGCCGAACGGCCAGAACAATATAGTCATTGGTCGCAAAGTACAGCATGGAAAGCGATTTACCCGAAAAGCCCGGAGGAATAATAATTTCTTCCATACGCAGGTTGTCGTCGGACTTAATCATATCGTCCAGAAAGGACACAACATGCGGTCGAACCATGGCTGAGACAATGCGCAATCCGCCTGTATAGTCAGGAGAAACAATCTCGTCCGCGCCGGCGCGGCGGGTCTTTTCAATATTTTTCACATCATGGCAACGAGCCACTACGCGTAACTTCGGATTAATCTGCTTGGCACTCAGGCTGATGACCAAATTCTGGCTATCGTCACTCGCTACGGCAAATACACCGTGCGCATGCATGACTCCTGCGGCTAATAGCACATCATTGTCGGTAGCATCCCCCTGCAAAAATAACTGTTCAGGGTGTCTGGAGAGGTAGCTTTCAATATTCTGCAAGTCGGTATCAACGACCACGCAATGACGTCCGGTCATCACCAATTCATGGGCCACGTTACTGCCCACGCGCCCCACGCCGCAAACGATATAATGATCTTTAAGCTTTTGAATCTTGGTCTGCATTTTATTTCTCCGCCAAACTTGGTTGATATCTCCTTCCAGAATGAAGGCTGTGAGGGTTGATAACATATAGGTCATCGTGCCTATTCCGGCGATCGCGATGAACACTGTAAATAACCTGCCCCCGGGACTGTGCGAAAGATCGACTATTTCGCCGAATCCAATAGTGGCAACCGTGATAAAGGTCATGTAAAAACAATCCACCCAGCTGTATTGCGGCCCCCCTATTTCCCTGTAGCCAAACGTGCCCACCAGCAGGATCAGCAACATGGCCAAGGCCGACCAGGCAAAACTTCGATACACGCGCGATGCGCTTAATTCAGCCAGTTTCATTATTTTTCATTCATCCCTGAGTTCCCGGTCCGGGAACAAAACATCAGAAAAACCGAATTTTTTAAAATCTCGTATCCTCATGGGATATAAAATTCCATCCAGATGGTCGCATTCATGCTGAACCACGCGCGCATGAAACCCGCTTACCGTGCGATCAATCAATGCACCGAACTCGTCATATCCCTGATAGCGAATCGTCAAGAAACGAGGCACCATGCCTCTCATGCCCGGAACACTCAAACAGCCTTCCCAGTCATCTTCTGTCTCGCTGCCAATCGGAGTAATAACGGGGTTGATCAAAACCGTTTCGGGCACCGGTTCGGCATCGGGATAGCGCGGACTGGTCTGCACCCCGAAAATCACCACGCGTAAGCTCACGCCTATTTGAGGCGCAGCCAACCCCACACCTTCCATTGCTGCCATGGTATCGCGCATATCAGCCAGCAAGCCATGCAATTCGGGCGTGTCGAAATAAGTCAACTCATCGGATCGGCGGAGCAAGCGTGCGTCCCCCATGCGTAGAACCGTTTTAGTCGTCATCGTTACCCACCACTCTTTCAAGTATGTTACGCACCCGCGCCATGGCGGGTTGAGACACTGCACTGATTAAATCCAGATGCACTGTTTCACGACTACTGCCACGCCCGGCTGCCTGATTCACCACCACGGCAATCGTCGCATAACTCAGCCCAAGCTCTCTGGCTAAGGAAGCTTCCGGCATACCGGTCATACCGATCATATCCGCGCCGTCACGCTCATACCGGGTAATCTCTGCGGCCGTTTCCAAACGCGGCCCTTGCACAACCGCATAGGTACCACCATCCACAACAGTCTCATTGGCACAACGCGCTGCATCCAATATCCGGGAACGCAATTCAGGGCAGTATGGATGGGTGAAATCAATATGCGTCACTGGTCGATTGACAACATCAAAAAAGGTAAAATCACGTCCAAACGTGTAATCAATAATCTGGTCCGGCAGTGCGATGGCTCCGGGATTGAGCGTGTCGAGAATGCCGCCGACCGAGGTGACTGCAACTACCCGTTTTGCTCCCTGATCATGCAGTGCCCACAGATTGGCCCGATAATTGACACGGTGGGGCGGAATGGTATGGCCATAACCATGGCGTGCAATAAACATGACTTCATGCTGATTGATCGTACCAAATGTCAGTGCCCCGGAGGGTTCTCCAAACGGAGTCCGCATCACCTGCCGGTGCGTAATTTGTAAATTGGCCAATTGCGTCAACCCAGTACCACCTATGATTGCCAGCATTCTTATGGTTCCGTAATATTTAACATTGCGAGTAAAATTAAGCGATTATCGACTACTGACGATCAGGAGTTTTCTATTTCCCTCGTAGCATAAATTGCGGGCAGATTGCGCCATGCACCGTGAATGTCCATTCCGAAGCCAAAGGCAAACCTCTCGGGTAAAGTGACTCCTACGAAATCGGCACGGATCGGTTTGATTTTGTCATGCAGTTTATCGGCAAACACTGCGCAGTAAAATCCTGTTGCCCCCAAATCCAGCACGCGCTGTTTCACGGCGGCCATAGTCTCGCCCTCGTCCAGAATGTCGTCCACCACCAGCACGATTTTTCCACTAACATTTTCGCGCGGCTCCACTTTCCAGTGCAATGCGCCGCCTTGCTGATGATTGCCGTAGCGCGAAACATGAACGTAGTCAAAATCAAGCGGGAAATTCAGCAACGGGAGCAACTGCCCGGTAAATACCACCGCCCCCCCCATCACCGACAACACCAAAGGATGTTTGCCAGCCAATACTGAATTAATTTCATGCGCCAGGCGTCTCAAAGCAGCCTGCACTTCTTCAGCAGATACAATTAATTCCGCATGCTGCAAGATTTCGCATGCTTGCTGATTAGTGAGCATTTTTATTTAACGAGCCTCTAATAAATTGATTAATTCCTGCTCATCCATCACCGGTACGCCTAACTCACGGGCCTTGTCCAATTTACTACCGGCCTCCGCGCCTGCTACCACGTAATCTGTTTTTTTCGAGACACTGCCGGCTACCTTTGCTCCCAAGGCTTCGAGAGCTGCCTTGGCCTCGTCACGACTCAGGGTAGGAAGCGTTCCGGTCAACACAAAAGTTTTTCCGTTCAAAGGTAAAACTTCCCCTTGATTTCCTTCATATTCAACCCAGCTTACCCCGCTGGCGCGCAACTGGGCAATCACTTCAAGATTATGAGGCTCTGCCAGAAACGCCGTAATACTTTGCGCCACCACCGGCCCGACATCCGGCACGTTTTGTAAAACGATCTCATCTGCCGAAGTCAAACGACCCAGCGAACCAAAATGACGCGCCAAATCTTTGGCTGTGGTTTCGCCCACGTTGCGAATACCCAGTGCATAGATAAAGCGCGCCAACGTGGTCTGCTTGCTGCGAGTGATCGCCTCCAGCAGGTTATTGGCCGATTTCTCGCCCATGCGCTCCAAACCAGCCAATCTTTGCTGCAACTTGTGTTCATCATACAGATCGGCCGGAGTCTGCACGATTTGCTGCTCGACCAATTGTTCTACGAGTTTGTCGCCCAACCCTTCGATATCCAGCGCGCGGCGGCTGGCAAAATGCAATAAAGCCTGTTTACGTTGCGCCGGACAGAATAGGCCGCCGGTACAGCGCCAGTTGGACTCACCCTTCTCACGCACAATGGTGCTGCCGCAAACCGGGCACTTCCCATTCAGTCGTTTAAACAGATCGAATCGTCCTTCTTCTTTCCGTTCTCCCTGTGTGAGTGCCGGATTCAACACAACGCCGACAACCTCGGGGATCACATCTCCTGCACGGCGCACAATCACCGTATCACCGATGCGCACATCTTTGCGTCGCGTTTCGTCTTCGTTATGCAAGGTAGCATTGGAAACCGTTGTTCCCCCGACGAAGACAGGTTCCAGCTTGGCCACCGGAGTCAACTTCCCGGTGCGCCCGACCTGAATATCGATGTCCCGTACCACAGTCATCTGCTCTTCTGCCGGATACTTGTGCGCCACGGCCCAGCGCGGCTCACGCGAAACAAAACCCATCCGCGCTTGCAGGTCGAGGCTGTTCACTTTATAAACCACGCCGTCAATGTCGAACGGCAACTGGTCGCGCAGCGCCGCAATGCGCCGATGAAAATCAACTAACCCTTGCGCTCCCCGCACGATTGCCCGCTCATCACTGACCGGCAACCCCATGGCTGCAAAAGCATCCAAAACTGCACCGTGCGTCTGAGGTAATTCCCAGCCCCTGACCTCACCCAAACCATACGCAAAGAACGATAGTGGTCGCCGCGCGGCAAGGGCGGGATCCAGTTGGCGTATGCTTCCGGCCGCCCCGTTGCGCGGGTTCACCAACGTAGGCAACCCGTGCTCGCGCTGGCGTTCGTTATAGCTTTCAAAATCACCACGGCTCATGTAAACCTCGCCGCGCACTTCCAGCACGGGCGCGTCACAGGCTTTAAGTCGTAACGGAATAGAATGGATCGTTCGAATATTCTGCGTGACATCCTCACCGGTCTCGCCATCGCCCCGCGTTGCGGCATGCACCAGCACCCCCTGCTCATAGCGCAGGTTGATCGCCAAGCCATCGAATTTCAGTTCACAGGCATATTCAACCATACTCCCCGGTTCACCCAGTTCTTTTAAAACCCGTGCGTCAAAAGCGATTGCACCCTGATCGCTGATGTCGGTTTCGGTACGAATGGAAAGCATAGGTACAGCATGGTGTACCGGCTGAAAACCATCAAGAATTTTTCCGCCCACACGCTGAGTCGGTGAATCGGGCGTGGCATGTTCAGGATGAAGCGTTTCAATCTCCTGCAATTCGCGAAACAGGCGGTCGTACTCTGCATCAGGAACCATAGGATTATCAAGCACATAATACTGGTAGCCAAGTTTCTCGATTTCGGCACGCAAAGTGGCAATGCGTTGCGTTACTGACTCATTCATCAGGAGAACAGCCTGCGTGCCTGAGCACTACCCGGTATCAGCAAGCCGGCCAACATGCGACTTTCGTTGTTCGCAACTTGTGCACGTATTTGCGAAAAACCCGCCTCACCCAAAGCAACCCGCTGATCGTCCACCACGGCGGCACGCAAGTCCATAGCCAGTTGCCGGGCCAACACTGCCATTTCGTCAAAGCGTTGTGTCGGCTCTTCGACACGCGGCACGTCCATTAACAGGGTCAGTCCATTGACCCACATCTGCGACAGCGTGTGGTGCTGAAACGGAAGGTTTTCCAGATTCCCCAGACTAAACACAGTGTGCCCATGTTCATCCGACAAGTGAAACGAACCATCCGTCTGAAACACCATGCCATGCCGCTCGGCCACGCGCGCGATTTCCCCGCCAAAGAAGGTACGCTCCCCGCTGGGTAGAATATTGAGCCCAATCAATTGATCCACGCTGGCACAAAAATTATCTAATACCAATGCTCGTTTCGCGGCTACAGCGACATCCGGCAAATCCGGCTTGGCTTTGAGATGTGTAGCAATATCGCGAACCAGATCGCGAAAATCGTTCAAATTGATTTCACTTACCGGCCCGGAACGGTCCGCCAACTGCAAACCCAATTTGAACGCAGCATAAAACAAGCGACTTTCTGCAGTCACTTTTTCCCATACCCCGGTCGCTTCACTCAGCCCGCAGACAGTCACATTTTTTCCAAAATCGAACCGTTTGGACCACAACAGTGCCAGCGAATCGGCACCTGAAGGTACTTTGAATGTGAGCACGGCAACATAATCGGTGGCCGGCTCTAACAGGCTGCATACATTTTCGGACGGGGAAATGTGATTAGTTTCTACCGGAGGAGGCTCAACCATTTGAGGTTCGTCAGAAAAGGAGTGTTCCAGCTTATTATCCGGCAATTCTTCACTGGCAACAGCCGGGGGTTCCGTTACCTTGTTATAGAGAGCGTCTTCTTGTGCGTTCGCCTGCTCAAATGCAGCCGTGAATTTGCGTGAGTATTTGCGTTGCTGCCACCAGTTGTAAAGATATACAACGAGTACCACTGCCAAGCCGATGATCAGCAAGCTGGATTGTAATTCACTCATAAATTTGCACCATAAGTATCGTTTGGATACGTGTTTACACACGATCGGACTCAAGCGTCCGGCTTGCTACAAAATTGTCTTTTGTAATTATCTCAAGCGCGCCGCAAAATGGCAAAATTCATTCAACCCGGAAAACTCGTTTAGCCACAGAGAACACAGAGTAAAACAAATGGTTGTATCAAAATTTGTCGTACCATTTGGGTGAATCCATAAAACGTCGCAAATCGCCATATTCTCTGTGTCCTCTGTGTCCTCTGTGGCTTGAATTGCTGTTTTTAGGTTCCAAACTCACTACCTGGGTCTGCCCAACAAGCTGGTATCCAGCAACGTTGCAGTATCTGCCCCCATACTGATTAGTCCACGTTCCAGTAAAAATCGTTGAACAGCTTCAACATTGGCTCCGACCAACGGCTGATCCCCTGACAGCAATTCGCTGTTACGCTGCGTACCAAGCAACTCAAAGCCTTGCATGGCTTTTGTGAAATGAGCAATATCCATTTTTTCATGTTTTGCCATGATTCCCATGGCTTTGTCCGGCTCAGTCTGGGTATATTTCAGCGCTCGATTCCAACTATCGACGATTTCCATCATCTCATTATGATATCGCCCTATATCCTCGTCGCGAGCAACAAAAACATCAATCATTTTACCGGGTAAACGGGCGCTATCGAACAAAGGATGTGCCCCGGCTACCGACAAACGTTCACTCAAAAGGGACGAGGCGACCAACGCATCCACTTTATGGTTACGAAATGAAGACTCCTCCTCATCGATAGACAAAGGAACCACTTCCACTTGCCCATACTGCATCCCGACAGTTTTCAATGCAAGATTCAAAAAATAGGCTCCCTGCATAGTATTTTCCAGGCCCACCCGATGTCCCTGCAATTGCTTTAATTCTGTAAAATCGTGCTGCGCCAGAATCAGATCCGCACCTTGCGAGACATCAAAAATCATGGCAATTTTCAAATTGGGAATATCCCGGCTGAGCTGCAACGCTTCACACAGAGAAACTGCGGCAGCCTGTATCGAGCGACTGCGGAAGGCCTGTTGCACTTCGGCAGCATGACCATATTCCGAAAACCGCAGGTTGGTAGTAGAAAAGTATCCCAGCTCGCGCGCCAGATAAATCGGCTCATAACCCGGCTTCAAATCGGAACCAAACACCAAAGGGGGAACGGGGGTTTTGTTGCATGCCGCCAGTAAAGCAGAAAACAACAGAATCAGGATGATTCGTGAAACAAATTTCATATATGCGCCTCAATAAAACTCAAGGGAACCTCAAGTCAGCACCAGTTCTCCGGGCAACGTTCCGATATTGGCAACTTCGTGCACCGCCTTCACAAACTCGGCCTGCTCGTGCAATTGCGCCAAGGTGGCGGGATGCGGATGTCCGCGCATATGTGCCAAACGCGCTTTGCTGGTAACCTGCATCTCCCAGTGCAACCCGGCCAACAGTTGATCGGCCGAAGCAGGCTTATTACAGACCAGCACCATGTCGCAGCCTGCATTCAATGCAGCCGAAGCGCGTTCTACAATTCCACCCGCGACCGCTGCCCCTTCCATACTGAGATCGTCACTAAAAATACAGCCTTCGAAACCCAATTCACCCCGCAGTACTTTTTTCAGCCAGATTGCAGAAAATCCGGCCGGATGACTATCGACTTTGGGATAAATCACATGCGCGGGCATAACTGCAGTGAGTCCGAAGTTGATCATCTGGCGGAACGGAATCAAGTCACATAACTCGATGTCAGTATAGCTGCGTTCGTCCACCGGAATTTCCAGATGTGAATCGGCGCGCACAAAACCGTGACCGGGAAAATGCTTGCCCACCGTCTGCATACCGCTTTGCTTCAGCCCCAGCAACAGGCTGTGCGCCAGTTCGGCAATGGCCTGGGGATCGGAATGAAAAGCACGATCCCCGATCACCGAGCTTGAGCCGAAATCGACATCCAGCACCGGTGTAAAACTAAAATCCACACCGCAGGCACGCAACTCGGCGGCAAGCACATATCCCGCCTGCTGCGCCAGATGTTTAGCCCGCTTGGGATGGATATCCCAAATCTTGCCCAATTCGCGCATCGCGGGAATACGGGTAAATCCCTCGCGGAATCGCTGCACTCTGCCCCCTTCATGATCTACTGCAATCAACAGAGGGGGGCTGCGCAACGCATGAATACTGGCCGTCAGCTCGGTTAGTTGGCGGACTGACTGATAGTTGCGTGCAAATAAAATAACCCCGCCCACCATTGGATTCAGCAGTCTCGCTTGATCCTCTGGAGTTAGAACAGTTCCAGCAACATCCAGCATGACCGGACCGATACCCATCTTTTTTCTCCTAATCTTTTTCTAAAACTACGAACGCCACTGCCACTTCCTTCTCGTCGCTGATACTGAGATGATAACGTGTGATGCCCAGTTGCTTTACATAGCCGGAAAGCGTTTCGTCGAAGGCCAGCAGCGGCTTACCCAGCTCATCATGTTCGATATGCATACGGCGCAACGTCACAGCGCCGCGCAGGCCGGTTCCCACCGCCTTGGCAAAAGCTTCCTTGGCGGCAAACCGTTTCATTAAATATCGTGCCGGATCGGCACTTGCGGAATACCCCGCCATTTCCGATGCACTTAACACGCGCTGTGCGAATCGTTCGCCATATCGTCCGTTTAATTCGACCATGCGACCATACGAAACGATGTCAGTACCTATCCCCCAAATCATGCGACCAGCAGTGCCTTCATTTTCTTTACCGCCTGCTCCAAACCAATAAACACCGCTTCCGAAATCACGGCATGACCGATGTTCAGCTCGCATATGTTGGGAATGGCGACAATGGGCCGCACGTTGTGATAGTTCAATCCATGCCCGGCATTGACCTGCAAACCCAGCAGATGTCCGTGAGCTACGGACCGCTGAATACGCGCCATTTCATGCCCGCGTTCCTTCGCGCTCTCTGCGTCGGCATATTTGCCGGTGTGAATTTCCACTACCGGCGCACCGGCATGCTTGGCAGCATCGAGTTGGCTTTCATCCGCATCGATAAATAATGAGACGCGTATGCCCGCCTCGGTACAGCGTTCGGTCGCGCGTTTCACTGCTTCGAAATGCCGAATTACATCCAACCCGCCTTCGGTTGTGAGCTCCTCACGTCGTTCCGGCACCAGACAAATATCGTGCGGCTTGATTCGCAGGGCATTGGCTATCATTTCATCGGTAACTGCACACTCAAGATTCATGCGCGTTTGCAACATGTCGCGCAGAATCACCACATCGGCATCCTGAATGTGGCGGCGATCCTCGCGCAAATGCAAGGTAATTGCATCGGCTCCGGCCTCTTCACAAATCAATGCCGCGCGAACTACATTGGGATAATTGGTTCCCCGCACTTGCCGCAGCGTGGCAACATGGTCTATGTTCAATCCGAGTTTAATCATCACGTCATCCTGTTTGGGCTAAGCTGCAAAGTGTGAAACGTAACAGAGGACTGACAATGTTGCAACGCACATCATTCATCCGAAACAATATTCCTGTTCACTTTTACGATAGGGAGCCTCTATTAATTCAAATTTGCGAGCATCCGCTTCGCGGCTTGCCTGCTTACCCCACTTCTAAGCCAGACAAGGCGCGAGTAAAAAATTGCGACGACGCATATGTATGATATGTTGGGAGTAATTTTTTATGAGTAACGCAGTATGGCAACGAAATTTGATTTAATAGAGGTTTCCAATATGCACTCACCAATTAGCTTATCATTTACCGCCTGATCCTTACCATTACATGAGTATCGCCCATGAATCCTGCACTACACAAAGTCATCGCCCAGGCTGAACAAGTTATCCTTGGCAAGCCGCACCAGATCAGGCTGGCTCTGGCCTGCCTGCTTGCGCGCGGGCACTTACTGATAGAAGACCTGCCCGGAGTAGGAAAGACCACCCTGGCCCATGCACTGGCACGTTCACTAGGCTTGCAGTTTCAGCGCATTCAGTTCACCAGCGACATGCTTCCCGCCGACATCCTGGGTGTCTCGGTCTATCAACGTGAAAGCGCAGAGTTCAAATTCCATCCCGGCCCGATTTTTGCGCAAATGATACTGGCCGATGAAATCAACCGTGCCACGCCCAAAACACAAAGCGCATTACTGGAGGCCATGGAAGAACAGCAGGTCACCACCGAAAGCGTCACACGGCCCCTGCCTACTCCCTTCTTCGTCATCGCAACGCAGAACCCTTCTAACCAGATCGGCACCTTCCCGTTACCCGAATCCCAGCTTGACCGCTTCCTGATGCGTATCCAGCTCGGCTATCCCGATAGTCAGGCTGAACGCGGCTTGCTTGCCGGAATTGAACGACGCGAGATTGTTTCCAAGTTGACTCCCCAGATGGAAGCCCACGAATTGTTGGCTCTGCAGCAACATGTCAAACAAGTATTTGTCTCACCTGCCCTGCTCGATTATGCTCAGGCCATTCTGCGCCATACCCGGGAATCAGCCCGCTACGTGCACGGCCTTTCTCCCCGCGCCGGACTTTCCCTGCTTGCTGCCGCACGAGCGTGGGCCGTGCTGGATGAACGAACTGCGGTGATTCCGGAAGATGTACAGGCCGTATTGCCGGGCGTGGCCAGTCATCGTTTGCAGAGCGTTCAGGATGTGCAAATCACGGACGGAGACAAACTGGCGCGCGAATTGATCGGGGCGGTGGCAATTCCCTAGTGGTTAAAACCGTGTTCAGCGCACTCAGACAAAAATTTCGCATCTGGCTGTTCCGCCCGAAAATCGAGAGCGGGTCGGTGACGCTCAACCAGCGTCGTATTTTTATAATTCCGACCCGGCAAGGACTCGGCTTCGTCGGCGTTCTGCTGGTAATGTTGCTGGGGGATATTAATTACAACTTGAGTCTGGGTTACGTGCTGACTTTCCTGTTGGGCACCACCACGTTGATGGCCATGGTGCATACCTTCCGCAACATGGCACAACTGGAAATACGTGCCGGACGCACCGAATCGGTATTCTCTGGAGAAATGGCAGAGTTTGTGTTTCATTTTCATAACACCGGCAAACTGGCTCGCTATCATCTCAAGCTGACCAGCAGCAACGTTCAGGAAGTGATATTCGACATCGCTGCCCGGCAAGGCATGGAGGTTAAACTCCCAATCCCGGCTACTCAACGCGGCTGGCTATGCAGCGGCAGACTGACCCTGTCCACCGAGTTTCCGCTCGGTCTATACCATGCCTGGTCCTACCTGCAGTTTGATACCCGTTGCCTGGTCTTTCCCAAGCCTTCCCCCCCTCACCCGCTTCCCGTCAGTGCGGCCCCCAATGGCACCGGAACACTCAATGTAACAGGCGATGAAGATTTTGCGGGATTGCGTAATTATGTGGCAGGCGATCCCATACCACGTATCGCATGGAAAGCTTTGGCTCGCGAACAAGGCTTGCAGGTCAAACAATTCAGCTCACCGCAGGGACAAGAATTGTGGCTGGAATGGGGACACCTCCCGGCACTTTCTGCCGAACGTAAATTGCAAATACTGACGCGCTGGGTGCTGGATGCTGACGCTCAGGGAATTCAGTATGGATTGCGCTTACCGGATATTGAATTACCCCCCGGACAAGGCACCTTACACCGGCTTGAATGTCTGCGAGCACTGGCCTTGTGCGGATTGCAAACATGAAGCTCAGTGCACCCTTCATTTATGGCCTGCTAGCCTGTGTATTACTGATCAGCGCACCGCATGCGGAACATCTTCCCTTGTGGGTCAGTTTAGTCAGCGCATTACTTATGGTCTGGCGAGCCTATCTGGTTTACTCAAACAAACCTTTGCCGCAGCGCGGCTTGTTATTCATGCTGATGGCGGGCAGCGTGGGCGGAATCTTCATTACTTTCCACACCCTGTTTGGACGCGAGGCGGGGGTTACCCTATTAATTCTACTAGCCGCTTTGAAATTACTGGAAGTCCGTTCCGAGCGTGACGCAACGATCGTCATTTACCTCGCTTGCTTCATCCTTATAACCGAATTTTTTTATTCGCAAAGCTTGCTCACGGCAATGCTCATGTTTGCCACCTTGCTCGTCATTCTTGCGACCTGGATACATCTGCACTCGGGTACACTGGCATTCATTTCCCGCCTGCGTATTGCAGGCATGATATTGCTTCAGGCGATCCCCTTGACGATCATATTATTTGTGCTGTTTCCGCGCGTCCAGGGGCCACTGTGGGGACTTCCTCAGGATGCCTACGCCAATACGGGTCTGGACGATAAAATGTCACCTGGCTCGGTTGGGCATCTTGTACTATCAGACGAAGTGGCATTTCGGATCACCTTCACCGGCACACCACCGCGTCGCAACCAGATGTACTGGCGCGGACCGGTATTGTGGAATTTTGACGGACAAACCTGGACTCCCGGCAAAAGCGCTTTTGGTCAAATCAAACCACCCCGTCTGGATAACCCGGGTTCACCTGCTAATTACACTGTCACGCTGGAACCGCACAACAAAACATGGCTGTTCACACTTGAGATGCCCACCAATATTTCAATACCTGCGGGTTTTACCTACGACTTTCAGGTATGGCAAAAGGTCCCTGTTACCGCGCGCCTGCGCTATACCGCTCACTCGCAACTCAGCTACCGCGCCAATATTGAAGAAGACCGGCGTCAACTGCAACGGGCGCTGATGATTCCGGTTAATCTCAACCCCCGCGCACAAATCCTCGCGGCACAGTGGCGTGCCAGTTCAGCCAACGACGAAGAAATTACCCGCAAGGCGCTTTCCTATTTTAACCATGAAGGTTTTCAGTACACTCTGTCACCTCCTCCACTGGGAACCAATGAGGTCGATGATTTTTTATTTGAAACGCACAAGGGATTTTGTGAGCATTTTGCTTCCAGTTTTGTGTTTCTAATGCGGGCTGCGGGGGTACCTGCACGCGTCGTAACAGGTTATCAGGGGGGCGAATATAACAACATTGGCAATTATTACATCGTGCGCCAGTCTGATGCCCACGCCTGGGCAGAAGTATGGTTAAGCGGGCGCGGCTGGGTGCGCATCGACCCTACCGCAGCCATCGCGCCTGCAAGACTCGAACTAGGAATGGCAGCGGCCCTGCCGGAAACCGATAGTGCCACGTTGCCGTGGATATCGCGCTCGCATATTTCATGGCTCAGCAACTTTCGCTTTAATCTGGATTCGCTAACTAACCAGTGGAATCAGTGGGTACTGGGTTACAACCCGGAACGGCAATTCGCTTTTCTGACCCGAATCGGTATGGAAGAGATCACTTGGCAAAATATGGCGTTCACGCTACTGGGAGGCATCGCATTATTAGTCGGACTTTTCACCTTCTTCATGCTACGCAAACTGGCTACTCTTAATACAGATAAAGCCCAACAACTGTATTTAAAATTTTGCGCCAAGCTTTCAAAGAAGGGCATTGTGCGGGAGATGCATGAAGGCCCGCAAGACTTTGCCGCGCGCGTTGCCCAAATCAAACCTCAGCTCGCCTCCCCCATTGCAAACATCACCGAGCTTTATGTCACATTGCGTTATACCAAACAGATTGACGCGGGAGCGTTGCAACGCTTAAGCCGCGCGGTGGCCGCTTTCAAGTTATAATCAAAAAATATTCACAGCAAAGGTTCCCTGAAGAAGCATCATGCAAATCACTCGCAGACTGGAATTCGATGCGGGCCATCGTATCCCCAACCATAACAGCCAGTGCAAACACCTGCACGGACACCGCTACGCGATCGAAATCACCCTCTCCGGCGACATTATCACGGCAGAAGGCATCTCTGAACAAGGCATGGTTATGGATTTTTCCGATGTCAAACGCATCGCAAAAGAACAGTTGGTTGATGCTTGGGATCACGCTTTTCTGGCCTACCGGGGCGACCATGTGGTGGTCGATTTCCTGAACGCGTTACCCGATCACAAAACGGTAGTATTCGATGTGCCACCGACTGCAGAAAATCTGGCAATGCTCGCATTTAAAATACTTGACAGCGCCTATCGTGATACCTATGGAAATCATTTGCATCTGGAACGGGTGCGCTTGTTCGAAACACCCAATAATTGGGCTGATTGTTTTAAATAACCGCGAATAATCATTCTGCTTCGCGCAACCAGGCATAACAAAATATTAACCACTGAGAAGGAACCATAATGTTCACATTGCCCTCCATGTGGAACCTGACCATCTCAACTCTGGTGTTCATTATTGCCGCGTGGTATCTCCATCGTTATCTGGAAGATCAAGGCATCCCCAAGGGCGTGGTGCGAAAGATACTAGTCTTTTTGCTTGCCTCGCTGGTTTCATGGGGTGCAGGGGATATTACAGATTGGTTGCATGATAAAATTGCCGGACCGCAACCGGTCGCTGAAACGCCCAATGATCTGTCTCAACTGTTAAAAGCGTTGGGGCAGCCACAGCCCTGACAGCTTGCAATCAGTTCCATCGAAATTCTTTCTAAATATAGGCTACAATTTTCAGCCTGACGAATCTTAATCTTCAACTACCACAAAGGACTCATATGAAACTCTATTACGCCCCAGGTGCCTGTTCTTTAGCTTCCCACATTGCACTTCAAGAATCAGGGTTGCCATTTGAAATTGATAAGTTGAGTTTTTCGACCAAAAAAACTGCCAGCGGCGATGACTTCATGCAGATTAACCCCAAAGGTTATGTGCCTACCCTCAAATTGAATGATGGCAGCATCCTCACTGAGGGGCCGGCGATTCTTCAATATGTCGCCGACCAGAATCCGGAATCCGGTCTTGCCCCCAAAGCAGGCACCATGGAACGTTATCGGCTGCAGGAATGGCTGACTTTCATCGGCACGGAATTGCATAAATCCTATAGCCCGTTGTTCAACCCGGCTTCTTCGGATGAGATAAAGTCCAATGCCCGGAATATGCTTACCAAGCGTATCGGATACGTGGAAACCCAATTGGCGAACAAATCCTATTTGGTGGGTGACCGGTTTACCGTGGCAGATGCGTATTTGTTCGTCGTATTGGGCTGGAGCGGGCATGTTGGCGTTGACCTGAGCTCATATCCAAATATTCAGCAATATTTGGGGAACATTGCCGCCCGTCCGGCGGTTCAGGCCGCATTGAAGGCAGAAGGACTTATCAAGTAGATTGCCCTAAAAAACGACTGCGGTGGCAGTGGTTCCAGCCGCAGTCAAATACCCTGCAGCAAGCTACAGGGAATTGAACCCCGATTTCTCCCTTCAAGCGTTCCTCTGGCCGAACTTAACATCGCGGACTGCATTTTGACTGTTGCATCCGCAACCCCTCCTCCCATTCAAAAGTTGAAAAAAACACTTAGGCCGAAATGCATAGTCATTTTTATGCACATCTAGTCTTTTTGGACTATATGAATTTGGATTTGTACCGTATACCATGACACGCAACGCTTTCCAGGTTAAGTTAAGGATTAATAAATGGCTTCGAAAACTCTTAATATCCAAAAAGATAACCCAGCAATACAGAGCGTTGCAAACTGCCCTATTCAATCCTGTCGGCTGCGTATTAATACTGAATCCGGCGCAGAAGAATGTTTGATGGAGTCTGTTAGGTCTTTGTGGACTAATCCAAACGCTGAAAATTATTGCGCAGATCCGTCCTGTATGAAATTTGTTGGTCAATTCAAAGCGATAACACGTTGAAGGCAATGACGCTACTTCAATTTAAATATACGCTCTCAGCACAAAACAATCCCGACAATGGCTACATTACGCTTGGTGGAAATAAAGTTCATCAGATTTATAATGAACGCGAATTCTACAAAGCGTTAGGGTACACAGAGGGAGTTTCAGTTTTAGGTGTGTTACCTGAAGAGTTTGTTTGGGATGAATATCGCAAAGACAATGGCAATAAATCCCACCTGTGCTTACAAGCTAAAATTATAGAATTTTTATTAAACAATTCCTTACTTTTTGCAATTCATTTTTCCGAACGATTCGGCCAATGTGTTGGTAGCTGTTCAGATTTTCCCAGGCACCAAAAATTAAACTGCACGTATTGCTTACTGCACCCCAATCAAAAAGAAGACAGTCCTTATTAATGATATGGAATGTGACAAAACCGGGGTGTTATTTCAGTACATCAACCAATAAACGATAGAGCTGTTTAGTCGAAACCGGTTTATGCAATACTGGAATATCCCTAGTTTGTGCTTCAATCATCATATCAGATGAGATGTCCCCGGTAATAAGTATGGCTGGCAAGTTTTTTCCCAACCTTGCCCGAATGTAATAAATTGCCTCGATTCCGGTACGCATTTCTCTCAGGCGGTAATCACTGATCAGTATATCGGGAGCTTGCTTATCAGCCAGAATAAGTGCTTCCTCTATGGATTCGGCCGGATCGCATTTACAGCCCCAAATGCCAAGAAGTTGACACATGCCATCCAGCGTATTCCTATCGTCGTCAATCACTAATATCCTTGCTTTTAGCGGTTGAAGGATATTAGCAGACTGCTCAATGTACTCATCTGATAAGGCAACGCTGATAATTGGCAAGCTGAAACGAAACACACTACCCCGTCCTGGAATTGAAGATAATGTCAAATCATCATTTAGCGTTTGTGCCAGTCTCTGTGCAATTGCCAAACCCAAACCCAGCCCATTGTCGCTATTTCGCTCCGGGTTGCCAAGTTGATGGAATTCTAGAAAAACCTCACGTTGATGTTCTGAATTGATGCCTATTCCTGTGTCCCATACTTCAATGACAGCTCGTTCCCCGTGACGACGACACGCTACCAACACTCCGCCGTTCCTGGTATAGCGAATCGCATTGGACACCAGATTTCGCAAGATCACTTCTACCAATGCAGGGTCAGACTGTACTTCTAAACGTGTCTCCCGTGTACGGTACACAATTCCCTTTTTATCTGCCAGGGGAGCCAGTTCATTTTCGACTTTATTAAGCAAAGGTTGCAATCTGAAAGGACGAAATACGGGTTTGATTACGCCGGCCTCGATTCGTGAATAATCAAGCAATGTTTTTATCATTTCGTTGGAAGCATCTGATGCGGCCCTGGCATTGGAAAGGAGTTGTCGCTGGTGTTCAGAAAGTTCCGTCCGTAAAAGCACATCCAGAAACAATCCCAGTGTGTGCATTGGTTGGCGTAGATCGTGGCTGGCAGCCGCGAGAAACCGGGACTTGGACTGTGTGGCTTCCTCGGCCTTTTCCTTACTTTTGATGATGTCCAATGTCGCTTCGTCGACGCGTTTCTGAAGAACCGAACGCTCATGCTGCAGCTGTTCAGCCATGAGATCGATTCCGTTAGACAGGACACCTAATTCAGTCAAGTTGGTATTGACCGAAGCTCGCGCTTCAAGATTGCCGTGTCCTATCTTGAGGATGGCATCACTTAGTTTGTTGATCGGATGAATAATACGAAGACTGGTGAGATTAACGACGTAACCGGTTAGTACCAAAAAAATCGCTGTTGCGACTAGCGCATAAATGAACTCATTCAGCTTAATCTTGTCAGTGCGCACCAAGCCTATTTTCAGGATAATCGTCCCTATGGAAGTGGCAACGGGCGAGGTTTCCAATTCATCCAGTTTCACTGTTTGCGGTAGAATCGATTGAAATATCAATAAGTTTTCATCGCCATAGTGAAGGACTGGAGACAGGTTGGCTGGCATTGCCTGTATTGTCCCGAGAAGTGCGCTTTTCTCGGCGTCGGAAAAATTACCCGCTTCAGCCAAAAGTTTGGATCCCGAGTTCAGAATGACAACCCCACGCACATCCTCTTGTTTGGCAACCATTTGTACCAAATTTTTCAGGAATGGCTGATTATTTGACACCACACCGTATTCACTGCTTGACCCCAGCTGACTGGCAATAAGTTTTGCCCGTTCGACAACGTGGCGGTCAAGTTCGTTGAAATAGCTGTTCAAAAAGAAAAATTCCAGACAGGCTGCTATAACGATCATCGGTACAAGCGTTAACAATCCAACATATCGGCGAATGCTGTATTGTTTCACGGAGCCTCCTTGCCCAAACTATTCATCCTGCGACGAATAACGTCGGTGGATTGCAATTCTAGCCCTAGTGATCTGGCCACCTCATTATTCAACAAGATGCTGAATTCACGTGAATATTGAGGCTCGGGCAGCTCTTTGGAACTTGCAAAGGAAAGTATTGTGGCAGCAATTTGATCTGAAATTTGCTCTTGAGTAGAAAAAACTGCCCCCAGAGCTCCCGCTGTAACATAGGATTGTGACATTCCGATAAAGGGAATGCCGGATCGAAAGGTGCTCAGCAGGATATTACGGATGGTGATGCTGTTATAAATTGTGTTATCCGGCAAGGCAAGCAAGACATCGCTGTTTTCCAGCAAGTCATCCAAAGCAGAAAATAATTTGTCAGGAGACATGACTGGCTTGGCGATCAACTTGACGCCACGATCAGAAGCTTGTCGCCGCATGTAATTTACATTGATGACATTATTCGGCGTATACAACACGCCTATTCTATGGCGATCCGGAAGGATGGCTTGTATAAAGTCCAGCTGTCGCGAAAAAGGTTGATCGAGATAAATCACTGAAATTGCAGTGAATCGGTTTTTTTCAGATAGTTGTGCCTGCACTTCCTCATAACCGGCCTTGGGAACCATTGCAACCAGCACGGGTAAACGAGTCTGCTTTGTAGCCATTTGAGCCGCTTTTACACCCACAGCAACGATCAAATCAGCCTGACTTTCGGTTGGGGGTTTTTCGGGTTGCTCCTGAACGGTAACCTGAATCGAGGCAGGTAACCTTATGCTCAACTTGCTGGCAAAGGATTGGTAGGGAGAAGTATTATCGCTAAGTAATACGATGACGCGAAGACTTTCTGCACAGCAAGCAGTCGGAAGGAAAGCAAACAGTATCCATAGAATAGCTCCCGCCGTTTTCAACAGGCAGGAAGATGTTCGGTTAACGTGAAACTCCCCAAGCGAGCCCCTGTCCCGGCTCCGCCCCTCTCGCTTCGCTCTCCTCAACGGGGGAGGACCGGGAAGGGGGAAACCGACACCACACGTTTCATTCTTCAGTGCGGCACATTTGCCATGCCCGTTAGAAACTAAATTTCGTAGTAAGGTAAGCACTTCAGTTAAATGGGTTTATACACGGCAGTCAAAATAAATATCGGTCAGGTCTAGCTAATCAAGCCCAAACGGCGGGCAGCAAAAACAGCTTCCGAACGACTTGACACACGCATGGATTCGAAAATTGCCTGAACATGAACGCGAATTGTATTTTCAGAAAGGTCCAACTGGCGCGCAATAATTTTATTAGACAACCCCCGGCCTAACATATCAAGAACCTCGAGCTGGCGAGGCGTAAGGTGCTGCAGTAACCTTGGCTGAGCCGGATAGCCGTTAGAAGTATATTCAAGCATTGCAGGAGTCTGCCGGCTCAGGGCAACGTTGACCGCATCAACGATTGTCTTTGCCGTATTGGATTTTGAGACAAAATCGGCAGCACCTCGCTCATGCGCCAACCTCACGGTTTCAGGATCATCTTGAGAAGACAGCATCAGCACATGAACAAGGGGCCACTTTCGTTTGAGCAGCTTAATGCTTTCCACACCATTCAAACCGGGCATGTGGATGTCCAGCAGGATCACATCAGGCGTAGCAGCTATTTTATGCAATGCCTCGATAATTGCACCTGCCTCAAACACCTGAACGTCTTTAATGTCAGAATCAATAACCATGCGTAATCCTGAGCGGAACATGGCGTGGTCATCAATTATCAAAATATTTGCGTGTTTCATAATCCATGATAAACAATTCGAAATCCGGCTTGATTGGCTGCTACCAATTCAACTTCACTATGACATATGCACGTTGATTAAAGAGGTTGCTGGCGATATATTCGGTGTAATCGGTTTTGAAAACATTTTGTACTACCAGAGCTACCTCCCCCCTCAATCCACCGACATCTTGAAATTTACGCACAACACGTGCATCGACTCGATGTTGCGTTGGCTGAAAATCGAACGATGGACGATCGTAGGGTTGCAAAAAACCTTGATAATAATAAGACGCACTGAAAGAACATTGATCTGTCAAACGGCTGGAATAAAGTAAGCTCGCGCTGTTTTTGGGTATGCTTGCTGCCAGTCTGTCATTGGTCCAGTTTGCTTGAGACGTAAGTGAGGAAAATGTTGCTGCGTTACTGTTTGCAAAGTCATGTGCAAAATTAAACGTAAGACGACCGGCTTCATCCCATGATTTTTTCACGGTAGCCTCAAAGCCACGATATTCTGCTGTCAATCCATTTGTAAACGTACCCGTTGAAGAATTTGCGAAAATTCCGTTGCTGAATTGATCCGAGAATAGTCTAAAATCCAGCAAAGTCTTGTAGCCAGGAAATTCCCCAATATAGCCAATCTCGTGCGAAACCAGCTTTTCCGAAGATAACCCAGGCGAATTAACCGTTGCATTGGGAATAAACAATACGCCGGGCTGAACTGTCGGGGTATTAGCCTCTGTTAAAGCTGGGGTTCGGTAGGCAACCGAAATTCCAGCTCTGAAAGTATGCAAAGGGGTCAAATGGAAGTTCAAGGCAATGCGAGGTGAAATGTTTTTGTGATCAGCGTCATCTCTTTCTAACATTTCGCCAATATTGAGCAACCAGCGAGGGGTAATTCGCCATTCATCATTGAAGAAAAACTGGAAGTCTTCCAGGACTATGGAAGAGGAAAAAAAGATCGGCATAGCAGGATATAAAAGTGGCAATGGCGGAATCAAGCTTTTTCCGTTGACCGTATTTCTCTGGTAATTCGCGCCGTACAC
>Ga0007854_10000586_pt1 | contig 23495 bp, 10 predicted proteins | sample CryBogCBH12Aug08_FD_60382 | JGI IMG/M metagenome (GOLD analysis project Ga0007854, IMG submission 60382) | Freshwater microbial communities from Crystal Bog, Wisconsin, USA - CBH12Aug08 | ecosystem: Environmental > Aquatic > Freshwater > Lake | place: Crystal Bog, Wisconsin, USA | collected... | reverse complement strand
TGGTGCATGCAACCCTTCGGCGGTGCTTGGAACGGCAGCGGAGATCTGGCTGTCTTTCCGCCAAGCATCAGTTTCGTGATGCCGATGAAGTTTTTTTACCCGAAGATCCCAAAGGTTGATTACCTCTATCAGAACCAACCGATTGTTCACTCGGGAGATTTCTCCAAGGCATTTGCCAGCTTCCCTAGCGAACTCTGTCTGACCTGTCCCGCCGATGCTGATCGGACAGAGGGTGGAAAGTTGGTCGATTATCATGGAGGACGTGATCTCGGTTTTCCTGACAGCCTCTTCGACAAGTTGAGGGGATTTCTTTTTGCCAAGACATCTTGGGATCCGATGGCTACCGACATGCACTTTGAAGCTCGTCAGGATACGACCTTCGCCTCCCATGACCATGCGGCTCGAGGTGATTTCACCTTTTCCTCAATGGGTAGGGCTTGGGCAATCAACGGTTTTCGGGAGACTGAAACCAAACATCATAGTTGCATCACGATCGATGACCGTGGACAGGGCTATTTCCCTACCCCTGCAAAGTGCTTGGGAGTAATCCAGAATGCCTTAGTGGCTTTCGGTGTCGTGGATCTAAAGTATTGCTGGGACTGGTTCTGGATAAAGAGTGTCTTTGTCGAACCACCGGAGCGACTTCAGAGAGAACATCTGGAGGACTACCTTGTTCCGCAGGAAAGGTTGCTAAAGCGCTTCTCATTGAAGGACTTTGAGAAAGATCCTTCGCCCTCCGTTGCGGCCTATTACAAGGGGTATCAGGCGGGAGATCCGCGGATGTGGGGTGAAGACGAATGGGTGGTGCGGGCTCCCCATTATCCTGTCCGGAAGGCATTCCGCACCGCCGGCTTGGTGCGAGGCGCTCACCCTTATGGACTGATCATGGATGATATACGCAAGGATGATGCGGAGCATCTCTATAACTGGCAGATGGTGGTTCCTACCGAGGTTGATCTAGTCGGCATGAAAGGCAGCGACATCATTCTTGGAGATGTCTGGTCGCCCCGTGAGGAGAAGACCCCTGGATTCTCTCCATATCGGGAGAGGGGACTGCCCAAACCTTGGCCGGGAACTCCACTGCTTCTTGTCCGGATCCTGCAGGCGAACCAACCCGACATTCCGACGTTGACGCCGGCAGCACGTCTTGAAACCGGCGAGTGGGTGAAGACCGACGATACCCATCAGTTTGCAGGACGCTCCTTCGGCATAGCCAAACGTCTGGTGATTCCCAGTCGGAGCATACAGCCTGATTTCAAGGTGCTCCTGATTCCGTTCCGTGATGGGGAGAAACCTCCGGAAACCAATTGGAATGAGGATCGCTCCATCGCCACATTAATCTGGCCCGATCAGCATGACGAAATCCGTTTCAAGGCTACAACGAAGGGGCTAACCTCTGTTTCAATCAAGCGTGATGGGAAGGAAATCTTGAATACCTCGGTATCAAAGAGCCCTTAATTGATCTTGATGCACTAGTGGTTGTTGTAGTCTACAGACGCAGGGCATCCTAAGCGATCGCAGCCTTCCGCAGACGGCCGGATCAGATTCTGAACAGCACCGTGCTATCCACGGCCTTGGGCTTAGGCTCCGCAGTACGTCGCTGATTAGATCGGAAGACTTCTTGTCTTCAGGGATAGTCCTTTCTCAATAACGAAACGCTATCGTACCAGCTCCCAAATGTTTGAGAGCTAGCCAATAAGAAGAGATACGAAGGCTTCCCTTTAAATTAACATTCACTTGGAATGTTGGGACCATAAATTCGGTTGCTCTTCTTCGGTCTCATACCTAAAGAACCATGATCAAAAGTGTGACTTAGTTGGATTTAGTCACACTTCTACAGAGACAAAGCGTAGGGTTCGAATCCATCGCTCACCGCCATTTTTACTTTTGGTAAGTCCTCCACGAAATCATATTTTATAAGCCCATAGGAGCAGTACAACTCAAGAGGGTGATGCGAGTCCGTCCTTTAAAGACGGGCGGAAAAGGGGTGCTCAATCCCTTTTTTAAGATGTCAGGGGTGGAGACGGCTGACAGTATTACTACCACCCCCATGAAAGAGCCCATCATCCCGATTCTTGCTGCCATGCTGCTGGCAGCGCCGACTGCGTTGTTAAAGGCAGATGATTCGCCAAAACCACTAGAGAAACCAAACATCGTTTACATCCTCGCCGACGATCTTGGTTACGGGGATGTGCAGAGCCTCAATCCGGAGCGCGGCAAGATTAAGACGCCCAATGTCGACCGCCTAGTGTCTCAGGGCATGTCGTTCACGGATGCGCACGCCGGAGCGGCGGTCTGCACGCCGAGTCGATACGGCATTCTGACAGGGCGTTACGCCTGGCGGTCCAAAATCCAAAAAGGGGTGATGAACAACTACGGACCCCCCTTGATCCAGCCGGATCAATTGACAGTCGCCTCCATGCTCAAGCAGCAGGGTTACTACACAGGTATCATCGGCAAGTGGCATTTGGGTTTCACAATTGATGGAGCATCAGGCAAAAAAGCTGGAGCGGCTCCGGGCAAATTCATGGGCGCGCCGCTAGGCAGTGTCACGCATGATGGTCCAACCACCCGCGGTTTTGACAGTTACTTCGGATTTCATCACGCACGGATGATGAAGTCATTTTTCACTGATGACCGCGTCACGCAGATCATCGAGCCTATAAACGTGCTGCCAGCCTTGGTGACACGCACCCAGGAATTTATCGCCGAGCACACCAAGAGAGGCCACCCCCCCTTCTTCCTTTATCTTGCGCTCAGTTCGCCTCACATACCCATCGTCCCCACGCCCGAATGGCAGGGTAAGAGTGGCAGTCTTGGGGCATATGGCGACTTCGTCATGGAAACCGACTGGGCGGTGGGCCAGATCCTCGAGGCGATCGACAAGGCGGGTATCGCCAACAACACCATCGTCATGTTTGCCAGTGATAACGGCTTTTCACCACATGCGGGCAAGAAGTTACTGGAATCGCAGGGCCATTTTCCCAGTGCCGACCGGCGCGGTTACAAAGCCGACATCTGGGATGGAGGGCATCGAATTCCCTTCGTCGTGCGATGGCCCGGCACGGTGAGTGCCGGCTCGCATTGCGATCAGATCGTTAGCCTGGTCGATTTCATGGCAACCTGTGCCGACATCTTGAAGGTCAAGCTTCCCGACAACGCAGCCGAGGATTCCGTCAGCATTTTGCCGGCGCTGTCGGGGACCGACCACGGACCGTTGCATGAAGCAATCGTCTATCATTCCATTTCCGGACGTTTTGCCATCCAACAGGGTCAGTGGAAGCTGGAACTCTGTCCCGGCTCCGGCGGATGGAGCAAGGACCCGTCTGATGCGATAGCGGTGAAGGATGGCCTGCCGTTGATCCAGCTCTATGATATGACCTCTGACGTGGGAGAACAACACAACATGGAATCCAAGCACCCTGAAATTGTGAAACGCTTGCTCCCGCTTCTGGAGAAATATATCGCAGACGGTCGCAGCACTCCGGGATCGAAGGAGAAGAACGAGACCGATGTGGATATTTGGAAAAAACAGCTTAACGATGGCAAGCTGCCCGTATTGGATGATTGATCGCAGAATCCTCGACAATCTCTCCGGCACAAGAGCGCCATCGTGTAGGACTTACTCTCGTTGAATCTCACATGGAGCTGTTGATTATTGGTCTCCCCATTTCTCCAGATGCTTCTGGAAGTGTTTTGGATCGCCGATCCTTGGGCTACGGCGCCAGTACGTCAATGATTAGACTGGAGGGCTTCTTGTCTGGAGAAGGGATAGATGACAGGATCCCGAACTGACCCCATGAATCTTCCCCTCCTTGCATCCCTGCCACTGGTGCTTCTCGGTCTGACAATCCGACTCCATGCCGAGCAGGAGGAGCCCCTCAAAAACATCTCCACGGAAACTAGTGGCGAACGCATCGACGGGAAAAGCGTGGTGGAACGTCAGAATGCACTTCTGAACTACTGCGCGGGACTTCAACCTCTCAAAAAGACCCCCAAAGAGACCATCGACATCTATCTTTCGCGGGTCCTACTGGACAGGGATCGGGAGGGGGCTTTCAGGGACTGGGAAAACTGCGCCAAGTTCACCTACGATGAGGCAAAGATAAGAATGGCCGCATCCAAGACCGGCAAGGAAGGCCCCGCAGGGGCTTTGGGACTAGAACCATTCGACAAGTTTGGCCTCGTCTATGCATGGATGATCGCACGCGATCACGCCACAGTGCCGGAGAACATCATCAAGTACACTCATGGCCTTGTTTCCCTCTGCCATCATAAGGTCTGGACCGGTTACGGCGCCCTGAACTACCGCCTGATGATGGATGGATCGGGATTCATCGCCGCGGAGCAATGGCCCGATCTAGTCGATGCGGATGGACTCAATGCCGAGGCAATAAAGACCGCAACCAAAGAGCGCCTCCTCGGTTATTTTCAGGATATCGTCCACCGCAACTACCATGAATACGGTGCGAGCGCCTATGCCGGTGTCGACATGGGATGCGTCAAGATGCTGGCCGATGACTCCAAGGATCCCGAAGTGCGGCAGAAGGCCGAACTGACCCTTGACTGGATGCTCCTGAACCTCACCTGCGCCTGGAACCAAGGCTACTGCGTCACCCCAGCGGGTCGCGCCAAGTACATTGGCGCTACAATCACCTCACCCGATGATATGGACCCCCTAGCAGGAATTGGATGGATCTACTTCGGTGCCTTGCGCCCGATCAATCCGACAGCTCCATTCCATACGTTCTGGTTTGCCTGTCCTGGCCACTATTCGCCTCCAGGAGTCTTCACCACTATAGCTCAGGATCGGAGAACGCCATTCCTCCACCTGGGGGCATTCTCCGAACCTTCCAAGCAGGAGGAAAGGATGACGATCTACCATACCCCGGCCTACAGCCTGGCAAGCGAATGGAATCCGATCAGCGACCCGCATGACGGAGCACCCAAGGAGAACCGCCGGCAGATGCTCAAATGGATCTCGGATAAGCCATTCAGCACCTTCACTCCGATGCAGGACAGCGTCGCCCGTCCATACAACAAGATGGATTACGCCGAAGGAAAGCCGAATGCCTTCGGTTACGGCGAAAACCCCTACACCCAAGTTCTTCAACACGAGGGTACTCTCATAGGCATCACCGATGTAGATTCAGGCTATCCCCTCTTCAAGACTTACGTTCCCTTCAGTACGAGTGGTTCGATTATTCAACGTGCGGAGAAGGATGGTTGGGTCTTCTGCCACGGCGGATCGGTGCTTTTCGCCTTCAAGACCTTGAAACCATCCTCATGGGATCCGACTTATGGCAAGGAGGCGCCCAAGCTTCATGCCGATGTACTCGTCTGCAATGAACGCCTCAACGGATGGGTTCTGGAAACAAGTTCCGTTGTTCCATATGCTGGAGGTGGTACGGATCAGGAACTCGCTAGGTTCATGGCGGCGATTCTTTCAAAGCCTCGCGTTCAAAACACATCACTTGATGGCCCCCAACCATCCTTCGAATACCTCTCGCTTGATGGTCATCTGCTAGGGATCACCTTCTGCCCACTTGGCCAAAACTACAACGGACAACATAAGATCGATCACAAAGTTGTTGATTACAGCTCTTGGCCACTTCTATCAAATCCTTGGGTTTCCCAGCAGCTCAACGGTGACCAACTAGAGATCCATCACGATGGACAGTCACTGGTTTATAACTTCAAAGATTGGAGGAAGAAATAGCCTGATTCAATCACATGAAACACCACCTGATCATTGCTGCTTTGCTACTGCTCTCGCTGGATTGGTTTTCAAACGCAGGGGCTGCCATCCTCCAATCCTGGACGTTCGAGGATCCCGACCCTTTTCACGGGCTGACAATAGAGGGTGAAAAACCCGAAGTGGTGATCGATCCGCTCTCTCCCACCAATCACATCATGAAGGCTGTGTTGCGTAGGACTTCCATTCGACCGGAACGCTCGGAAGTCCGCTTCGGCAAGCCCGGCTTCAAGGAAGAACGCTGGGTGGGCGTGCGCATCATGCTGCCAGAGAAAAATATTCAACCTTTCCAATGTTTATTCCAATTGGGACCGTTGTACGGGTTGGATAATTCAAACGCAGGAGGTTGGTATCAGATTTTGGCCAAGTCCGGAGCGGACTTCATCTGGTCGATCCGAGGGTTCACGGAGAGATTCAATTCCTCTGGGGTGCATGAAAACACCGGATCAATTGAAGTGGAAAAATGGACAAGTTGGGTCATGCATTACAGGTTGAGCGATGATGCAAGCGGACTTGTCGAAATCTGGAAAAACGGCGCCAAGGTTCTGGATCGACATGGAAGGAATGCAAGACGGGGGGACCGTATCCCACTCAAATGGGGAATCTACATAGGAATCGGAAACAAGTTATTGCAGGATTCAACGGTGTATTTCGACGACATTTTTTATGGAAATGAGTCATCCAGCCTCGAAGAAATCACCTCGCACATGAGTAGATGAATTTTCTATCTATCAGAAATTGGAAGCACACTTATTATCCTTAGAACATGCCCTCGTTCATTAATCGGTTTACTCTTGCCTTCCTTCTTCTTTTTTTTCGACTGCAAGGCGCTGATGTCTCATCTGAGACATCATCAGACTTACCTCCGGCAACTTGGATCGACAAGGATACAGGACACCGCATTTGGCGCCTCTCAGACGAACCCAACTCTTCCGGGCTCTACTTTAACATCAACGCCTACACAGCCGACAAAAAGTCAGTCATCTACACAGCGCCCGATGGCTTTCATGCCATTGATCTCGCTTCCAAGAAAAGTCGTCTAATCCTCCCTAGAAAGGGGCTTGATCTAAAATCCACTGTAATCGTGGTCGGCAACAAAACCTCCTCGGTATACTTCACCCGACACGAATCAGACCTAGACCCGGAAGATTCCAAGCACAAACTCGACTCCATTTGCAAAGTCGATGCCAACACAGGAAAGGTTACCAAGTTGGCTATTATTCCAGCCGGTCACATCTATTCCATTAATGCTGATGAAACTCTGGGCGTCGGCACCTACGAAGATGGCCCACCCGCAGCCGGCAGCAACTACGATCCCAATGGATGGAAGCCTGCTCTGGATGCCAACGGCAAACCGATTCACGGTCCTCTTGTCCAATCCGCCAATAAGGGGGAGCAGATGAAACTTCGTCTTGATGCCCGTATTCCGATGGTCCTCTTTACCCTTGATCTCAAGAACGGCAAAGTGACATCCCTCCTCCACACCACAGACTGGCTAGGCCATCTCCTCTTCTCTCCCTCCGATCCAAGCCTCCTCATGTACTGCCATGAAGGACACTGGGATAAGGTTGATCGCATCTGGTTCATACACACCGATGGAAGCGGCAATACGCTCATGCATAAAAGGAGGATGATTGGGGAGGTCGCAGGCCATGAGTTCTGGGGAATTGATGGCAAGTCCATCTGGTACGATTTGCAAACACCCGGCTCCGCAGTCTACTGGCTCGCCGGTTATAACACCGAGACTCACCAATGTACTTGGTATCATATGGATTCCAATGATCGCTCGCTTCACTTCAATGTGACTCAGGATGAAAGCCTCTTCTGCGGCGACGGCAGCGACCCCAAGGGCAACCGCTTCCCTGAAGTAGCGTGGATCAAACTCTTCTACCCCGAGTTAAGAAAGAATGATGGGGCCATAGAGACTCCCGAACTCATCCGCCCAGGTAAGTTTCGAATGGAACATTTGGTCAATATGTCAAAACACGACTATCGGCTCGAGCCTAACGTCCGTTTCACCCCAGACAATAAGATGGTCCTCTTCACCGGCAATATGTTCGGCCCCAGCTATGTTTTCGGGGTCGAAGTCGCGAAAGCGCCTGCTGATTCCGCCGATTCCAAACACTAATTTCTTAAATGAAACAGATCATTATTCTGCTGCTGATCTGTGCTCCCCTCAAAGCGACTCTAGAGACCGAGACTAAACAAAGCGCAGCTTCTCTGGCGCATGAAGCGGCTAAAAATTATCCGCTGAGAAAGACTTGGTTGCTTAACCTTTTTCGTGAGTTTAATAAGTTTCCAAGTAATCCCAGAGCCGGGATGCCCATTGTACTGGCAAAATTATTCCTGAGTCCTGCAAATGATCCCCAAGTACAGGCGATGGCCTATGCCGCAGGGATCATGGATTTCAAATGCTCCTTCGACCGAGGCAAGAATGGTGAAATTTACGGGGAAATCTTCACTTACCCCTGCTTGGCCAGGTTTTTATATATGTTCGGCGACCGACTGTCATCCGAACAACGAGAGCACCTCAAATCACAACTCCTTACCCGCGCTCAAGACTTTCTAAGCCATGGCACTGAGAATCATGCGATCATGCGCATCGCGAGTGGTTATCTCATCTGTCAATACTTCGCTGGAGAAACGTGGACAGATGATAAAGGAAAGAAATGGAAAAGTGAAGAAATGATGAAGGAACAAAAAAAACTCCTGCTCCAGCGCGGAAAAGGATTTTTCCGAGCCTCCAATCAGGAAGTTCTTTCCAGTACTTATATTGTGCCCAACGTCTATCCTCTTCTTAATCTTTATGATTTTGCCAATGACCCTGATGTAAAAACAGCTGCTGAAGCTCTCACTCTTTATCACCTCTCGGAGCTTGCTCTGAATGATTTTGACGGATTCATCATACCGCCCTTCCAAAGGGAGAATGCTCGACAGGAAAAGTGGGGGCCACCTTCTGGCATGCAGCGCTATGGGCCAATCGCACCCTATTTGCTATGGCTGTATTGGGGACAAAATTACCCAATGGCCGAGGATCTCTCAAAATCCATAGAACCGGCATATAATGTCTTCTTTGCACTTTCCAGCTGGACCCCACCCGAGGTGATCGGGCGTATCGCCTTGGGAGAGGGAGTTCCATACTCCATTCGGTCCTCGATTCCGAGTTTTGCCTACTGGGGAACCGGTAAACCTAATGAGACACTGCGCAGTGTCTGGCGAGACCATGATTTTGCAATCGGGGCAACTCCCCTACAGCGATTTAACCCCGACGGGTTTTTCCTTGATTATAACCAGTTCGGCATTGTCTGGACCTCGAAACATCGTTTCAACTATATTGAATGTTTCCAGCCATACTGGCGCAGTAATCTAGGGGAAAATTCATGGAATCACGGCTCAACATCGCCATTCGAGCAGGCTCTCCATCATAAGAACACTGCCATCATCCTTTTCGACATCCCTAGTGCCGACCCTTGGGCTAAACGGGGTCGAGCCGACTGGTGCAGCCAGCGTGACAAGCACTACGACCAGCTCTTTCAGCTTGCACAGTGCCGTTTCTCCAAGACGGTTGATCAGTTAGTGACCGATGGCGATTGGTATTTCCTGCGAGAAGGTAATGTCTATGTGGGCATCCGCGCTTTGCGTCCAGGTAGCATTTTGAAAACTGATATCAACGATAACGGCCTAGAAGATTTTAATGTTATCAAGAGTTATGCATCCAAAACCGGATTCCTCTTTGAAGTCGGCACAACCGCCACACGTGGAAGTTTTGACAATTTTCGCCGCAGTTTGAAGGCAAACCCTTTGAGTATCGACTGGAACAAGCTGCAGGTTAGTTACCGCAACACCGACGGAGACCAGTTGTGGATGCGTTACAACCCCGACTTGACCGAGGACAAGGACCACATCATTACCCTCGCACCGGAAGCCAAGATCAACGAGGTTCCTCTTAATCTGGCTGATTGGCCGATAACAGAAAGTCCTGAAGTCACTCTTAAGGATTGTATTCTAAAGATCGGGAATAATTCCGATCGTATCCTCGTGGATTGGCAAAAAGAATTACCTGTCATCTCGCGCTAGCGATCAGAGATTTGATCCTCCCTCCATTTCATAACTGAGGACTGCGAAAGTCATTATTGCCCGAAAAAGGATCACCAAATATGGTCATCATGTGATTTCCCCCACGTTTCAGCAAATCCTGATGGGCACGTTGCTGCTCTTAGTATCCCCTCTCTCAGCTAAAGACTTCTACGTTGCCCCCAACGGAAATGATGCGAATCCAGGAACTCAAGTCAATCCATTTGCAACACTCCAACACGCACGCGATGCAATTCGGGAAGCGAAGAAGAAAGGGGATCTCGGGCCGTTCTCCGTTCAGCTTGCTGGCGGTCTCTACATGCTGCCTGAGACACTCGCACTTACGCCTGGAGATTCTGGAACGAAGGATTCACCCGTAGTATGGCGTTCAGCACCAAACCAGCAGGCGGTGTTAAGCGGAGGGCAAGTTATAAGCGGTTTTAGTGAAAACACCGTGGGTGGCATACGGCGTTGGACAGTCGAGCTACCTGAGGTTAAATCAGGAGCAGAATATTTCAGACAGCTTTTTGTCTCCACCGGCGGCGAGCCATATGAACGCCGCTTCCGTCCTATGATTGGAATGAAGCGCGTAGACGGTCTGACGTATTCGCCCAAACGCATCAATCCTCACGCGCATCATCGTGAAGCTCAAAAAGATTTTTATTTTGCCCCGGGTGATTTCAAACAGTGGAAAAATCTAGGCGACATAGAGGTTGTAATTTTGCACGTCTGGAGCTCCTCAAGAATGTTAGTCCAGAACGTTGATACTGAAAACAATATCGTTACCTTCACTGCCATGCCGACGTTTGCGGTGAATCAAGATGGACTACAGCCTTATTTCATTGAAAACGTCAAAGAGGAGCTGAAATCACCTGGGGAATGGTATCTGGATCGCCCGACAGGCGTGCTCACCTATCTGCCAAAAGATGGAGAAACCTTGGCAAACACGCGGGTCGTGGTTCCTCACCTCGTCAACGTGATGACCTTGACCGGGGATTATCTCAAAGACTCCTTTGTAGAAAATATCACCTTCGACAACATAGTATTCTCACACAATGAATCACCGCTCCCCCGAGAGGGATACAGCGGACCGCAAGGCAATCCTGATGTTCCTGCAGCAATCGAGTTGAAAGGCGCTAAAAACTGTAAGTTCCTCCGCTGCACGGTTTCTCAAACTGGTAATTACGGCATCGGCATCGGACTTGGTTCACAGAGCAATTCAGTCATCGGATGTCGCTTGTTCGATCTTGGCGGCGGGGGCATCAAGATTGGCGATATTCACATGAAGGAAGATGCAAAGTATCCTGAACTGCCGACAGGCAATCGCGTCGAGAACTGTGCCATTTCCGATGGCGGCATCATGTATTTCTCAGGCAACGCTGTTTGGGCCGGGATTGTGCGCGATACGGTTATCAACCATAACCTGATTTGGAATTTTCCATATTCCGGCATTGCAGTCGGATGGGCTTGGCATTCCAACCCCACATCCTGCGCATCAAATCATATCGAGTATAATTACATCAGCAATGTACTCACTCTCATTGCAGACGGAGCCAGTATCTACACACTCGGTCGCCAACCTAGCACCGTGATCCGCGGCAATGTAACACGCGACAACGTGAAAAGCCCCTTCGCCAAACATTATTGGCAACTAGGACTGTATTTGGACGAGGGTTCTTCCGAAATGCTAGTGGAGAACAACTTCGTCTATCACGTCGGAACCCAAGCATTCAACATGAATGGTGGTGCTAAAAACATCATCCGTAACAACATCCTTGGACCTGTCTATGATTTTGATGGAACAAAAGAGGTATATATTCGTTGCCATAAGAGACCATATGCACATTCAAATATTTTCACTCATAACCTGATGTATTTCGATAGCGTCAACATGGTAGAGCCGGGCATGGACAAATCGCTCTTCGACTGCAGCGCTAACCTCTACTGGAATTTTGCCCAAAAACCATTTTTCTTCTGCGGTAAATCCTTCGCCGAATGGCAGGCAGGCGGCGAAGATGCCGGCTCAATCAATGTCGATCCGCTTTTTGAAGACCCCGCACACGGCGATTTCCGACTGAAAAAATCATCGCCGGCTTTTTTGCTTGGATTTAAGGAGTTCGATATTGCAGCTGCAGGACTTGAGCCGGCTTTCAAGAATGTCGCGACCCACTCAAAGACAATCACGCCGCCTTTTTATGCCATGAAGCTTCACGAGCAGCGCCCATTTACAGGCTTTGATCTAAAGCTGAATCAGGTTCCGGTCGGTATATTGCCACACGGTTTCACACTTTACGGAGGTATACCTGAAGCAACTTTCCGGGTGGATGACGGTGTTGGAAAAAATGGCGGTCACGCATTGGTAGCAACCACCAAGAAAAATGCCGCAAAACCATTTTATCCATATCTAACCTATCAACTCCCGAGACAACTTGATCACGGGACTCTGACCTTTTCCTGCGACATCAAACAGAAGGCGGATGCCCCCGCAATACTTGACATTGGTTTCAGGGATTATTCCAAGCGCGGGAACTTGAAGAAGGAATTCATCTCATCGCCGAATGTGATGTTCACCTCAAAAGGCGAAATCAAGTCTGGCAATACCATCATAACCACGACCTCCCCCGGCAGTTGGAACCATGTAGAAGTCTCGTTTCCACTCACGGGGATTGAGCGAGAAGCCTCCATAACCGCAACACTAGCCGATGGCACAAAAAAAGAAATCAAGTGTCCCTTGGACTCCAATTTCACCGCCGTAACTGCACTAGGGCTATTCTGTAGCGATGCGCTGAACGGAGTCTGCTATATTGACAATTTACATCTGGAAGACAATGAGCAGGAAGTTCATTGATGTATTTGGCCTGCATTGGGGGAGAAGCGATTAGGTACAATTGGTATAACCCAGTAATAAAACCCCTTCTTCGCATTCATTTTCTGTCTTAGTGAAATTCCCCACAGTGTTAACATCTCCTGAAACAATCCACTTTTAACTTTTGTGGTATATTCCAAGAAGTCGACCCTCATAACGCTGCTGCTACTTGCTAAGCTGTCTGCAGTTTATAGTTCCGAAAGGCTGGTTGCACCCATCTGTTACTCGGTATCTGACCAACTTAAACTGACCGCGAATGGGTTCGAAGTGCCGGTGGTCCGGTGTACGGAGGTTTATGATTACAGCAACTTCTCCACAAATGGACCCGTCACAGTCACCCTCAGCGCGGCTGATCCAATCAGATCATACAACATCAGTCCCCACTCCCTTCATATTGATACATCGGTACAAGGCAACACCCTTACCTTCACGCTGAAGAAGCCAGCATACGCAATCGTTAAGATTAACGCGTTGAGAGAGATTGTGATCGCGGTTGACGGCGTGGAGACCGATATCCCGCCCTCGTCCGGTTCTGGAATCTACAATATTTCAACGGAACCCTACCGTACTGACAACTCAGGACAACAGTATGCAACACAACCAATTCAAGCTGCCATCGACGCAGCCAACAAAGCCGGAGGAGGCATTGTTTTTGTGCCTGCCGGTGTTTACAAGTGCGGCAACCTATTCCTCAAGAGCAACGTTTCACTCTACCTACAAGAGGGAGCCGTCCTTCGTGGTTCTGGAATTCCTGCCGACTACTCGCACGACTTTAGAAAAGTAAGTGTGGGTGGAATGGACGGCACATGGTTCATTTCAACGGAAGCTGGCGCCAAGGATGTCCGAATATTCGGCCGGGGAACAATCGATGCTAATGGAGGAGTAATGCGTACTCGAGACCACTTTCTAAGCCACGCAGTCGTGCCCATGGCGTGCAATGGCTTCACGATGGATGGGGTAACCGTGCGCGACGCAGGTCTCTGGAGCGTGATCCCAACTCGTTCCAATCACGTTAAGATCCAGAACACAAAAATATACCAGGAAGACTCCCTTACCACTGAAAATGACGCGCTTGACGTTCAAGAGTGCCAGGATGTCCTTGTAGATCATGTGATTGGCATCTCTCAGGACGACTCCTTTTCCACAAAAACATGGGGCAGAAACGGGAAGGAGTTGAATATGAAATATCCTGGAAATCCCCAGGGACTCAGAAACGTCGTATTCAATGACTGTATCGCCTGGAGCCATTGTGCTGCTTTTAAAGCGGGAAATGGTTCAGGACAGGAACAATCGGATGTTACGTTCCGGAACAGTTGTGCCTATATGAGCCGGTGGCCGATCAAGATGGAGCCAAAGAATGGTTCTGCCACATACCGAAACTTTAACTTTGAGAACATCGATGCAGAATCTTACTGGATCGAGACAGGGAAGGGTCAAAACCGTTGGTTGTTCATCCAGCTTGCAACCGCCGGTCATATTGAGAACGTGAAGATCCAAGGCATTCATCTGGCGTCCCTTGGAGAAGGGGCCTCGATGCTGCTGGGGTATGATACTGAGCACCGAATTGATGGAATTAGTTTCCAGGACATCGCTGTAAACGGTGTCTCTGCAACCTCACTGAAAGATCTCAATGTCACAAAAACCAATTCGTTTGTTAACAATGTGACCATTATAACCGGCACATCGGAAACAACCTTTTCATTAGGAGATTTCCAGCGAAAGATGCCTCCCCATTGACTGATATCTGCTCTTTCTAAAGAAACTCAAAGGAGACAATGGAAAAATCATCCTCGAGCAGTTCGCTTCCATGAAGTCTGTGGATCTCCTTTAGAATGCTTTCCAGACTTCCCCTATTGATCCCGGCGATCAAGTCTGAAAATTCATCATAACTCATCATCTTTCCATCGGGACGGTCGATTTCATAAACTCCATCGCTAAAGAGATAGAGAATAGAGCCGTGAGATGCTTTACACACTCGCACTTCATATTCAGTGGTGGGGAAAACTCCGACAACCGAACCTTTGGCAGTAAGACGGACACGTTCGCCACCTTCCCTGATGAGGATAGGCGGTGGATGACCTCCGCATGCGAAACGTATTTCTTCCTTGGATCGAGAGTAAACACCATACCATGCAGTAAAAAACATCTCGTTGTTTTGCTCCATGGGGAAGGAGTAGTTGAGGGTTCGGAGAACAGCCGCAGGATCATGAAAATCCGTTTCTGGAAGTGATGTAGTGCGTAGGACGTTAACAACGCTTGTCGCCAACAGTGCAGCACCGACACCATGGCCGCAAACATCAAGAAGGTAGAAGGAAAGATGATCCTTATCCAGCCAGTGGTACCCGAAGGAGTCACCGCCGAGCTGGCTTGAAGCTTCAAAAATCCAGTCGGTTTTCACATTTCCGTCCATCTTTGGCGGAAGAACTGCCCGCGAATACGATGCAGCTTGGGCAAGTTCAGCAGCCATCGAGCGGTTTGATCGTTCGACTTTTTCCATTGCTTTGGCGAGATCTTCGGTACGCTCCGAAACGGTCCGTTCAAGATTGGAGTTCCAGTCTGAAAGACGTTTTTCCCTGAGTCGAATCTCTCCCGCCATCAGAGCGAATCCTGAGGCAAACTCTCCAAGTTCATCTTGGCGTTTCTGGATACTGGAGAGAATTTCACCACCTCTTTCATAAAACCCCTCCCTGAGGCTGCCGGTGACTTTCTGGAGATCCCGAATCGGTTTGGCAACCCTACCGGCCACATAGAAGACAACTCCTAGTAGCATGAGGAGTCCCACACCCCCGATGAGAAGAGACTCTTCGGCAAGGTGGCGAGCGGGTGAAATGATCATGCTGTAGGGGAATGCGAGTACTAGTTTCCAGCCTGTCGTCCGGCTTTCCGCCCAACAGACCATCTTGTCACCGTTCTCTCGGATGTGCATCCAACCGCTGCTGCTAGAAAGAATTTCATGGAGATGGACAGAGGTGAGTTGAAGTCCATGATCGGAAAGGGAGCCCATGATCTTATCTTTATCCTTATCGCAAGTCTTTGGTGCCCGTTTGCCAAGACGATCGCCTGAAGCTATAATCACGGCACCATTACCGGAGATAAGATAGGCGGAACCGCGATTCGCCCCAGGTTCGATTTTTTGGCGTCGCAAGGCGGAGGTGACTTTCTCCCTTCCGAAAAGATTCGCGCTAAATCCTCGGAGATCCATTTCTCTGATGATTTTTTCCATCTCTTCCATGGACACATCGGCACCAGCAACACCGATGAATTTACCAGATGGATCATGGACAGCCTTGGTGATGCTGATCATATCGATGTCTGAACCACCTTCATCGAAATAGGGAAGCGTTACATAGATCCCTTTTTTTTCCTTGGCTCCTCGATACCAATCCTGATCCGGATCATGGAAGTCGTATCGGAGTTGAATCGGCTTGGGTGTGTTCTTTCTATTGACGCCGCGTCCTGGCTTTTGCCAATCACTGTCATCAAGGCGCATGTAGAGGGCATAGACAGCCGGAATGGGGCAGGTGTTCAGAAGCGAGGCGAGCCAGTGGAGTGTCACTCCTCCCCTGTCGGCTGTATCAAGCTGTGTGGAAGAGATCAGCGTTGGATAGATCGCGATACGCTCAACAAGGTCATCCCAGTTGCCCATTTGATTGCTGGCCTCCTTTCCAGCCTCCCTAGAGGCCTGATCTAGCAAGAGTTCTCTGCCATTAAGGAAATTTGCTACCGCTAGAACGATCAGAATGCCTCCGGCAGCTGTACCGATCGCCAGAGCAAAACGCTGCCCAATAGAGCGGGGTGTGAAAAATCGCATCATGGAAAAGAAGGGAATCCCATATTATATGGATATTTTAACCTTATTAAGTCTGGCATAATCCAAACAAATGACCTCTACATAATTAAAATATAGAATTCAGATCACCAACCTCGTTAAATGGGCGTCGCAGGATAATGCCGGCCGAGGGGAAAACAATTCACCTCCCCTTCAGGGGAACACCCCTCGGAAATACTCACAGCAGCTTTTCGGTGGCACTTGCAATATTGGATTATGTCTTCTTTTTGATTTCCTTTGTCTCCTTTATCGCCTCCGCAAGAACCTCCAACATTATTTCTGCAGTATAAGGCTTTGGAACCAAATGCTTGACGCCAAGTTTTTCAATACTGGCGATGAAGGTGTGCGACATTAGTCCGCTGGAGGCGATGATTTTTACATCCGGATTCATTGCTTTAAGAGCACTAATGGTTGCTAGTCCGTCCATTACCGGCATTGCCATATCGGTCATGACAACGGATATCTTCTCCCTGTGTTGGGCATAATGTGCTAGCGCCTCCGCTCCGTTGCCTGCAGTCAGCACATGATATCCAGCGTTCGTTAGAACTTTTTCTGCCACCTTAAGTACTCTCTCCTCATCATCAACAAGAAGGATAGTCTCGCCATGACCTCTCTCAGGAGCACCCTTTTTGGGCGTGCTCTTAGATGCAGGTTTACCAAACTTATCAGCTGGCAGATATACTTTGAAAGTGGATCCTCTCCCCTCCTCGCTGTAAAGGTTGATGAAGCCGCCGTGGTTTTTCACGATCGTCGCCACAGTGAAAAGACCCACCCCCGTCCCGCTACCCTGTTCTTTCGTGGTGAAAAAAGGGTCGAAGATCCTCTCCTGAATGTCCTTGGGTATCCCGATGCCATTGTCCATGACCTGAACAACAACATATGAACCGGCCTTCGCAATTGGATTGAGTCCCGCATAGACATCATCCAGCACGATATTCTCCATGGAGATGGTTAGAGCCCCTCCGTTGGGCATGGCGTCCCTAGCATTCACGCACAGGTTCATGAAAACCTGCTGCAACTGGGTAGAATCCCCATCGATAGAGTACAAGCCTGATGTGGATTTCAGACTGAAGGTAATGTTTTTTGGAAAGGTATCTCTGATGACCTTCTCAATGCCCTGCCAGACATCTTCCAGTCTTACGGAAAGACGCTGGCCATCCACTCCGCGCGCAAAGGAGAGAACCTGCTTCACTAGATCTGCGCCGTGTTGGGCGCTTTGTCTCATTGTCTCGATCAACTCCCGAGCGGCACTCTCGCTGACATAGGAATCAAGTAACTCCAAAGCCATGAGGATCGGTGCAAGCGTGTTATTGAGGTCATGGGCGATACCATTTGCAAGAGTGCCAATGCTCTCCAACTTCTGCATTCTGAAAAATTGGCTCTCTAGTTTTTTGTGCTCTGTAACGTCGGTATTTATGGAAAGAACGCCTTTCGGTTTTCCACTGGCATCCCTGACTAGGTTCCATCGTGTTTCAACGACGAGGTTCCTCCCGTCTTTGGTCTTCTTTTCCATCTCACCTCGCCAAATGCCATTCTTGAGTAGTTCAGAAGAGGCGTGATCAAATTCCTTTGGATGCAGGATGATTGTGTCCTTGGAGGTCCTGCCGAGAATCTCGTCTGAACTCCAGCCATAGATCGACTCAGCTCCGTGATTCCAGTAAATGATCCTGCCCTCCATGTCTTTGAGAATGATCCCGTCCGAAGCCGCATCCAGCAATTCCGCTTGGTCGCGCAGTTGCTCGATTGTCTGAGCGCGTTCCCTCATCCGGTCAAATTTGTCTAGGGCAAAGCTGACGTTATCCGCAATCCGCGTGAAGAGACTGATCGATTCATTATTAAATGGCATGGATTTGTTGCCGAAGACATTGAGAGAGCCAACGGGTTTCCCATTCCTACGTAATGGAAATGCAGCGAATACATTCCATCCATAACGGGTAACTCGGTCGCGCCACGGTTTGTAGTCCTCTACTGCAAGGAGATCATCATGCCAAACAGGTCTGTTTTCCCTGATGGATATTCCTACAGGTCCTCGTCTCAGCGTGGAGTCTTCCTTCAGGAAAACATCTAGTTCTGAAGCATACTCCTCATTTCTGTGGCCGTAGCTCGCAACAGGGACAACCTTGGAAGTCGCCTTATCAACGATACCAATCCAAGCCATCCTCATGTCTCCTTGATCCACCACAATGCGGCAGATATTCTGGAACAAATGCTCCTCGGAGTTGCTATGTAGGACGATATCGTTGCATTCGCCCAAGGCATTGTTGAGCTTGGCCAACCACTTGATTCTCGCTTCGGTGGCGTTGCGCTCGCTGATATCGCGCACAAAAGCCGCAATCATCTTTTCAGAAGTCCGACATTGAACTTTAACTTCGACATCAACGATAGTCCCGTTCTTACGTCGGTGTTGGCTTTCGAAGCAATCCGATCCCGTTGCGAGGATTTTTTGACGATGGACGGCCAGTTGATCTTGCGTTTCAAGTGCCTCAAGGTCGGCATGATTCATGGAGAGGAGTTCCTGCGCACTGTAACCAGACAACCGGCAATACGCCTCGTTGACTTCCTTGATGTGCCCCTCCATGTCCACCAGTACATATCCATCCATGGATGCCATGAGTATGTCCTGATATCTTATCAAGGCTTGGTTCTTCTCCCTTTCCGCTTCGATGATGCGACCGAGCATTCCATTCTGCCGTAATCGGATAAGATAGGCTGTCAAAACCCCGATCAGCAGGACAAATAGCCCCACAGCCATGCACAAAAGAGTGGTCCTGTAACCTGCATCGCTAGCAATTTCCGACGCATCCATCTTGGCCATCAGAACCCAAGGCGTTCCTCGAACTGGGAGGAGATAACTGAGCACCTCGACACCGTGAGAGTCTTTACCCCAAGAGAGGCCCATCCTAGAGAGGACAGCTTTGGCATCAGGATCTTTGGTTTCCCGGTTTTGCTGCGGTGACTTCAGCAGGACATTGTTTTGTCTTTCCAGTTCATTAAGATAAACAAGTTGGTCGCCAACACGTTCAACCAGAAAAATGGCACCAACTTGGGTTAAGATAGGCCATGATTGAACGATTGGACCGATCTGAGTACCTACATGTTGTGGTTGAACCAGAACGGCAAGGATCTGCCCTTGCGCATCCCGCACAGTGTCTACAATGTCAACGTCTACATGGTGGTCTGGGGTTAGAAAAAAGTCTGAGAAAGCGAATTTCTTCGTTTCGAGCGCATGGTTTACCGCCTTGATTGTGGCTGCATCTGCCGGAGGCGTGGAATCTGTGGTACTGGCCAACAGGCTTCCGTTGGTATCAAAAAGCTGCGGTGAGGGTTCGCCTCTTCCCGTCGCCTCTCTATCGAGACACTCGCGTAGACTCTTCCGGTTGTCCTGGTTTACCGGATCCGCCATCACCTTTTCGACGGCTTTGTGCAATCCGTTCTCCGCGACCTCCCTCTCAACTTCGAGGGTGGCCTCGTACCGCCACTGAAGCAGTTGCCTGACCTTGAGTTCGGCGATAACACCAAGCAACTCTTCCTTTTCCCGTCTGATGTGCTGTTTCGTGAAGGAATAGTACCAGTAACCCAAAGCTACCATGGCAAAGAGGATAATGGTATAAACAATCGCTGCCAGACGGAGACCCCGCTGTGACCATAACCCATGCTGGGTAGTGGTCATGCCTTCGATGGACTTGCAGAAGCGAAGTGTAGAGTCGTCATCTGGATGGCATGGCTTAGGTATAAATATCCGCCCTGGGTTTTGTTGGCGATCTCCTTCTGAGAGGACCATTTAAACAGGCCTCAATACAAGGTGGGATCCAACAGTGCCCCAGCGCCTTCAGGATAACGACAATTCATGGGTGGCGATATACCGTATAGTGGGTATATTACTTTTATCCTGCTCCTGTAAGATTACTGGTTGGCCGCATAAGGAGTTATGCTGTCGCTTCGGCTACCAAATAAGAGCTTCAGTCCACTTCTCCGCGCAAGTGATAGGGATGTTCTCTTGGGTTCGCTGGGTTAGAAGGATATTTGATATTACCGTACGGTAATAGAATACCTAGAGTCGTAAGCATCAAAACCCGGAGTCTTACAACGGTAGGGCATCAGCTATGGAGCGGCCCACCGCCTGATACAAATGAGAACCAAGTCTCACCCTCCGTTATCAATAGTGAGCAATGCAGCGCTCACAGCAGGCAAGAAAACCTCGAATTTGCCATTCACACCTTGGATGGGCTCTCCCGGTTGAGCCTTCCATGATCCGTCATTAAGCACAGAACTACCTGCTAATGAGACCCCCTCGGTGGAGGTGACAGAGGGGGCCGTGAGGCGAATCACTTCAGCCTTTGTAGAAGCAAAACTGGTTATGACGGACGCCTCAACCGGACTCTTCAGATCCTTATTAATGAGTACTACGCGCAGCTTGTGGTCGTCGCCGAGCACTGCATGGACGGCGAGGTTGGCGGATGTCTGACACTCCACTGATAAGAGTCGACCGAGTCCTGCCTGATGAAAGAGCAGCATACTGTAGTAGATTGGACTCGCATGGTAACTGTTATCTAGAAAGTAGATTGGAGAATAGTTCCCAGGTGAAAAGCCGCCGTGAATATTTATGCCCGCCCCCCCGTGTTCGGCCACCTTGAACATGAAGTCAGTATTCCAGAGTGCCGAGGCAAACGAGTCACTAAGACCACGTTTCCCTCCACCAGAGGCACTGTTGTATTCATCGAGACGCCAGGGGAGATTTGCTGAAGTTGCGGCCTTAAGTTTTGGCAACCAATCATCTTCAATGTTCACGCTCAGGAGATTTTCAACCGAGGGAAATCGAGGAGACTGTAGGTTTTCCTCCTTTGCGGAAAGTGGATACCCGTGGGATGTCACCAGAACTATGCGATCCTTGAAGTCACGAATAAAATCGGGGACCCATGGACAGGTCTTTGTCGTTGCTGGTCCGGTCATGGGCGCATGAGGCAATCTAGCCAGAATCGTTTGATAATAGCGCTCGGTTTCATCACGAAATTGCGCATAGGTGTAGCCATTGGGGCGTAGATCGTTCAGGCCAAGATCCTTGGCATCAGTCTGGAGTTTTTTGTTGTTGTGATGAAATAAGTTCGGTTCATTGCCGACCTCAAGGGCCAGAACCATCGGTCCTCCCATCTGCATCGCATAGGCGGCTTCGTCTGCTGCCATCTCCGGTTTGTTGGAACCGAGGTTCAGGCCATAAATCACGCGCCAACCGCATTCCTTGGCAAATCCAAAAAGATTATCCACGGACAATGGACCAATGGTTGAGATTTTGAGGGAAAATCTGTTCGACTTCATGCTTGCAAGCGGACTTGTTTCGCTCCGCGACCACTCTGTGCAATCGCCCTCGGCGGCTCCAACCCTGATAATTCCTCTTCCTAGATTCCTGAACAAGTTGATGAGAGGAGTGTTTGACGGCTGGAAACATTCCCTTGAGAGAATTTTCTTTTCAAAACTGAATCCCAGAAAGTCAGAGGGTATAATTACTCCTGCCTTGTCGGCTGATATTGTGATCCTTGCCTTTTGTGGATCCGTCTCCGAGACGGCATGGAGTACGGCGATGGCAGTGACTGCGCCTAATAGAATGTAGGATTTTGGGCTCATGATTGTTATCGAGGAATAGGAAGTCGGTTTGTTCAACAAGTGCTTATTTATTGTTGTCCTTATATATTTCCTTCAAGCGAGGGAGGGTTTGAAATGCCACGACGATGTGCGGCGGAATTGGCATGTTGGATATGGGGTCAAGGAGTTGGAACCCGGGGCATGTTCAGCCCTCCTGAGGGAGCATTCGTGGAATGGCAATGGCCAAGCTATTTTTGTCTGGCATTGCTTGCATTGGTGGACATTGGCAATGGGTTTTCTGCTATTGGAGCGTATTTCTTAAAGAGATCGCTGCTCATCTGAAAATAGTCCCCCGAAGGTGAATCGGCATAATGGCCTCCGGTGCTTCTTGCAAACTTTGTCTCCATATCGCGCCATTGCTTTTCAAGCGCCCCTCGGTCGACTGGTTTTCCCCATTTGAGCTCTCTCAGAGTAGCGGCAAGGAAGGATCGCCAGCGCGGCAAGTAGTAATCTCTTATTAAACCGTTCCACTGTCGGCCAGCATAGTCGATCAGGTGTCCCCCACCCCAGATCGTCAGGATGCTTCGGGCATCCTTTTCGTAATAAGCCTGCTCGGATTTATCAGAGCCCCATGATTTGGCGTCATTGATCCATTTACCCAGTAGGTATTCCGTGCGGGTCCCCAGAAACTTGTCCAATTCCATCCCTAGCTCCATGAACCGGCCTGCATCTCTCTGGAAGTCTTCAGCATCCCTCTTGTCATAGTCTGAAGCCATCCGATCGCGGAGGGTCAGGGCTATATTCCCCAATGCCTGGCGGGTTGTATCGACTAAATCTCGCTCATAGCCATTGGAACGCCTTGTCACCGGACCTGCCTGAAGCAACTTTGCCCATGCATCGACTAGATCCCTATCGTGATAGTCGGTCTTAAAAGAGAGTTTGCCGGCATTTGTACCATGTAGATCAGGGTTGAGCATTTGAAAAACGTTCCCGTGCCCCTTGATGGCCATGGTGTTGTCCACAAGGACATCTTTTGCGATGATGCTCCAGGCTGTTTCGGTATTGGTATCCGTCCCCCCGGCCCGTGCAGTGGCCTCGTCGCGCACCCATGAAGAAAGATCAAATGATCCGCCCTCCCACACACGACTAAAGAGCAATTCGTAAACTACCGGGTTGTTGAATCCTTCTAGGGTTGCTCCCACGCCGACACAATTAGTCATAGCAGGATCATTTATCACCGCAGTGAGACGTTGACTGATCTTGTTCATAGGGTCAACCAAATGAGTGTTGCCACCGAAATTACCGAGATAGTCCCAGATAAACGGTGCGCCATAAAATCCAAGTGTGCCGCGAAACAGCTCGTTCTCTTCGCAAACGTAGTCGATAAGCACCAT
>Ga0007854_10000585_pt1 | contig 23509 bp, 16 predicted proteins | sample CryBogCBH12Aug08_FD_60382 | JGI IMG/M metagenome (GOLD analysis project Ga0007854, IMG submission 60382) | Freshwater microbial communities from Crystal Bog, Wisconsin, USA - CBH12Aug08 | ecosystem: Environmental > Aquatic > Freshwater > Lake | place: Crystal Bog, Wisconsin, USA | collected... | reverse complement strand
CGTCGGCGGACTGGCCGGCGAACTGGCCGGGCGTGGACGCCGGCGTGCTGCCCTTCACGGTATGGGCCGGGCCGTAACCAAATTGATAAGTCACATCCAAGCTGTAACGCGATCCGCGATAGCCGGTGCCGACGCTGAAGAAATGCCGATCCATGTCGGCGGCGAGCGGCGTGTAGTAGGCGTTTGGCACGGAATTCTGGCTGAAGACATAGCCGGCGCTGGTGTGCCAGCCGTTGCCAAACGAGCGCGTCACGCCGAATTCATACATCCAGCTTTCCTGCCAGTTGAGCGTCACGGGAATTTGGCCGTTGGGTTTCAAGGGATAAGGCACCGGCGTTTGCTGGAGGATGCGGGTCTGGCCGAAACTTTTCCAATCCGTGTAGTCCGCATCCACTTCGAGGTTCCAATTGGTGCTCGGTCGGTAAGATGCACCCACCACGGCAGTCATCGGAAAGGTCAGGCTCATGCTGGCGTTGCGCTGCGAGGCATGAACGGCAGACAGTTGTTCAAAGTCAGTGTTTCCGGCAAAGTTGATGGGAGTCAGGCTGCGGAAAGTGGCACCCAATGAAAGTTGTTCCAATGGCTGCCAACGAATACCGGCGTTGTAGCCCACGCTGTAGCCGGCACCAGTGAAACGGAAAAGATTCGGCGGCGAGGATGATGCCCGCAAGCCTTGCTCCAGATCCATGTGCGCGTAATCCACCATCAAACCAGCGCCGATGGAAAGCGAGGGCAGCACCTGATACGCCACCACGGGATTGAATCGCAGATAAGTCAGCGAGCCTTTGGTGGCGACCGAGCGGAAGCCGGTGCTGTCCGGCCAGTTCATGCTGCCACCGTAGGGCGCGTAAAGCCCCACGCCAAAACTCAACGGGATGCTGGCCAGCGTATGTGTGGCAAAAAACGAGGGCACGGCGGCGACTTTTTTGTCAATCGAGTAGGTGGTGCCGCTGTTCGGTTGGCCGGGCGGCGGGCGGAAGGTCGGGTTGAGATAAATGCCGTAAAGGCCGCCCCGGAGGCTGTTGCTGGAAATCTGCGTGATGCCCGCCGGATTGTAGTAAATGGCCGAGGCATTGTCGGCGGTGGCCACAAAGGCCTCGCCGCGCGCGGTGGCCTCGGCATCCTGGTCTGCCAGCCGGAAACCGGAAGCTGAAACGCTGCCGGTGGTCAGGCCCAGCGCGACGAGCGCCAGCAGTTTGAGCAAATGACGGAGGTTCATTCTAATTTGGGGCGAAACAATTATTATCCGGCAGCAGCTTATCTGCTGTTGGCTGGTCAGCCAGCAAATACTTGACAGAGGCAGCTTCAAAACAGGTTGAAACCTAAATTTAAGGTCGTATCCTGATTTGCCGGTTAGCCCGCTTCAACGCTCTGATTGTGTTGCGTGGTGAAGCGGCACGAATGCCGTGCCCGAAATTTTAGGACATTGCCAAATTTAACCTTTACATAGATTAGCGTCTGGCTAGATTAGGCTGCATGAAAAAGTCCTGTTTCTGGATGATTCTATTGATTGGCTCGGTCGTTTGCTCGACCGCTTCCGCCTACAACTCCCTCTATGTCTTCGGTGACGGCACTTGCACCACCACCAATAACATAGTTTCAGGGAATCTGGCGAAGGATTACTATGGCAAGCGTTATTGCAATGGCCGGATTTGGGTGGAAGTGCTGGCGCAGCGGCAAGGCATTGGCATCAGCAACAACTGGTCTTACTTCGGCCAATACAGCGGCCCGATGGTCAACAATGTGAAGAGTTTTCAAACACCATCAGATGCCGCCAATGATTTGTTTGTCGTTTGGGCTGCCGATGCCGATTTTGTCGGCTTTATGAGCTATTCGCTTACTACGAATGTGTGGAATCCTATGATTAATACGTCCCTCACCAATCATTTCACCATCATCACCAATCTATATGCGAAAGGCGTCCGCACCTTGATTGTGCCCAACGCCGTGGACATTACCGAAATCCCCGAATACAACCAGTCGTCCACCTCGATAAAAAGTTTTGTGCGTGGCCGGACGGTTTATTTTAACACCAATCTTATCGCCACCGTGAACCGGGCCAAGGCGGCTTGCCCCGGCCTGACGGTTTATGTGCCGGACATCTTCTCGCTGCTCGACAATGCAATCACCAACGCCGCCTATTACGGCCTGACCAACGCGACTTTGTCAGGACAGCCGATTGATGCCCAAGATTATTACGGCACCGCCAACGCGACCACCAACAGCGGATTGGGAACTAATTTCATCTTCTGTGATTATATGAATCCCACCGCCCAGATGCATGAAGTGCTGGCCGACACGGTTCAGCAAATCATCTCGCCGGTGAAAATCGGCCGCATCTCGCAAATCAACGGCAGCAATGAGGTGGACATCGTGAATGTTCCCGTCGGCTTGAGCGGTTCTCTGGATAACTCCACCAATCTGGTGCCGGCCGTCTGGACTTCCGTGGCCAGCTTCAACAGCCTCGCGACCGCGCAATCGGTCTTTGTCCCCACGCCGCCGCTGCCCGCCAATTTCGGCGAGGGCTCCGGCTCCGGCGGTTCCGGCAGCCTGCCCAATCCGGGCGATACCAACGCCCTTTCATCGGTGTCGAGTTCCAACACGGTTTATACCGCCGCGCAACTCTACCGGCTGCGCTTCCCTTACTCCTGGAACTGGCCGTGATTCAAAACCCGGTGGAAGAATTCAGCCAAAGTCTCTGATTTAATTCAGGCTAGCTTTTCATGGCCCCACTGCAGCATCCGCTCGGTGGCTTCCCAGCCGATGCACGAATCCGTGATGCTCACGCCGTAGCGCAGTTCGGAAATGTTTTTTGGAATCGGCTGGTTGCCCTCGCTCAAATGGCTTTCCACCATCAGGCCGATGAGTGATTTCGTGCCACCCATGCGCTGCTCAATGACGCTGCGCCAGACTTCCTCCTGCTTCGCAAATTTCTTTTCCGAGTTTGCATGGCTGCAATCCACCATCAGCACCGGCGGCAATTTTTCGGCGGCCAGCTTTTGCTCCGCCGCCGCGATGCTCGCCGCGTCGTAATTCGTCATCGCCCGGCCGCCGCGCAGCACGACGTGCGCGTGCGGGTTGCCGTTCGTGCGGACGATGGCCGTCATGCCGTCCTCGTTCATGCCGAGAAAACTGTGCGCGTGCCGCGTCGCGCCCATCGCGTCAATCGCCACCTGCAAACTGCCGTCCGTCGCATTTTTCAAACCGACCGGCATGGACAGGCCGCTCGCCATCTCGCGATGCGTCTGCGATTCCGTCGTTCGCGCGCCGATGGCCGCCCAAGTAATCAAGTCCGCGATGTATTGCGGCACGATGGGATCGAGAAATTCCGTCGCCGCCGGCAGGCCCATTCCGTTGATTTGCAGCAGCAGCTTGCGCGCGATTTTCAAACCGGTTTCGATGTCCTGCGAACCGTCGAGGTGCGGGTCGTTGACCAGACCTTTCCAGCCAATCGTCGTGCGCGGCTTCTCAAAATAAACGCGCATCACAATTTCCATCTTGTCCGCAAATTCCTTTTGCAGCTTCGCGAGGCGCGTGGCGTATTCCAGCGCGGATTTTTCGTCGTGAATCGAGCACGGCCCGATGACGACGAGTAGGCGCGGGTCTTCGCGGTTGAGGATGCGGATGACGCGTTCGCGTGACTGTGCCACGAAGTCGTTCACCGACACCGGCGTGGGCGAGAGCGCCCGCAACGCCTTCGGCGAAAGCAGCGGCACAATTTCCTTAACATGCAAATCCTGCGTGCGATACATGGGTGGCAAGTATAGCACGAAACGGCGGCGCGGAAAGTCGAAACAGCCGGCTCCGCCTGATTTACGATTTGCGATATACGATTTACGAGTGCCATTGAAAATGCACACGGCGCGTAAATCATATATCGAAAATCGTAAATTCCCTCGGCATCTTGTTGGACTCGCGCCGGGTTTTGTGTATCGTCTGCCGCAAGGAATTGCGCATGGAAAAACTCGGCACCGGCCAGAAGGCCCTCCAGATCAATCTCGACGCCAAACGCTACGGCACCTTCGCCGAAATCGGCGCGGGGCAGGAAGTTGCGCGCTGGTTTTTCCACGTCGGCAAGGCGTCCGGCACCGTCGCCAAAACCATTTCCGCCTACGACATGGCCGTGAGCGACGCGATTTACGGGCCGAGCGACCGCTACGTCAGCCGCAAGCGCCTGTCGGCGATGCTGGATCGCGAATTCGATTTGCTGCTTCAGCGCCTCGACAAAAGCATCGGCGACCGCCGCACGTTTTTCGCCTTTGCCAACACGGTCACGACGAAACATATTTCCAAGGCTGGCGAGGAGGGTGGCAACGGCTGGCTCGGCATCAAATTTCAAAACCTCCCGCGCAGCGAACCGTCGACCATCATCATCCACGCGCGGATGCTCGATTGGGAGACGGCGCGGCAACAGGAAGCCATCGGCACGCTCGGCGTGAATCTGATTCATGGCGCGTTTTACCAGCACGTCGAACCGGAGCGGCTCATCGGTTCGCTGCTGGACGGTCTTTCGTGGCAGCGCATCGAGGTGGACATGATCAAATTTTCCGGCCCCGCCTTCGCCGGCGTGGACAACCGGCTCATGGCGTTGCAGCTCGTCCAGCAATGGCTGACCGAGGCGGCGATGTTCACCGCCGCCGGCGAGAGCGTCATCCCCAGCGAACTGCTTTACAAAAAGCCGGTGCTGTTGGAACGCGGCAGTTTCCGCCCGCTCACCAACCCGATGCTCGACATGCTGGAGCGCGCGCAGGAAATGTTCGTGCGGGAACCCGCGCTGCAAGGCGAGCCGCCCGTGGTGATGTTCGAGATGACGCTGCGCCAGTTGCAGGTCGGCGACGCGATTGACCACCGCGATTTTTTGGATCGCGTGGACACGCTCGGCGCATTGGGCAAGCCGGTTTTGATTTCCAATTTTCTCCGCTACCACCGGCTCGTGACGTATCTGTCGCGCCACACGCAAAAGCCGATTGGTTTGCCCATCGGCCTCGTCCGTCTGCGCGACGTGTTTGATGAAAAATTTTACACCGACCTGCCCGGCGGCCTGATGGAATCGCTCGGCCAGCTTTTCAAAAACGGCGCGAAGCTCTACGTCTATCCGTCGCTCGACAAGAAAACCGGCAAGCTGACCACGGTGGAAAATCTCGAGGTCGCGCCGCACTTGCGGCATCTCTACGCGCACCTCGTCGAAAATAAATTCATCGAGAACATCGCCGGCTACAACGCCGAAATGCTGAAGGTTTATTCCGGCGAGCTGCTCGCCAAAATTCACGCCGGCGACGAATCCATTGCCAAGTTTGTGCCGCCGCAGATTTTCGAGCTAATCAAGGCCAAGAAACTTTTCGGCTGGGCGCAAAAAAAGCCGACGTGAGCACACGTTTACACCACCAACTTTTTCTCGACAACTCGCCGCGCCGGTAGCAACTTCAAAATCATGAATTGGCGCAAGATTGCATTCCTGCTTCTGTCCGGCGTATTTATTGCCGTTGGTTTTTCCGCGTCCGCCGCCGACGCTTCCGCCAACTACGCCAACTGGATCAAACCGTGGCTCGAACAATCTAAGACCAGCTCGGCGCTGAACGAAGCCGGTTTGAAACTGATTGTGAGCCGCGTGCAAGGCGAAGCCGAGGCCGACGTCGTCGCGGCGATGACGCCGGTGAAACGCGCCCAGCTCGCTTATCACATTCAGGTGTCTGCCGCCGAGGTTGCCACCAACGGGAGCTGCCGCACCTACACCGTTTGCAACACTGACGCCCGCAGCAGCGCCGTGCGGCAGATTATTGCCGACGATTTCCAGTTGCTCGACGCGCTGCTGGCGCAATTGCCCGACGACCACGCGCAACTGCCGCCCGCCGGCGAACGCCTCGTCGTGCAATTTCTGGACGGCGGACAATGGCGCATCCGCGTCTATGACGGTAAGAAACTGCCGCTGGAAGTGAAAGACCTGATGGTGCTGCTGGCCAAGCCTTACCAAAAACTTTTTTAGAGCAGCCGTCCGCGCGTCGGCGCGGCCTTGCTGATTTCCATCGCAAAGCGCCCGCGCTTGAATTGCGAACGTAATTTGGCGTTGAAAGCCTTGGACAAAATTCGCGCCGTCATCACCTCGGATTTTTTACCCGTCGCCAGCACCGCCCCATTTTTTAAGATTAGGACATGCGAAAACACCGGCGTGATTTCCTCGACGTGATGCGTGACCAGCACCAGCGTCGGCGAATTTTTCTGCGTGCCGAGCCGCTGGAGAAATTGCAGAAAATGCTCCCGCGCCGCCGGGTCGAGGCCGGCGCACGGCTCGTCGAGAATCAACACGCGCGGCTTGGCCATCAACGCGCGGCCAATCAAAACCCGCTGGCGTTCGCCTTGTGACAACACGCGCCACGGCCGCGCGGCCATGTATTCGCACTCGACTTGGCGCAATAATTTCAACGCCAGTGATTTTTCCGCGCGCGTCAGCCGCCCCCAGAAATCAATCATCGCGTATTTGCCGCTTGCGACCGTTGCCAGCGCGGGTTCGTCGTCCGCCATCATCTGGCGCACGGACGAACTGACGAGGCCAATCTTCTTCCGCAGCTCGCGCCAGTCGGATTCGCCGTAAACTTCGCCGAGCAAAGAAACTTCGCCGCGCGTCGGCATGAGATAACCCGTGAGCGCGCTCAACAACGAGGTTTTGCCAGAGCCGTTCGCGCCCAGAATCACCCAATGTTCACCGCGCTCCACGCGCCAGTTCACGTCGCGCAAAATCACCGTGTCAGCGCGTTCGATGCGCAGGTTTTCCACGGCTAAAATTGGTTTTGGGTTTTTCACCAGACTGCAATCTCCGGCCAGAGCGGCTTCAAGTCGTCGTCCGCCAGCGCCATTTTTTGAATTTCTTCCTGGCCGCCAATTTTCACGGCGCGGTGCAGCCATTTGCGCGCGTCCGCCAGTTGATTCAACTGGCAGGCGTAGCACGACAAGTTGTAGGCGATGACCGGTTCCTTGGGAAATTTTTCCGCCGCCGGCAGCAGTGCGTCCCAGGCTTGCGGCAAACCATCATGGTTCACGCGCCGCAACGCATACGCGCGATGCAGCCAGCCAGAGGAATCCTCCGGCGCAAATTTTAGTTCCAGCTCCGCCACCTTCAGCGCGTCGCGCCAGTTTTTTTCATGGGCGCAGAGCAGCCAGCGCGTTTCCAGCACCGCCGGATGCGACTGCTGCGCGGACGCGATGGCGTCCAGTTCGGCATGCGCGTCGGCGGGACTGTTGAGGCCGAGCCAGCCGAGCGCGGCGTTCAGGCGGTGGATGTCGGCCGGTTCAAGCTCTGGCACGTTAAATTTCACGCGCTGATTTTAGCCAATGCTAATGCGGTGATTTCGCGCGCCCGTTCGTCGGTCGCGGCTTCGGCGTAGCAACGGAACTCCGGCGCGTTGCCGGATGGGCGTAGGTGAATGATTTCCTCGTTCGCAAACGTGATGCGCAAGCCGTCGGTGCGGTTCAAGCCGGCGACTTTTCCACAAATCGCGCCGAACATTTTTTCAATCGCCGTCTTGTCGGCGGCTTCGGAGCCGGAATTGAACTGCGCCAGAATCGCCTGGCTTTTTTCCGTGGCGAAATTTTTCAAGCGGTCGCTGGCCGTGAACCGCGCGGGCAATCCGGCGGCCAGTTCGGAAACTTTTTTCTTCTGCGCCTTCGCCAGCAACAAAATACCAAGCATTACAATTACCGCGTCGCGTGTCGGCAGCGCGCGGAGTTTCTTGCCGCCGATTTCGATGTCCGAGTTCAGCAAGAAGCCGCCATTGGCCTCGTAACCGACCACGCGTTTCGCGCCGTCGATACTCGCTTTAATCATCGAGGCCACGACGAATGGCGAACCGATGCGCGTGCGGCGGATCTCGCGGAACCAGCCGCATTTTTCCACGGCGGTGTTGCAACTCACCGGCGTGCTGATGGAATCCGCCGCCAAAAACTTGGCGCACAAAATTCCGGCCATGTCGCCGCGCAGCCAGTGGCCGCGTTCGTCGCTGACGAGCGGGCGGTCGCTGTCGCCGTCGGCGGAAACAATGGTGTCAAATTTACCAGTTGCTGCCCAGTCGCGCGCCAACTGCACGTCTTCGGGCCGGATGGCCTCGGTGTCCACGGGAATGAATTTTTCCGAACGTCCGAGCGGCGTCACTTCCGCGCCCAGGTGCGAAAGGATTTTCACCAGCACATCGCGTCCGACTGCGGAATGCTGGTAAACGCCAATGCGAAAACCTTTCAGCGCGTCGTGGCTGAAAAAATTCAGGTAGCGCATGACGTAGTTTTCGCCGGCGACGGGCGAAACTTCGGGTGCCGGTTTTGCCTTCGCAAAATTTCCATCCGCGCCAAATAGCGCATCGTCCAGCTCGACGATTTGGCTGCTCATGCCTTTTTCATCGTCCTTCAAAACTTCGCCGGTGGCTTTGTTAAACTTGATGCCGTTGCGGTCGTCGGGAATGTGGCTGCCGGTGACCATGATGGCGGGGATTTTATTTTCCAAGCTGAACAGCGCCACGGCGGGTGATGGAACTTTGCCACAGTTCATCGCGCGATAGCCCATGTCCTCGGCGGTGCGGCAGACGGCGGCCATCACACGGTCGGTGCTCGGCCGGAAATCGCCGCCGACCGCGACGCGCTCGCCGGCGCGCTTCAGTTCACCGACGCTTTCCAGATATTGCAAAAACCCTTTCGTGTAGGCGTAGCAGACTTGATCGGTCATCGCCGTGGCCAGGCCGCGCGCCCCGCTGGTGCCAAAGGCCACGCCGCTGCGCGCCATGAGTTCGCTGATGGAGATTTTCATGTTCGTAAAATTATTTCGCCGCGTCCGGTTTCGTTTTTTTGGCGTAATAATTTTTCAGCACCTCGAACGCCATTTTCTTTTCGCCGTTGTGGCCGATAAGTCCCTTGATATTCCAGCCGTCCTGAATGCCGGGCAAAGGCCGGCGCGGCGAGCGGAAGTCGCACAAAATCCATGGCGTGCAGCCGGAAAAGCCGGGGATTTTATCCAGCATCGGCAGCGTGCGGCGGTAAAGATCCGCCTGATATTCCTCGCTGAAACGCGTCAGGACGTCGGCGTGAAATCCCTGCTTGGCGTCCGCGCCGAATTCGCTGATGAAAACCGGCTTGTGATATTTGATGTCCCAGGTGGTGCGGTCAATTTTCTCCAGCGTGCCGTCATACCAGCCGGTGTATTGGTTGAAGCTGCACAAATCCGTGAACTCGCCGAACGGATCATCCACGACTTTGTGGTTTTCCGGTTTCACGCCGGGATGATTTTCCATCGTGCCGGAATGAACTTCCATTGCCGCCGAGACCAGCCGCGTGCCGTCCAATTCGCGCGCCTCGTCCACGAGTGATTTCAAAAACTTGGTGCGTTCCTCGCTCACCGGCGTCTCGTTGGCCACCGACCAGACGATGACGCTGGCACGGTTCTGGTCGCGCGCAATCAAGTCGTTCAACTGCTTTTTTGCATTCGCCAAAGTTTCAGTGTTAGTCCACTGAATCGTCCAATAAACCGGTGTTTCCTCCCAGACCATGATGCCCATTTCATCGGCGATCCGCGCCATGTGCTCGTTGTGCGGGTAATGCGCCAGCCGGACAAAGTTGCAGTTCAACTCCTTCGCCCAAGTGAGCAGTTGTTTCGCGTCCGACTCCGACCACGCGCGCCGGCCTGTCAACGGCATTTCTTCGTGGATCGAAACGCCGCGCAGAAAAACTTTTTTGCCGTTCAGTAAAATGTCCTGACCGCTTGTCGTGATGGTGCGGAAACCAACGCGGTCTTTCAGTTCATCCGCGCCGGCGGAAATCACCACATCGTTCAGCGCTGGATTTTCCGGCGACCACAGCGCGAGGTTCGGCGTGGTCAGTTCGAAGCGCGCCACGCCATCCTTGTCCGCCGTCATTTCGGCGGCGATTTTCAGCGCCGGGAAATTGATCTTCACCGTTTGTGTCTTATCCGCGCCGTCGAGCTGGATGCTCGCCTCAATCGTGTTGGTTGTGCCCGCCTTAAGCCGCGTGCTGAAGTTGGCGATGAACGTCGCGGGCGTCTCCACCAGCAGCACATCGCGCGTCAGGCCACCGTAATTCCACCAGTCGGTGTTCACCGTTGGCACGGCGTCAGCGTGACGGTTGTTGTTCACGCGGACGACGAGTGAATTACTTTTCGCTTTTGCCAGCGCGGTGATTTCGTAGGCAAATGGCGTGAAGCCACCGATGTGCTTGCCCAGCTTTTTGCCGTTGAGATAAACATCTGCTTCGTAATTCGCCGCGCCGAAATAGACAAACAGCCGGTGGTGGGGCGCGGATTTCGTCGCATCAAACTTGGTGCGATACCAGACCGAGCCTTCGTAATAAAACAGTTTGTCGTCCTGCGAATTCCAGTCGCCCGGCACGTTCAGCGTGGGGCTGGTGTCAAAATTGTATTCGATCAGATCGGACTTGTCCTTCGCCTGCTGGTCGAGCGCATAGCCGCCGGTGACTTTGCCGCCGGCGTCATACGGCTGGCGGCGATAGTCGAAATACCCCGTGTCATACGGATCCACGATGACGTTCCATTTGCCGTTCAAGCTCGTCGTCGTCCGCGCAAATACATCAGCAATGACCGTTTCAGCGCAAACCCCGGCCACGGCGAAAAGCAAGCCGGTGCAGATCAAAAACAGTTTTTTCATTGGCGATAGATTGAACGGCATCAGGCTAACGCAACTCCAATCGCGAACAAATATATTTTGCGGTGCCGGCCGCCATTTGACGGAACGCCCGCGATGTGAGATTGGTTGCGGGCGGCAAAAATCAAAACGCATGAAACCTACCTTGATACTCCTGACGCTGGTAGCCGCCGTCCTGGCCGCCGGCTGTAATGCCGCACCGACGAACAGCCCGGCGGCCATGAACACTTCCACCAACTCCACCATGAAATTCCCCTTCCAACTCACCGAGACCGAATGGCGCCAGCGCCTGACGCCCGAACAGTATGCCATCCTGCGCCAGGCGAACACCGAGCGCGCCTTCACCGGCAAATACTGGAACACGAAAGAGCCGGGCGTGTATCGCTGCGCGGCGTGCGGCGAGATTTTGTTCAAGTCCGATGACAAGTTCGATTCCGGCTGTGGCTGGCCGAGTTTTTCGGAAATCGCCGCGCAGGGCAAAGTCATCGAACGCAAGGACACCAGCTACGGCATGGTTCGCACAGAGGTTTTGTGCGCCAACTGCGGCAGCCATCTCGGCCATGTCTTCGACGACGGCCCAGGCCCGAAAGGTTTGCGCTACTGCATCAACTCCGCCTCGATTGATTTCGGCGGGGAAACCAACACGCCAGCGACCAACGCGCCGGACGCAAAGAAATAATTCTTCTCAAGCCCGCCGCGCATTCGCCGTTGCGCGGAAGATCCGCAGCAGGCCGTAGTCGTATTTTTCGCCGAGCAGTTCCCGCGCGCCAACGATGTTGCCCCAGCCGGTGCGCTTAAACGCGGCGGCGATTTCCGCCTGCGCCCCGGCATCAAGGATCTGCGCCAAATCAATTTTCTCGCCTGCTTCAATCGCGGTGGCGAGGTGGCCGTAAATTGTCCCGGCCACCAATCCCCGACTGGCGGCTATTTGCTCCACGGATTCGCCGGCGCTAAACCGACGGATTGTGTCACGCGCCGAGTCACCGACCTGCGAGCGCTGCGGCAGCGGCACCACGAAGGAATCGTCGGCAAAAATCTGGCGCGGATTCGCCTGCAAATGCGCGGTGATTTCGCCGAGGAAAATTTCACCGAACTCGCGCAGCTTCTTTTCGCCGACGCCGCTGATGCGGGTGAACTCGCTTTCGCCGGTGGGATAATTTCGCGCCATCTGGCGCAACGACACGTCGGAAAAAATGATGTAGGCCGGCACGTCGCGCTCGTCGGCGAGGCGCTTGCGCAGTTCGCGCAGGCGCTCAAACAAGGCTTCGTCGCAGGCGATTTCGCCGACGTGGCGCGTCTTGGTTTCCGGCGCGGTGACGGGTTTGGTGAGCGTGACCTTGGCACGCGACTTGAGAATCGCCGCGCCGGCGTTGGTCAATTCCAGCACGCTGAATTTTTCCGTCGTCTGTTGGAGAAAACCGAGGCGCACCAACTCGCGTCCAATCGCCGCCCATTCTGGTCGGCTGTGTTCCTTGCCGATGCCATAGGTGGAAAGCTGCGCGTGCTCCCACTTGCGGATTTTTTCCGTGTCCGCGCCGGTGAGGACTTCGACAACGTGATTCAGTCCGACGCCGAAACCGTTTTTCTCGCGGATGCGATAGACGCACGAGAGAAATTTCTGTGCCGCCAGCGTGCCGTCGAAGGTGGCGCGCGGTGAAAGGCAGTTGTCACACGCGCCGCAGTCATCGGCGGAAAACTCTTCCCCGAAATACGCCAGCAATTCAGTTCGTCGGCAATTGGCGCACTCGGCGTAGTGAACCATCTGTTGCAACTGCTCGCGGGCGATTTGCCGCTCCTGTGGATTCGGCTTTTCGTCAATGAAGGTCGTTTGTTTCACCGCGTCGCCGGCGCTGAAGAGCAAAACACACTCGCCCGGCAGACCGTCGCGACCCGCGCGGCCGGTTTCCTGATAATAGCCTTCGATGTTTTTCGGCAGGTCATAGTGGACCACGAAACGGACGTTCGGTTTGTTGATGCCCATGCCGAAGGCGATGGTCGCGCAGACTACGCGGATGTTGTCGCGCAGAAAAAGTTCCTGATGCTCGCTGCGTTCCTTCGGCGTCAGCCCGGCGTGATACGGCCTGGCCTTGATGCCGTTTTCATTCAGGCGCTCGGCCACGCTCTCGGTCGCCTTGCGCGAGAGGCAATAGACGATGCCGCTTTCCTTCGGCCGCGCGCGGAGGAATTCAAACAACTGGTCAAACGGCTTGTTTTTGGCGATGACGCGGTAGGTTAGGTTGGGCCGGTTGAAGCTGGCGACGTAACATTTCGGCTCGCGCAATTTCAGATGAGTGACGATGTCTTCGCGCACGCGGCCGGTGGCGGTGGCGGTGAGCGCCATGAACGGCACGCGCGGAAAAAGTTCGCGCAGTTGCGCGAGTTGGCGGTATTCGGGGCGAAAATCGTGGCCCCATTCGCTGATGCAATGCGCCTCGTCCACGGCGATGAGTTGGACGTTCCAGCGCTGCAAATCTTCGAGAAAACCGGAAAGCATGAGCCGCTCCGGCGCGACGTAGAGCAGGCGATATTCGCCGTTGTGCAGGCCGCGCAGACGATTTCGCGATTCGCCGGCAGCGAGCGAGGAATTCAAAAATGTCGCCGGCACACCGGCGGCTTGCAGTGCGTCCACCTGATCTTTCATCAATGCTATCAATGGTGAAACGACGACGGTGAGGCCGTCGCGCGCGAGCGCGGGAAGCTGGAAGCACAGTGATTTGCCGCCGCCGGTGGGCAGCAGCGCGAAGACGTCCTTGCCCGCCAGCGAGTCGCGGATGATTTCTTCCTGAAGCGGACGGAAAGAAGTGAAACCGAAGTATTGCTTCAGCAGCGGGAGCAGTTCTGGAGCGGCGGATTTCACTGTCTTAAAAATAAGACTGACTGGTTGCGTGTCGAGAAAATTGGAGCGCGGTATTTACGCCGCTTCGGCGTCAGCATGGTTTTGGACAATCGGGCGTCACCAGCTCGATGAAAGCTGAAGCGGCCTGAAGGCCGCGCGCCGTCAGAGGCCGCCGACTTCCGCTTCGCTGTGGATGATTTTGCCGCGCGTGCCGAAGGATTGCACGGCGTCAATCAGCCGCGCGTCCACGGCGTCGCGGTGGAGCGAGCTGCCGGCGTCTGCCAGAATATTGTTCAAAGCGGATTCGGTCGGTTCGATTTTCAAATTGTCGAGCGAACCGTTGCCGGGCACGTTCACAAACGTCGGCGCGCCTTCGCCGGAACCAAAATCGGCTTCCACGAGTTCGCGGCCGTTCAATTTTCCATCCTTGTCCAAGTCCACGAAATTTCCTTTCAGAAAAATGTGGTCGGTCGCGGCGCACTCGCCAACGGCGTGCTTGCCGGAGTTCGGTCCGGCGATGAAATAATTGCCGACGACATCCTGAAAATGGTCACCCGCCGAGTGTCCGCCGACAAGGCCGCAGACGCCCCAATTATACACGACATTATTGACGTATTGAATTTTGCCCTTCGCCTTCGGATTGCGGCTTTGGTTGTTGATCCAGAGGTTATGCGTGTAGGTGATGTTGGTCACGGAATCGGAGAGCGAGCCGAAACGCTGCGGATCCACGCCCTCGCCGATGATGCAGTTTTGAAACGTGATGTCGTGGCTGCCGCGCGTGAGGCCGAGGCAATCCCAGCGGCCCCATTCGATTGAGCAGTGGTCAAAAATCATGTTCGCGCCGCTGGAAAGGTTCACGGAACATTTGCCCTTGTCGCCGGCAATGCCCTCGCGGAAACGGACGTAGCGCACGATGACATTTTTCTGGTCGCTGAACGAAGTGGAACGTCCGTAAAGCGTGATGCCGTTGCTGGGCGCGGTGTCGCCGAAGATGGAAATGTCGCTGCTGACGGCGACGTTGGATTTCAGGCGGATGATGCCGCCGACATCGAAGACGACGATGCGATGGGATTTGCTGACGGCATCGCGGAAGGAGCCGGCGCCGGAATCATTGAGCGTGGTGACGTGAACCGTTTCGCCGCCGCTGCCGCCGGTGGTAAAACGGCCGAAACCCTCAGCGCCGGAGAAAGCCAGGTTGGTCTGCGCGGAGACCAATTGAGCGGCGGACAAAATCGCGGCGGCGAGGAGGCTGGTTTTCATGCTGACATGGACGGAATGCAAGGCGCCGCTGTTACAAGGGACTTGTAGCCGGTTTGACTTCGCCTGCCGGCGCCGGCCAGATTCAATGATATTCCTGCACCGTCTTCACCGCGTAGCCGGATTTCTTCAGCGCGGCGATGCCGAGCGCCGCAGCCTTCGCGCCGGAGAGCGTCGTCATGATCGGCGTGCCGGTATAGACGGCGGTCGTGCGGATTTTTACTTCATCCTCGCGCGGCGACTGGCCGGCGGGCGTGTTGATGACGAGCTGAATCTCCTTGTTCTTGAGAAAATCAATCACGTTCGGGCGGCCTTCGGTCAGCTTGTGGATGCGCTCGACTTTCAAGCTGGCCTTTTCCAAGACCGCCGCCGTGCCGCCCGTGGCGACCAGCGCGAAGCCGAGGTCGGCAAATGATTTCGCCACGGCCGCGACTTCCTTTTTATGCGCGTCGCTCACGCTGATGAAAACTTTTCCGCCGAGCGGCAGCGGCGAGTTCGCGGCCATCTGCGACTTCGCGTAGGCGATGCCCAAGTCGGCGTCGAGGCCCATCACTTCGCCGGTGGAACGCATCTCCGGCGAAAGCAAAATGTCCTGCCCGACGAATTTGTTGAACGGAAAAACCGATTCTTTCACCGCCCAATACTTCGTCCAGATTTCTTCCGTGAAATTCAATTCCTTCAACGTTTTTCCGGCCATCACGCGCGCGGCGATTTTCGCGAGCGGTTTGCCGATGGCTTTGCTCGTGAACGGCACGGTGCGCGACGCGCGCGGATTCACTTCGAGGACGTAAACCGTTTCACCTTTGACGGCGTATTGCACATTCATCAGACCGACGACTTTCAATTCCGTCGCCATCGCGTGCGTGTATTTGCGGATGGTTTCGATGACGCTTTGCGAAAGCGTGTGCGGCGGCAGCACCATCGCGGCGTCGCCGGAATGCACGCCGGCAAACTCGATGTGCTCCAGCATCCCGCCGATGACAATCGTCCCGCCGTTCGGCAAGCCGACATCCGCGATGCAATCCACATCCACTTCGGTCGCGTCCTCCAAAAACTTGTCCACGAGCACCGGCCGGTCGGAGGAAACCTCCACGGCGAACTTCATGTAATGCGACAGCTCGGCGTCGGAATAAACAATCTGCATCGCGCGGCCGCCGAGCACGAAGCTCGGCCGCACCAGCACGGGATACGTCAGGCGCTTGGCGATGACGAGCGCTTCTTCGCCCGTCGTGGCAAGGCCGTTCGGCGGCTGCGGAATGTTCAGCTTGTGCAGCATCGCGGCGAACAGCTTCCGGTCCTCCGCGATCTCGATGCTTTGCGGCGAGGTGCCGATGATGTTCACGCCGTTCTTTTGCAAACCGAGCGCGAGATTCAGCGGCGTCTGGCCGCCGAATTGAGCAATCGCGCCCCAGCATTTTTCGCGTTCGTAAATGTGCAGCACGTCTTCGAGCGTGAGCGGTTCAAAGAATAATTTGTCGCTGGTGTCGTAATCCGTGGAGACCGTTTCCGGATTTGAGTTCACCATGATCGTCTCGAAGCCGTCCGCCTTCAGCGCGAAGGCCGCGTGGACACAGCAATAATCAAATTCAATGCCCTGGCCGATGCGGTTGGGGCCGCCGCCGAGAATCATCACCTTTTTGGCGGTGTTGCCCTTCACCTCGTCATCGCCGCGGTCGTAGGTGGAATAATAATACGGCGTGTAAGCCTCGAATTCGGCGGCGCAGGTATCCACGAGGCGGTAGCTGGGGACGAGGCCGAGGCGTTTGCGTTCGGCGCGGACGGCGTCCTCGGTGGCGCCGGTGAGATGGGCGATCTGGCGGTCGGAAAAGCCGAGCGACTTGGCCTGGGCGAGTTTTTCAGCGTTGAGTGACATCGGGCGAAATAAATTCGCGATAGTAAGCCGAAATTCACCCCGCCTGTCGAGCAAGATGCGTGGTGAAAGGCGGGGGAAATAATCAAACCGGCGGACGGTTGCAGCCTATCCTGCTGTTAGGTCTCTTACCGTGACGATTGTATGCTCTTAAATCCAGCTTCCGACTCATGCAAAACCCTTTCAGTAATTGTTGGGTCAATCTTATCGAGTGAAATCAATAGCCTGTCATCTGAAATCTGCCACAGACGGCTACGCCCTAAATCTATATTTGTGACCGTGTTGGCCGTCAAATCGGAAAATCGCAAGGACTCGGTTCCGGTGTTCAAGTTCCCTCTCGCTTCGATCTTCCACTGATGGCCATCGCGTTTGGTCTTCAAATCGCAATAATCGTAACTACCATCACCGTGCGTCTGACTGCCACTACCGAACTGGTCCGTTTCCGGCAATAAAAGGATAAACTGCAAATCATTGGTCTTGGAATCTTGCAAATGTCCCCAGAACACTATGCCGGTGGTGTTGGTGAGCGTGAAGCTTCCGCTTCCGTCAACACGCAAGTCTTTCGGAGCGGGGCTGCATCCGGCAAATAAAGCCATTGACAATAATATTGGTAGAAGTGCTTTCATAAAGAGACCTAACGAAAAAAGCTGAGCCACCGCCGACTCGTGACGTGAATCGCGATAGCGGAACGGACAGTGCCAACGGCGGTTGGCTCCGGCGACTTCGCGTCAGTCTGGGCGGTGAGCATGGGTTGATGTAAGCGGACGGGTGATTTTCTGTCAAAGTTTATTCCGCAGGGTTAGCCGATGGAGATGGCCACATGGCTGCGGTTGCTCCCCAAAAGGTTTGCCTCATGGCGTCGGCCAAGGCCAAGGCCAAGACGCGGGGCGCGTTTCTCCCTCTCCTTGGGGAGAGTAGCCCTGTTGGGTATTGCACAACGGCAAATTCAAGCGAAATTTCCAGCGAATCTAGGGAATCAGAAGCGCGCTAACGCGTTGAAATTAAACATCAAGTCGGCAGGCGATTGGCTCAAAGTCAAACGCTTGGAGAAGAATCTCACACCCGGTCAAGTGGCAGCAAGAATGGGTATTGCAACATCATTGGTTTGTTCATGGGAAGGCAACACTCAACAGCCAGACAATCAACAGTTGAAGGTTTTGGCATCGGTCTTGGACTTCGATGCCAAAGATTTTGAAAAAGTCATCAACACGCCCTAAAAACTGTCATAGTTTTATGCGGCTTTTAACCCGACTGCTGACGGGTCTGCTGTTGGGAATTGCGCAGCGAACTGTGATGGTGTTTTTCGATTGTCCATCACAGAGATTTAGCCCTCGAAAGTTGATTCCAGTCAATGTCAAAACCTTGGGCGACCATCTTCATTTGCAACGCATCAAGGCTAACCAATCCCAGTCAGAAGTGGCACAAAAGGCCGGAGTATCATCAAGGACGGTGCGAAAGTGGGAATCCGGGCAAGTGTGCCCCACCGAAGATCATTGGCAGGCATTGGCGCTAATATTGCGTGTGGATTCTCGATTTTCAACAGGCCAAGTTCCAACGTCAGAGTAGTGTGTTGGGAATTGCACGCGCGAGTTGAAGTGGTTGCAATGACGGTTGAATACGAGAAGTAAAATCGTAAGCCGAACCTGCGGTTCGGGTCGGAAGCTGCCGAGAGACAGTTTCTACGACTGCGAGCATCAATGCGGCCGAACAGATTAGGCTGGATGAAATGCCAAACCCATGCATAACGTATTCTTAGGCATTAACTTCAAATCACCGTCCATCTCACGGTGATTTCAGCTTCAGTGGCAATGGCAGGGTGGTTTCCACGGTTTCATAAGCTAAACCGAAGTGCGGATAGATCACGAGATCTACTCCGGATGCGGCGCATTGATTGGCGGCGGTCGCCAACTTGGCTTCCGCTTGTGGCAGATCGTTGGTGGTGCCATTCACTGCGACCCAATGCGATGCGTGCAGTTTGCTGGCACAATCAATCACGGACGCGAGCCAGTTGGTGTCGAGATGGTCGCCGGCTTTGGGCGTCCAAAGGATTGCATAGACTCGAAATTCTCCGCGCTGAATCGCGGGAACATTCGTGTTGGCGCGGAGCCGCGTGAGCGGACGCGGCCCCAAGTGTGCGCCATCAAACCGTCGTAGCCGAGTTTTTGCATCAAGCCGACCAGTTCCGCCGGCGAACGCGCATCCATGCCAAGCGTGAACGCGCCGAATGGATTCGTCGCAACTTGGCGCGAGGATTCAATGGCTGGCAGCGCGCTGGGCAGGAACAGGAACAGGGCGAGGAGCAGTCTCATATTTCGGGAAGCTTCCACGGATCGCACCACGATTTGCGCACGAGCAGTTTGTTGGCGTCGGCGTTATCAAATTTTTCCGTGGCCGGATCCCATTTCAGTTTTTTGCTGCCAAGCTGAATCGCGATGTGGGCGATCTGGCAAACCGACAAAGAGCGGTGGCCGATTTCAAAATCTTCCATCGTTGTGGTGCGGTTCGTGATGGCGTAAATGAAATCTTCCTTGTCCTGCCGGCGCGGGAAGGAAATCCAATTCGTTCCCGATGGCGGAGAAATTATTTTGGCGTCGGAAGTTAAAATTTTTGGCGCGCCGTAATCTACCTGAATCCAGCCTTCATCACCTTCAAAGCGGATGTAAGGGTGATCCATTTTGTAGCTCAACTCCACGCCGTCGGCGTAGCGATAGCTGGCTTTGAAATCCAGCAGGACGTTGCGCAGGTTTTTTTCTTTGGGATAATGGCCGCTGGCTTCGACTTCAACCGGACCAGTCTGGTCGGAATTATGCGCCCACTGCGCGATGTCGTTCAGGTGCGCGCCCCAGTTGCAAATCATGCCTTCGCAATAATCCAAATTTTGCATCCAGCCGGGACGCCCGCGCAAATTGTGGCGCGGATGCACCCGCTCCTCGCAATATTTTGCCGCCGGTGCCGGGCCGAGCCACAGGTCAAAATCCAATTCCTCCGGCACCGGTTGCTGCGTGATGGGAACCAGATGCGCGCCTTCCTTCGGCGTGCCGGTGGCCATGCGCCGCAACTTGCCGATGCGCCCGTTGCGCACGCATTCGACCGTGTGATGAAAAAATTTCAGCGAACGAAATTCGCTGTCTGTGCGCGTGATGCGGTTGAACTTTTTCGCTGCATCCGCGAGCACGCGGCCTTCGTGAATACTCAGCGACAGCGGTTTTTCACAACTGACGTCCTTGCCAGCCTGCATCGCCGCGAGCGAGATCGGCACATGCCAGTGGTCCGGCGCACCGACGAAAACGGCGTCAATGTCGGGCCGCGCAATCAATTCGCGGAAATCGCGGAACGTCGTGCAGCCCTTGTAAATGCCGGAGGTTTTTTCGTCGGCGTAAAAATCCTCGACTAATGTTTTCGCCTGCGCCAACCGCCAGGCGTCGACATCGCACACCGCGACCACGCGGCAGTTCGGGAGGTTTAGGAAGCCGGGAATATTCACGTTTTGCGTCTGTCGTCCAAGGCCGATGACGCCGACGGTGATTTTTTTGCTCGGCGCATCTGCGCCCAAAATATTTCGCGGTAAAATCAACGGCGCGACGCCCAAGCCCAATGTCGCCAGACCGGTGCGCCGGAGAAATTGGCGACGGGAAAAGCCGCTGCGGTTTTTTTGCGGAGATTGATTGTTCATGTGTGTCGAGACGGAATTTTACGCCGAAAGATTACTGAAATTCCGGAAAGCATACATCCGGTGGCAAAGCTGCGATATACCGCGAATCCGGTATGTGAAAAAATCTGCCGTTGAATTACCTTGGTTCAATCTAGTGAAAAAAACTTTCATCCATGCCATTTGGCTTTGTCTGCTGGCCATGCCGTTTTCGTCGCTGGCCGCCGGCACGAATGCTTGGGCGTTCATTGACAACGGTCAGGTGCGTCTGGGTGTGAAGCAAAATCACGGCGCGGGCATTGGCTGGTTTTCTGCCAGCGGTTCAAAGCGAAATCTGATTAACGATTGGGATGCGGGCCGGCTCGTGCAGCAGTCGTATTACGGCGAGCCGGACGGTTCGCTCTGGAGCAAAAAACCGTGGCGCTGGAATCCCGTGCAGGGCGGCGATTGGCGCGGGCATGGCGCAACCGTGCTGGAACTGCGGGTCGAAACCAATTCGCTTTATGCGAAAACGCTGCCGAAACATTGGGCGAGCGGCGAAGATTTGCCGGATGTGGTGATGGAAGAATGGATTTCCCTCACCGGCAAAGTGGCGCACGTCCGTTTCAAAATGACTTACAACGGCACGGTTGCACATCCGAACACCGGCCATGAAATCCCGGCGTTTTTTGCGCAGCCCGATCTGGACACGCTGGTGTTGTATGATGGCAAAAAACCGTGGTCGGATGCGCCGGTGAGCCGCAGCCAGCCCGGCTGGCCGAACGAAGGCCGGCAGATGGCCGAGCATTGGGCGGCGTATGTTGGCGAGGATGATTTTGGGGTCGGCGCGTATGTGCCGGTGGCGAAACACTTGACCTGCTACCGATTTGGCGACGCAAAAAAATCGCGCGGGGCTTGTTCTTATTTTGCGCCGCTGATCAATTTTGCCATCACGCCGGGAAAAGTTTTTGAATACGACGTGTATCTCACGCTCGGCAAAAGCGGGGAGATCCGCGATGCCTTTCACCAGATCGCGATTTCAAAATCCGCCATCGGTTCAAAGATTCCTGACAAGCGCGGGACGGCAGCGACCACTGCCGCCGCCAGCGGCCTCTGATTTTATATGCGCACATCCAATTGGTTGATGGTCACGGCCATCAACGTCTTTTTTTTGTTTTCGGCCACGGCGGGGGAATTGAAGCCCACGGCCTTGCGCTGCGAATACCGCGTAAATCCGCTGGGCATTGACGAGGCGCAGCCGCGTCTGACGTGGCGTGTCGAGTCCACCGCGCGCGGCGCAAAACAATCGGCCTACCAAATCCTCGTCGCTTCCAGCGCAAAGTTGCTCCGAGCGAACAAAGGTGACCTCTGGGACAGCGGCAAAGTTGCCAGTGGCGAGACCGTGAACATCGTTTACGCTGGCCAGCCGCTGGTTGCGCGCGGGCAATACTTTTGGAAAGTCCGCGTCTGGGACAAGGACGGCGAGGCCACTTGGAGCGAACCGGCGGCGTGGACAATGGGACTGTTGCAATCGGATGATTGGCAGGCGGATTTTATTTCCTTCCACGACGCCACGCCGGTTTGGAAAAACACTGAAAAACTTTTTCTCCCGCCCGCGCATCAGTTTCGCAGGGAATTTTCGGCGCAGAAACAAATCCGGCGCGCGACCATTTACGCGACTGCGCTCGGCATTTACGAACTTTACCTGAACGGCCAGCGCGTCGGCGATGCGTGGTTTTCGCCGGGCTGGACGGATTACCATCAGCGCGCGTATTACCAGACCTACGATGTGACCCCGCTGGTGAAATCCGGTGCGAACGCCGTCGGCGCGTGGGTGGCGGACGGCTGGTATGCCGGCTATCTCGGCTTTGGTTTGCTGACGGGAATGAGCACGGAGAAAAACGGCCGCGATACCTACGGCAAAACGCCGGCGCTGCTGGCGCAACTGGAAATTGAATACACCGACGGCTCGCGCGAAACCATTGTCACGGACAAATCGTGGAAAGTCACCGGCGACGGGCCGGTGCGCGAAGGCGATTTTCAGATGGGCGAATTTTATGATGCGCGCAACGAAATGACCGATTGGGCGGAGCCGAATTTCGATGACGCAAAATGGAACACAGCCATTCTGGCCGCCGAAAACGGCAGCGTCCCGGCGACTTTTTATCAGGCGCGCAACCCGGAAAATCCCGGCGGTGCGGTTGAAATCAAAGGCCAGCCCGTTGATCTCGGTTTCAAGCGGCCGGCGAAACTGGAATCCTATCCCAGTGTGCCCGTCCGCGCGATTCAGGAAATCAAACCCGTCGCCATCACCTCGCCGACCAATGGCGTTTACATTTTCAATCTCGGCCAGAATTTTGCCGGCGTTGTGCGCTTGAAGGTGCAAGGCGCGGCGGGCACAAAGATCCAACTGCGCTACGGCGAGATGCTTCATCCCGATGGAACTTTGATGACGGAAAATTTGCGCAAAGCCCGCGCGACCGATACTTATATTTTGCGCGGCGACAAGACTGGCGAAGAATGGACACCGCGTTTCACCTTCCACGGTTTTCAATATGTCGAAGTCACCGGCTTTCCCGGCAAACCGGGTAAAGATGCGATTACCGGAATTGTTTTGCACAGCGACACGCCGTTGACGAGCGATTTTAAGTGCAGTGATCCGGTGGCCAACCGCCTGTTCAAAAATGTCGTCTGGACGCAGCGTGCGAATTTCGTTGATCTGCCGACGGATTGTCCGCAGCGCGATGAGCGTTTTGGTTGGATGGGCGACGCGCAAATTTATGTCCACTGCGCCACGCTGAACGCGGATGTTTCCGCATTTTACACAAAGTGGCTGCGCGAGGTTATGGAGTCGCAGTTGCCGAGCGGCGTGTTTCCCGGCTTCGCGCCGTATCCATTCCAGCACGGTTGGGATTTCGGCACGGCGTGGTGCGACGCGGGCGTGATTTGTCCGTGGACGGTCTGGCAGGCTTACGGCGATACCCGCGTCATCGAACGTTGCTGGCCGAACATGGTGAAGTTTCTCGATTGGCGCAAAGCCACGAGCAAAAATTATCTCGGCGTCGTCCACGGCAATGACTGGGGCGACTGGCTGTCGTTCGGCACCAAGACGCCGCTCGATTTCGTGGACACAGTTTATTTTGCCTATTCCGCGAAGCTCATGGCGGAAATGGCAGCTGCGATTGGGAAGAATTCCGAAGCGGTGGAATACCAAGACTTGTTTGCGCACGTCAAAGCCGCGTTCAATAAAAAATATCTCCAGCCGG
>Ga0007854_10000584_pt1 | contig 23510 bp, 15 predicted proteins | sample CryBogCBH12Aug08_FD_60382 | JGI IMG/M metagenome (GOLD analysis project Ga0007854, IMG submission 60382) | Freshwater microbial communities from Crystal Bog, Wisconsin, USA - CBH12Aug08 | ecosystem: Environmental > Aquatic > Freshwater > Lake | place: Crystal Bog, Wisconsin, USA | collected... | reverse complement strand
AAAGAAGCTGGCTCAGTTCGCATCCCAAGTGTTGCAAAGGTAACCAATGAGGGTTTGACGGATTCGTTTAGGGTGGAGGAGATCTCCGAAATCCACACAAGCGACCCGAGTATCTACTCGGAAAAGCTCCAGGTCCGATCTGACATGAAGTACGACTCAACCATCAGTCGTACCATCGAAACCAAGCGTGCAACAACCGGACACGTCTTGGTACATCCGCGGATTAATGGCAAAGATGTCGGCTGGTTCATTCTCGATAGCGGGGCTGAATCGATGGTGATTGACCCTAAGACTGCCGATGAACTCCAGTTGCCCAAAGTTGGAATGGAGGCGGTCGTAGGAGTCGGAGGAGCGGTTCAGGAACCGTTCCGAACTGCCGACAAGTTCGACCTTGGTCCAGCTTCGATGCAGAATGTCACCTTTATCGAGATCGACTTGGCCCAGTTGAGCGAGTTTTTCAAGGTTCGAATCTCCGGCATTGTTGGCTACGATTTCTTCCGTCGTTTTATTGTTAACCTTGACCTCAAGAAACCTCAGGTGACAGTTGAGGACCCAACGACTTACCGCCTTCCAAGCGGTACTTGGTCCAAGTTATTGTTCAGCACAGGCAACCCTGCAGTTCTGGCCAAATTTGAGGGAGACCACCAAGGTTGGTTCCGCCTGGATACCGGTGCCAATGGAGCAGTTACGTTCCATACACCCACGGTCGAATCGTATCATTTATTGGAGAACCGACAAACCGCTGCCGCGAGCGAAGCGGGAGTTGGCGGCACCGTAGAAGCACGGATTGGCCACATTGATTGGTTTGAATTGGGTGGGAGACGTTTCCAGAAAGTTGAGGCAACGTTTTCACAAGCCAAGACAGGAGCTTTTTCAGACCGTTACCTATCTGGAAATATTGGCCAAGACTTAATGGAGCCATTCGTGATGGTCTTCGACTTTGGCGGATCTCGAGTGGCATTCTTGCCCCGCTAACTGAGAAATTCACAAAAGTCCTATAGAATTTCGAGCATCGAAACTAATTCTGGAAATACATCGTATCGCCCTGAGAACTTAAAAAGTTAAAGGTTGATACGTTGATTTCCTATCGTTTTACAATTCTTAGTTTCATTTTTCTCATTTCCACAGTGAACACTATGGGACAAGGACCGGTTGCCTCTGCAACTTCGAAGCGGCACTTACGCGCCGTTCGAACTGATACTCCTCCAGTTCTTAAAGGCGATCTATCGGACCCAATTTGGCAGCAGGGGGCGAAAGCTGAAACGTTTGTTGATGTGCAGAACGGGAACCCTGTGACTGACCAAACCACCACTTACTTGCTATACGATAGCAAGTATATCTATATCGGTTTCGATTGTAAGGACACCCATCCAGAAGCGATTGTCGCCAGAGAAACCGTCCGAGACTCCAAATATCAGCAGTCGAACAATGGGAATAATCAGAACAACGAAGATAACGTAGAGATCGACTTCGACCCATTTCTTTCGCACATGGGCTCGGACATCAGCCAATTCTCAGTCAACGCAATCGGCACACGATCTGCCTATTTGGCTGGTGGCAGGGGATCGAAGGCGGAATGGAAAGGGGATTGGGATGCTATGGTCCATCGGAATCCCAGTGGCTGGACATGCGAAATTAGAATCCCTTGGGCAAGCCTCAACTTCCCTACCAGTCAGGATACGATTTCAATGGGAATCAACTTCCAACGTTTCCAAGATCGAACCAAAACGATTTCAATCTGGAGCAACACAACCACTCAAGGCTTCAATGAGTTGGAAGGAATCTGGGAACAGGTTGCCGTCCCTCATTCAGAATTCAAATCCAAACTGTCCGTCTTGCCTTATCTCCTATCCGGCGTCAGCCAAGATGCAAATTCGGCAAAAGTCGGGGTCGATGCCCGTTATACGGTGACTCCCCAACTCACCGCAGTGGGAACCCTCTTTCCCGATTTTTCTACGGTTGAAGGGGCAATTCAAAGCATCCAATTTTCTCATGTCGCGCATTCGGTGAATGATCGTCGACCTTTCTTCATGGAAGGCGGCAACTACTTTTATGATCAGACCAATATCAACGACATCGGCTTGTACTTCTACTCGATGCGTGTCCCCACGTTTGACCTGGGAGCAAAGCTCTATGGCAAGTTGACCCCGAAAGATTCCATTGGAGTTTTAGACACAGATAGCTTCGACGGCAGAAACGATTTCGTCGGTCGATACCAACATAGCTTCTCGGATACTGCTTCCGGAGGTGCCATGATTGTCCAGACCGAATCGCCCACCGGACACAACACCGTCGGGGTTGTCGATGCCCACGATCGTTGGGGGAAGCTAGCTTTTGAAACTGTTGATGCCAACTCCACTGGTCAGGGTGCGGGTGGAGGTTCAGAGGTTTTAAGCACTTATTACGCGGACAAACACCTCACGAGCATGATTCAGTATACGGGGGTTTCCAACAACTTCTTGGCACCTGACGGATACATCCCTTACACCGGATACCGAGGCTACACTGCGGTCGAGGATTGGAGCGACTCATGGAGAAAGGGCTACTTACGGAGCACCGAATTCACAGTCGTTGGATTGAACTGGAACCAGACCAGTGGTGATCCCTATTTCAGTGGTGTCCAGGCGATGTACAACGTGGAAACCAGGAGTGACTGGCATGTAGAGCTTGACTATGTGGACATGAAATTCCTTGGAACACGAGATCACACGCTCGGACTGAGCGTGGTTAGTGGAGCAACGAATCGATTCCATCAGATTGGTCTGCAGCTGACAACTGGCGAATTGGGTTCAGAAAAAGCCACATCACTGGGCCCGACATTTGCCTTTCGGCTCCTTAAGAAATTGGATTTGACTTACGGTGGCTATATGCTTAACCGCGATGGTTTTGTCCAGCAGCACGTTCTAACGCTCAACTACGAATTGACTCCAACTCAGTCCTTTGGTGGCCGCGTCGTTTCGCAGAATGCAGACACCAATGCCTATCTCTTTTATCACAATTCTGGAGGTAAAGGGACCGAGTTCTATGTGATCTTGGGTGATCCCAATGCCAACCGAACCGTGAGAAGTCTGCAGGCGAAATGGGTCTTTTCACTCTAAGTTTCACCTTGACAGGTGCAAACACGATTACAATCTAGATATGCGCTCACCCGTTCTCCTCGATATTCCGGAGAAACTACTGAACGAACGAATCCTCATCCGACCGTATCGTCATGGGGATGGAGAAGCAATGTTCGAAGCAGTCGATGAATCACGGGAGCACATTATTCCCTGGCTCCCCTGGGGTGACGGTCACCAAACTCCTGAAGACTCGGAGAAGTTGATCCGAACTTTTCGAGCGCGTTGGGAGCTGAGAGAAGATCTGCCCGTCGGTATCTTTGATCGGGCGACAGGCAGATTTCTTGGTGGCAGTGGCCTTCATCGCATCAATTGGACCGTCCCATCGTTTGAGATTGGCTATTGGATTCGCAAGTCTGCCGAAGGGAATGGCTATGTCACCGATGCTGTACGACTTCTTTGCAAAATGGCTTTTGAGCACCTCAACGCATCCCGAGTGTTTATCCGGTGTGCAGCCGCGAATGAGCGTAGCGCGGCAGTTGCACGTAGAGCCGGATTTCTTTATGAGGGCCGGTTGCGGAACGAGATCCGGGATTCCAATGGGAACCTGCATGACAGCTTGATCTTCAGCATGGTTCCCGATGAGTGGACTGCCGAAAGCAGGCGCTCACGCAACCGAGCTTCACAATCCAGTTAGTCCTTTGGTGGCGGCGGCACGACCAGATATCCTGTCTGGATCGGTCGAGCTTCGACCAAGATTTTGTCCACGTCACGAAGGCAGATCATGTCTACTTCAGTCACTTCAGCATCACGATCAAAATCAAAGCATGGCTGAAGAGCCCCATCACTACTGTCCTGTCGATACGAATGTATCACCAATGGAATCTTTCGGCCCGATTTCAGCACTGCGCTAACCCTGGTTTCAAGATTCTTGAGGTTCACAGGACTAGCTACCCGATCTTTCCATTTGTAATTAGGAACTTCGTAGATCCAATGGATCTGATCTCCTACCATCAGAGTAAGTTTTCTGAGGTCGGGTCCTGCAGGCTTGATCTCATTGGGATCAGGCTTAATTTCTGCAGCCGCTTTCCATGAGCCCTCAGCAATTTGCACTTTAACCTGGCCAAATTTAGCGGGCTGGCTTAATGCGAATGAGGCCCAAATCTTGGGTTGCAACGGTCTCATCCGTCCATAGTCGTTGAGTGTTAATGGGGTTTGATTCCATTCTTGATGAAAGTTCTTGCCAGGTATATCGGAATCGGAACCGCCAGATTGGATGAAGAAATCTGGAGTATCCGGGCCGGACACGGATTGGATCTTAAGGACTCCGAAATAAGGTGCAGAAATCTCCCTTGCCGGCAATGGAGCATGATTCACCGGATTGTATTGACCAGTATCGATTCGTTTGCCACTGACCGCACCATTTAATTCTTCCGGGTGCGCTCGCCACTCCTTACCATCTACAGTGTAAAGCTTGGATTGGACGTATCGATCTCGATTCCATTCATGATCATCGGGGGCCGTCTGGGCCACGGCGGCAAGCGTGATCTCGGTCTCACCGAGCTTCAGTGATTTTCCAGTTTGAGCTGATCCCCAAACAATGTTCTTCCAAAGATCGGCATCTCGATCAAAGTGAACTTCTTTGAACTCAACGTATTCAAAGGGTCTGGCTTGAATCTCTATTGTCTGAATCTTGTCTAAGATTTGTAGAGGAATGTGGGCCAGATTATGTGCCGTATAAAGAGGCAATTCCTTGCCGACCGAATCTGTAGCTTTCACTCGAAATTCAGTGTCAAGAATTCCGGACTTGCCTTTTAGTTCGACAACCAAACCGTCCATCACACTTCGTGCAGCAATGGCGAGCGTATCGGAATTCATGTCACGAATTACTTTGCCCGTGCCCCACGACCCGCTCAGGACGATTCTTCCCTTATACGGAGCTTTCCCGAAAGCGGGCTTGGAAAATCCCAGAGATTTCCATTCTCCATCGGCTATTCCGACAAACAGATCGCTTGTGCTGGATTTCGGCAAAAAGATACTTTCCATCCTATTCTCAAACTTGTTGATCTGCAAGGTCTGGATTTGATCGACCGGTTTCCGAGGATCGTCCCAAGAGACCAAGTCGGCAAGGGTCATCCCAGGAACGTAAAGCACAGCATCAACCTGAGATGGTGCCTCTGAGCTAAGTCTTAAACAGATTGTTCGGTGACTATCTGAATCATCATCCTTTTCCTGGCGGGGTTGCCAAGGTTGGTTGAAAGGGTCGGTATTCAATGGTCCACCGTTTGGACTCCACCAATGCTCCCAATCTTGTGTGTTTATGTGGTGAAGAGCAACCAACTGGACATGAGTTCCATGGCTCGTAACGCCTTGCCCATTGGAAGCTGGAATCGATATTTGGGGACGGACTGTCGACTGACGGTGACGAACTCCACTCCCAAGCGCCACCCATCCCAAGGCGATTAAGCCCACAGGAAGCCAAACGCGTCGATCTCTCCAATGAAACTTTGCCATGAACGTGTTCCCTATCTGGTTAGTGTCGTAAACTTCCTACTTCGTTCAATCAACTTTGAGACGTTTCAGGATTTACCCCGTTTTGCCCCATGGCTGACTTTAGATTTGTACACGCAGCAGATATTCACCTCGATAGCCCATTGATTGGCTTAGAGGAATATCCGGATGCCCCAGCTGAAGAGATTCGAGGTGCCACCCGTCGTGCCTTAGAGAACCTTGTCGATTTATGTCTTGCCGAAAATGTCGCATTCCTTCTCATTGCAGGTGATATTTACGACGGAGGATGGAAATCAGCCGAGACGGGCCGATTCTTTGCAACTCAGATGCTTCGTTTGGCGAAAGCAGATCCCCCGATTCCAGTCTTCGCAATCAAAGGAAACCACGATGCGGCCAGTGCAATCAGCCGGGAAATGTCGATCCCGAACTTGGTCATGTTTGATCATAAGAAGCCGGGAACTCAGAAACTGGATAAATGGTCCGTAGCCATCCATGGGCAAAGCTACGCTACGCCTGAAGTCACGACCGACCTTTCCAAGAATTACCCCCTACCAATTCCCGGACTGCTGAACATCGGTCTGCTTCACACAAGCGCCACGGGTCGAGATGGGCACGCATCGTATGCTCCATGTGATGTGAACGATTTGGCTAGAAAGGGTTACGACTACTGGGCGCTTGGGCATATCCATAAGCGGGAAGTGCTTTGCAGTAACCCGCCGATTCTGTTCGCAGGTAACTTACAGGGCCGACATATTAAAGAGACTGCTTCTGAGGGTAAGGGCTGCACAATTGTAACAGTTCAAGCCGGTCAAGTTGTCGATATCGACCATATCCCCTTAGATGTCCTTCGGTGGCATCAGCTTGAAGTTGACCTCACCGGATTTGACGAAGAAGATTCTGTCTTTGAGAGAATTCTTTCGGAACTGGGTGCCGTGGATCAAACTTCCGGGGGGCGACTGCTTGCAGTTCGGCTAAGGCTAATCGGATCGACAGCCTATAGTCTTGAGATCCATCGGAACTTTGCGATTTTCAGAGAGAACTTGGTCAATCGAGTTGTAAACCGGTGCGACCGTTGGTGGATTGAAGAGATCCGAGTGAAGACTCGATTGCCTGAACTCGAACGAACGTATGAGTCTGATGGCTCAATCCAAGGAGTTATCGAAGCCATTCGGGCGGATTATTCCAACCAACGTGACGCCCTCTATCAAGACGAAGTATTGCCACTGGTCAATCGGCTAAGGGCTTCCAACCCAGCAATTTTCGATCAGATTGAGTTTGAAGGAGCGGAATCACTAGACGATTTGCTCCCCGACATTGAGCAAACGATTTTGGCTATCACCCGCGAGGTGAATCCGAATTGAGATTCCGCTCATTCCACCTCAAAGCGTTTGGCCACTTCACCGATCAACAGATTGATTTCGGTACCCAGCCGGGATGTGTCGATATCGTTGTTGGAGCCAATGAAGCCGGCAAAAGCACGACACTCCGTGCGATCAACTGCATGTGCTTTGGCATCCCCAGTAAGACGAGCGACGGATACTTCCACGGCTACGACAATCTTCTGATTGGAGCCGATTTTGAACTGCAGAGCGGCGAGCGCCGAGTCCTCTATCGGCGGAAGAAGATCAAAAATGCCATCGTCAACTCCTCCCTTGATCCGGTTCCCGACAACTTACTCGAGGAATGCCTTTGTGGAGTCAGTCAAGCCGGTTTTGAGGCGCTATTTTGCTTGGACTTCGAACGTTTGACCCAAGGCAGCGATGGGTTGCTTGCCGAAGGGGGAGAAGTTGGGCGGTTACTCTTTGAGGCACGGTCAAACCTAAATTTGGCACCTGTTTTGAAGACACTTTCGACTCGTGCCGAAGAACTTTACAAGGGAACTCCACGCGCACGATCGGTCATCGACGACAATCTCAAAATCTATGAAGCCGCTCGAAAGGAGCTCAATCGAGGGGACCTGGCTACGTTCAAACAGGATTCCAAACGACTCGAAGAACTGGTCAAACAAGCCGATGAATTGGATACCAGAAAGAGAGAACTTGAGATCCGGTTGAAGCAACTGAATCGATTGCGATTAGGCAAACCCAAAGCAGAGCTCAGGCTGAAACTAATTGCCGAATTGGATCAATTGGCCCATGTTCCCCAACTAGATAGCAATTTCAGACAATCGGTTCGAGATCGGCAAAACGAAAAGATCCGAATCACTTCTCAAATCGAAGCACTTGGCCCCCAGATTGAGAACCACCAGGCTAGTCTAGTAAAGGTCCAGGTCGATTCCAACCTGCTTGCTTGGACAGCCGCAATCGAGAACCTATTCTCTGAAAGCGGCCATATCGACAAAACGATCAGTGATGCAACCAAGCGTCAGTCTGAGGCGCTGGAAGCACGATTCAAGATTGAGTACTGTGGCAAAAACTTGTGGCCCAACGGAAACGTGCCAACTCTCAGTCAGGTTGACACCGCTCGTCAGCGACTCATTCGAGAGATTTCGCAAGCGATTCGATCTCTTCGAGACCAGATCACCCGCTGTGAAAAACAGATTGAGAAACTCAGTGCCGACCTAAAGGACAATCCTGTTGTAGATCAAGAAGGGACTCCGACGAAGGACCTTGAACTTGCATTCGAGCATGCCCGAAGTCATCCTTCGGTGGATCAGGACTTGGATGGATTGATCACGGAACTAGAGAATCTGGAGAGCTCAGCGCAAGCTCAAAAGGGGCGACTTGGGTTCCAAAACTTTGATGTATCTGCAGTTATTGCCCTACCTGTTCCCAACTCTGTGACCATTCGCGGGTTCGAATCACAGTTTGCGTCGCTCAAGTTGACGGTCTCAAATGTTGAGAGGGAGGTTTCAGGAATCCAAGATGAGATCTCTAAGACGCAACGAACCCGAGAGAGTTTATTGGCAAGTGGTGAGATTCCAACGATAAATGAACTCAAAGCAGTCCGCAGTTCGCGCGACGCCAAATGGCGTGCAATTGTCGATCTGGCCCAACCAGTTAGCCATGGCGATGATTTGAGTTTGACCGATGCGATTCGGAAATCCGACGACACTGCGGATCGCCTAAGGAGCGACGCGGATCGGTCCGCAAAACTGACCAATCTAGAGGTCTCGCTCGAACAGCTTGAGGGAGGCTTGGCTCAGAAGCTTGAGCTCTTGAACCAGCATAACCAGGAACTGGATTCATTGGAGCTTCGTTGGAAGCAGACATGGGAATCGATTCCGATTGAGGTTCAAACGCCATCGGAGATGATGGAATGGCGAACGAACTTCGATGTCCTCTGTAACACATACGATAAAGTCCTTCCAAAGCAGACTCAACGCAAGCAACTCGAATCGTTCCGGTCAGAGGCAATTTCTAGGCTGAAATCGTTGTTGAATCTAGCATCAGATGAGTCACGCTTAGGTCCGATCCTTAACCTTGCTCAGGCCCAATTGACTAGCATTCGCAATGCCGAGAGTCAGAGGAAAGAACGTGTAGCACAGGCGGCGGCGGCTCAGAAGCAACTCTCACAGGTTGAGTTAGAGTTGACGAGTGCTCGGTTTGACCTTCAACTGAAACTCAAGGAATGGTCCCAAATTACGGTGCCGCTAAACCTGGGGGACGAACCTGACATCGACGATGTGGATCGCGCCTTGGAGGCTCTCCAAGAGATTGCCTCGGCACAGCAAACCGAAGAAACAGCTAAGTCTCGAATCGAAGGTATGAAGCGTCAAATTGACGCTTTCGCTACTGAATACGCGAGAGTGGCCCAATCCGTTGGATTTGAATCTAGCCTCCCTGCCGCCCAAGCGGTTCAAGAGTTGCGTCGCAAGTTGGCTGAGCACCAACAGACAGACCAAAAGCGGAAGAGCCTTCAAGAGAATCTTGATTCGCTAGAGACAGCTCAATTGGGCTTGGAGACAAAGCTTTTGGAAGTAGATAGTGATCTACGCCAGCGGTGTGAAATCGCTCAATGTCCGACGATCGAGGATCTGACGACCTATATTCAAATGGCCGAAACTCGGGAGCAACTTGAGGCGAGGATCGAGAACGTCGAGACAGAGATTGCAGACATCGCTGGGACGACGCATATCGATGCCTTTTGTGCTGAAGTGCTGGATATCAGTTTTGCCGAACTCGATAGTGGCGTCGGAGAAATCGAAGGGCACTTGGAGCGACTCCAAACTGAGATACGGCCGATGAGTGAACAGATCGGAGTTGCTCGTAAGGTGGTCGCTGAATACGACCAAACGGAACGTCTTCTCGCGGAGCAATCTAAGGCTGAATTTGCTTTAACCAAGGTCAAGCAGTCGGTTCGTCCCTACCTGGTCTATTCTCTGGCGGAATCACTGGTTGCAGCTCAGGTTGAAGCCTTCCGTCGAGCGAATCAGGGGCCAATTTTGAAACGGGCAGGTGAGATTTTCTCAAAACTGACTGATGGCTCCTTCAGAGAACTGGCATCGGATTTGGATGACAAGGATAAACCGATACTCATCGCGGTCCGAGAAAACGGGAATCGAGTTTCGGTGGATGGCCTTAGTTCGGCGACTCGTATGGGGCTTTACTTAGCTTTGCGTCTTGCCTGCGTTCATCATCATGCCGACACTAGAGAGTGTTTGCCGTTTATCGCGGACGACATCCTATTGGACTTCGATGACGCACGCGCTCGACAAGCCTTTTCCGTCTTAGGTGAATTGGCTGAACGTACCCAGGTGATCATGCTGACTCATCATCAGCACTTGGCCGACATCGCGCAGAACGCGCTGGGTGCGAGGGCGCATGTGACCCATTTGGTGAAGTCGGTCGCCTAAGGGCTTGTGCCTTTCGGCACGGGGGCATGCACCTGTCGGTGCGTTCTGACCGTGGGTTCCTTTCAGTCACCCACGGCTGGAAGAGGTCGCGCCTTCAGCGCTACTGTCGGATTCTGCCCTTTGCTACCATTCCCGCCTTTCAGACAAGAGAATTCCTACGGCCTGAAGGCCGTGGCCCCCTTGCGGCGTAAACGCCGGACACCGTACAAGCAAGCGTAATTGGTGCGCGCCATTCATGGCGCACAAGTGTCCGAGCCCTTTAGGGCCGGAAATCTGTTTCATCCATGAGATCATCGGGCCTGAAGGCCCGGGCCCCCGAGCGGCGTGAACGCCGCGCACCAGACCGTTAATTTATCGGCTTGAGACCAGCTTCGATCTCGTTTCGTCGTGGTTCAAGAAACGGAGGGAGAGCCAGTTTCTGGCCAAGGGTTTCCATCGGCTCATCGCTTGCAAAGCCCGGACCATCGGTAGCCAGTTCGAACAGAACCCCACCTGGTTCTCTGAAGTAGAGGCTGTGGAAGTAGAACCGATCTACGTACCCCGATGTTTGGATTCCAAGCGATTCGATCTTGTCCTTCATGGCGTACAGAACCTCATCATTCTCTACTCGGAACGCAATGTGGTGAATTCCCCCTGCCCCAACACGACCGACCCGACGACTACTTGGATCGTGAATCTTGATCTGAGAATAGCTGTTATCATCGATCGCCGCAAACGTATCTTCACTTCCAAGCAATAAGCGATATCCCAGGATTTCAGTCAAAATTCGGCTCGTCATATCAGGTCGGGCACTATCAAGATCCACCCCAAAGAACCCTCGGATTGCACGCTCTTCAGGCACAGCCGCGGACCATGGGACCGCGTTTCCAGGCAGGCCAGAATCGTCAACCAATTCGAGACGTTGCCCTTCCGGATCCATGAATTGAATGCGAGTGCGATCGAATTCATCTGGGCCCAATTCTGGATATGCCTCCGCCTCTACCAAGCGAGCCTCCCACCACTCCAACGAATCTCCCGGGATACGGAATGATGTCAAAGCCACTGTGCCGGGTCCAGGCACGTTCGATCCGATTGTGGGCCAATCGAAGAACGTCATATCGGTTCCTGGTGATCCGACTGCATCGGCATAAAACAGATGATAGGCGCTTACATCGTCCTGATTGACACTCTTCTTCACGAGCCGAAGTCCGAGGGTATCTGTATAGAATTGAAGGTTTCTTGCGATTTGTGCCGTGACGGCAGTAACGTGATGAAGGGTATGAGCGGCCATGTATTTCCACAACATTCTACGGAATTCTTGACCAAACCACTCGAAATGCATGGATTGCGGATAAAGAAAACTACCGATACCATTGTAAACTGCGATTCTTGTTAAGCGAAGTTGTCGCCAACACCCCAGATTTCCGCATGATTTCAAACAAATACGGTTACTTTGAAGCCTCAACAGGCGCGTTCATCATTGAAGATGTTCTGACACCACGCCCGTGGATCAACGTCCTGTCCAATGACCTGTATGGAGTTGTCCTCAGTCAGGCAGGAAGCGGCTTCTCGTGGGCAGACAACTGCCAGCTTTTCCGGTTATCGCGTTGGGAACAAGACCTGGTTCAGGATTACTACGGACGATTCTTTTATGTCCAGGACACCGATCAGCCCGATGACCTTTGGTCAACCACTTATCAGCCAACGCGGAAGCGAGCTTCTTTCGATCAGGTTCGGCACGATCTGGGCTCCACGACATTCACCCGTCAGTTCTTAGGTTTGGAAACACGTCAGACCGTCTTCGTTCCAACGGATGACTGTGTTGAGGTCTGGATCGTCGAAATCGAGAACAAGACCGACGAAAGCCGAAATCTACGATTGGGTAGCTACTTGGAGTGGCACCTGGGTGGATGCGGAGACTGGCATCGTGAGTTCCACCGTTTGTTTGCCGAGAGTCGCAAGTATGGCAACACCCTCGTAGCTTGGAAGCACCCCGGTCTTATTGAGCATCGTCGCACCCGAGTTGAAGAACCACCCCGTGGTTTTGTCTCTTGGGCTGGTGTCGACTCAGTAACTTGGATTACCGATAAGCAGGAATTTTTGGGACGCGCTGGTAGCTGTCAGAATCCAACAGCTTTCTGGACTGACGTGAAAGAGTCCGCAACCCCACGATGGGATGACCCGATTGCAGGTGGACTGTCGAACCTAACCCTTGGTCCAAATGAGACAAGAACGATTGTTCTGACGATTGGTTCAGCTTCAACCGCGGAGGGATGCGTCACCTTGGCTAACAAGTATGATGCCGAGCACGCGCATGCCGCACTCAAAACAGTCCATGAGTTTTGGAAGGCCAAGTGCCACGCCAATACGCCAGATACTGGCGATGAGGCAATTGACCTGATGCGCCAGACTTGGCTTCCCTATCAGGCTACAGCTGGTCGACTTTACGCCAAATGTGCTTATTATCAACAGGGAGGTGCCTATGGATACCGAGACCAACTTCAGGACAGTCTGATGTTCCTCGATCGCGATCCAGAAGTGACGCTTCTCCAGTTGGGTCGACATGCTGAGGCGATGTATGAAGACGGTGGCGTTCGCCACTGGTGGCATCCTGGCACCGATATCTTCAGCGTGAGCCATCACAGCGATACCTGTTTGTGGCTAGCATTTGGAACGCTGGAGTATCTGGAAGCTACAAAGAACGGGCCCAAGCCGGAGGATGATCCTCTTGATCGCGTTTACTCATTCCTGAGCCGTGAAACAGAGAAATTCGGTTCCACGGGAACACTCCTGGAGCATTGCTTGCGTGGCATTGAACGCGCACTCTCTAAGCGGTCCGAGCGAGGTTTACCGCTAATTGGGGCGGGTGATTGGAACGACGGATTGAGCCATGCCGGAATTGACGGCAAAGGTGAGTCGGTTTGGCTGGCGATGTTCCTTTATCTGATCTTGACGCGCATCGCACCGGTACTCGCCGATCGTGGTGATCAGGCAACGGCGGATCGTTACTTGGCAGAGGCAGAAAGTCTGAAGGTCGCGGTCAACACTCACGCATGGGACGGTGAGTATTACATTGGCGGTACGAGAGATGACGGTAAGCCATTCGGCAGCAAGGAATGTGAAGAAGGCAAGATTTTCCTCAATCCGCAAACCTGGGCGGTCATATCCGGTATTGCTCCCGAAGAGCGGATTGCGAGTGCGATGAACGCAGTCAAGGAGCAGTTGGTGACACCCTATGGGGCGCTTCTCCTCCAGCCTGCGTTTAGTAAGGTTGATCCGTACATAGGCTACATCACTCGATACGCCCCCGGCCTTCGTGAGAATGGTGGTGTTTACAGTCATGCATCTACTTGGGCGGTTCAAGCCTTTGCATTGATAGGTGACAAGGAAACCGCCAAAGCGATCTATCGTGGCATGCTGCCACCTCTAAGGTCAGCAATTGATCCTGAACTTTATGCGGCTGAGCCTTATGTGATGCCTGGAAACGTCGACGGGCCAGATTCGCCCTATGCAGGTCGAGCGGGTTGGACTTGGTACACAGGGTCGGCTTCGTGGATGGTGCGCGTGGCCAAGTATCTCGTGGACTGACGTCGGCAGCGAAAGAAGGGGCAGAACGGAGAGAAGGGTTGCCTAGTAAGTCTTACGCAGACTTACTAGACGAATGGCTTAGGTAAATCGCCCTCAATAGTCATCAGTTCGGAATGTCGGCGTTGTGATGGTGGCCTAACCGGCCCGGGCATTCCCTTCTCCTGCCTCGAAGTTCTGTCATACATTCACGGACAGTCTCCTCGGTCAATACTCACTGTGTTCGAACACGGTGTGACCTCGGAACAAGACTGTCCAAGTTCACTACAGAACTTATGGCAGGAGAATGGGAATGGGGAGTTTCTACCGGATTCTCTGTTCCCAGTGGTAGATGCTCCGAGGGTCCCTGGATTTTGGAAGGCAATTTCAGAACCATGGAGAATGCCAACTGGAAGTCCCCCTCCACCGGTTCGCCTTCGTACCTCAGTCTCACCGATTCCTGCCCTCGGTGGGGAGGAGTTTGAGGCTGAAGACACGCATTTGTGGGTAACTCGTGACAGGTCTGGTGGTTCTTTGTCGGTTCGGTTGAAGTCTTGCTCGGGTCCTTCTGACAAGGATCATTTTGGTGCTCGTTTACCAGGGCCCGGCGTCACTTCGCTGGCATCGTGCCTCAATTCTTGCTTTCTCTATCGGCGTTCATCCCTGGACGCGACAATTCCTACCCTTCTGACCCTTCCGCCTTTTCTGCCTTACTCCCCATTCCGCCTGAACCGTTTCAGTGCTAATTACCGGGTTTCATCTTGAACTTTCTGCGATTCCCATCGCAAAGAACGAATTGTCTTTGTTTTCCCAAAACTCTGTGTTAATATGTCCACTGAACCGTTTCAGTTCGAAGATGAACAGAAGGATTACGATCGAAGATGTCGCCCGGAATGCTGGTGTCAGCAAAGTCACGGTGAGCTACGTGCTCAACGGACAAAGCACCAAGATGGGAATAAGCGCCTCCACCGCAGAGCGAGTGAGGGACGTTGCCAATTCTCTTGGCTACCGAGCGAATGCGATCGCGAAATCTCTGAGTACCCGCCGCACCGACACCCTTGCGGTCCTTTTTCAGTCTGGCGCTTATTTCTCCGCCTGGTCAGGCTTCACTAGTGAAGTCATGCGAGGCGTGTCAGAAGCCTGTTATGAAGAAGGTTTCGATCTGATGCTCCATACCAAACCAGCCGCGACCTCTGACGAGGAAGCAGCCGCCCTGAACGACGGTCGAGTTGACGGAGTGCTTATCCTTCGTGATGAAGATGATGAGACCTTCTTAAAGCTCGTCGATCAGAAGCTGCCTTGCGTGCAGTTCTTCACTCATAGCGATCGTCAAGACGTTCCAAGTGTGGACTGCAATAACGTTCTTGGAGGGTATCTGGCTACCACTCACTTGATCAATCAGGGTCATCGCCGAATCGCGATGTTTTCTGGTGGTCATCGGTCGGTCAGCTCAAATGAGCGCGTTGCTGGTTATCGTCAAGCACTCGAAGAAGCCGGAATCGCCTGCAACCCCAATTGGATCATTCCAACCAGTGACAGGCAATCGGACTTGGATCGGGTTTTACGCTTTATGCAAGAAACTCATGGCCCATCGGCAATGTTCGTGTGGTCCGACGATACGGCGGTAACCCTGATGCGAGATATGCGACGGGAAGGCATTCGCATTCCCGACGAGCTCAGCATTGTAGGTTACGACTCATTGGCTTCAGCCGAGATGTCTGAACCGCCTCTGACCAGTGTCCGCCAGCCAATTCGACAGATGGCAGCGGAAGCGACTCGCATGCTTATACAGATTGTTCGGGGAGGCAATGTTCCGATCCGACAAATTTTGTTCGACCCTGTCTTGGATGTCCGGTCATCCACCAGCCTTGCACGAGATGGCAAGATTTCTGCTTACTCGATTTAGAGGTTTTGGATTTAAAGATTTAGACACCCTTCTCGCAATCATTCGGACCGAATAATCGGCCCCACGTCCATAAAGTCAACGTCCGCACTTTCTATTCAAAGAGGAAAAATGAAGAAAGCCTTTACGCTTATTGAACTACTTGTAGTCATCGCCATTATCGCCATTCTCGCTGCCATCTTGTTCCCTGTCTTCGCACAGGCCAAGGCTGCTGCCAAGGTTACGGTTGCTATATCTCAGATGAAGCAGTTGGGCACAGCCATGGTCATGTACTCCACGGATGCAGACGACGTCAACTCGCCTCCATATCCGCTCAACGATAACGCTCACACATAGCGCACATCGCTCGACCCATACGTGAAGTCGGGACAAATGAGCACGGATCCTGTCAACCCAGCAGCCAAGTTCCTTGACGTTGCTTCCGATCCACTCCAGGCAGCAGCTGGTGGTTATACGTTGGATCCAACCGTAACCAAGCACACGCGAAGCTACGCACGACTCAACCAGTTCTTCCTCATGAATCAGTGGGGCAATCCGGGCATCCCTAACTCGATCTACGCACAGCCAGCTAGTCAGGGACTCATCATCGAAGGTAAGGATGCTTATCCAGACTACTGCACCTGCGAAAGCTGGGACGGTAACGGTGGTACGGGCCCAACCTACCAAACACCTTTCACTCACTCTGAGCCCAACAACGTCTCAAAGGGTCTGAACTATATCATCGGTGGCGGCAAGTGGGGCGACAAGGCTACAGTTGCAGTCTTTGGCGACACTCATACTCGACGACAGACTTGGGCCGATGCTTGTTCGCTTAAGGATCCAAACGCATACACCACGTTCGGCTATCGCCGTGCTGATCTCGGCCCAGATACCGGTCCTGGCGACCAGAACTGGATCGACTCTGTCTGCACCAACCTACAAGCTGGTGCGGTTAACGGTGCTTATACTCAGGTATCCATTCCAAAGGAACTTCAGTAAAATCTCCTGTGGTCAGCCGGAAACGGCTGACCACAGATTAAGAGGAATTGAACAAGCAATGCAATTAAGAAAAACGGGCGCATTTTTGCTCAGTGTTGTCTTTATTTCTGCCCTTATTGGTTGCGGAGCCAGCGAGCAGCCAATTCAGCAAGCTTCAGATCAAGAAGTTGCTCAGATGAAAGAGCTTCGCACGATTTTTGACAGCGTAAAGGGTGATTACAATCAGCTGACACCGGATCAGAAGAAGAAGTTCTTAGACTACACGAAGGGTAACCAAGCTCAAGCCGATGGAGTTTGGGATCACATGAAGAATCCCAGAGGAAAGTCCAGTGACGCTACCAGACCATTCTCATTGGGCGCTGGTGGCAAGATTCTTCCTCCTGGTTCTGACCCCAATGCTGCTGGCGCAAACCGCTAAGACTCCATGAAATACGATGTAGCAATTGCTGGGGGTGGCCCTGCCGGTGCCACCCTCGGGTGCTTACTCAAAAAGTACGATCCATCGATCAAAGTTGTGATTCTCGAGCGCGAACAATTTCCGCGCGACCACATAGGCGAGAGCCTGTTGCCGGCGGTGGGAGAGATCATGGAAGAAATGGGGGTTTGGGAAGCGGTTGAAGCCGCCAACTTCCCCATCAAGATCGGGGCCACATACCGATGGGGCATTACTCCTGACCTTTGGGATTTCAACTTCCTCGGCAACGTACCCTTCGCAGACGAGCCAAGACCGGGTAAGTATGTCGGTCAAAGGCAACAGACCGCTTTCCAAGTTGATCGAAGCATCTACGACAAGATCCTGCTGGATCGTGCCAAAGAACTTGGCTGTGACGTGCTGGAGCAAGTCCGTGTCGGCAATGTGGGGCGGTTAGGCGATAAGGTAACCCATTTCGATATCGAAGAAATGGTGCCAGGAGCGATTCCATCCGCATGGAATGGCGATACCCAGGTCACCGCTGATTATTACTGCGACTGTACGGGCGGCACACTCATGCGCCGAGCGATGGAGATCAGTATTCAGTCTCCCACTGCGCTCCGCAATGTAGCCGCTTGGGATTATTGGCAAAACGCCGAATGGGCGGTCAATATCGGTGTCGGTGGAACTCGAATTCAGGTCATGAGCCTCGGATGGGGCTGGATCTGGTTTATTCCGATCGGCCCAACTCGAACCTCCATCGGACTCGTTACTCCAACCCAATACCTGCGCGATTGCGGCAAAAAGATTGAAGATTTGTATCTTGAAGCTCTTCAGTCAGAGCCTATGATCGCCAAATTGATTGCGAACGCCGAACGGGAGAACAAATTCGAAACCGTTCGAGATTGGAGCTTCTATGCTGACCGACTTTCTGGCGAGAACTGGTTCTTGGCAGGAGATTCAGCCGGATTTGCCGACCCAATTCTTTCTGCTGGCCTAACTTTGGCTCAATCCGGCGCACGTCGATTGGCGTTCACCCTTTTGGAACTTCGAAAGGGTGATATGAATCCGGTTTGGCTTCATCGGGAATTTGAAAGCACTTACAAGTTCCAGGTTGGCCACCACATTCGTTTCGCCGACTATTGGTACTCCGCCAACGCGATCTTTACGGATCTCAAAGAGAATTGTTCACAGATCGCGGCCGAGGCTGGACTTGATCTCAACGCAGACGAGGCGTTTCGATGGTTGAGCACAGGTGGATTCGCCCGCGACACTGCTCCTGGTGTGGCTCGAGCCGCAACCTGGAATCTGGCCGTCGTCAAGCACATGATCCATCGGTTCTCCAGCAAGATGCCGAGTTGGGCGATCTCAAGCAACAACGTCTTCAAGCTGAACTTGGACGGGGCAGAGAAGGAGTTCATCGCCTATTACGATGCTGGAAAGGTGATGCCGATTCGCACGTATCAGCGGGGCAAAGTTCTCCTGCCTTTGCAGGGTCTGTATCAACTCTTGCACGACATCCTGTTGAAGTACTCAGATCTTCGGGACATCACCGATGTTCTTTGGAGGGTTGCGGAATCTGGAACGTTCGGTGAGAATCCATACACCGTCTTCGCAAACTCGATTGAAGTCCTTGAGGCGATGGTCACGGATGGTTGGGTAGTTGCTTCACGTAACGATGATCGACCGTTCCTCTCGATCCGCTTCGAGGAAGACGGATATGCGATGGAATTCACCGATAAAGCTCCGGCGTAGAACGAGTAACCCTTATGATGCTTGCTGCCCTTGCAGGAATGGTTTTTGCCCTTCGCTCCGACCCTCTTTTGGATGACGTCCAGAAGAGGGCAGTTCAGTTTTTCTGGAATGAATCCGATGCTCGAACTGGGTTCACCAAAGATCGAGCTCTGAATACAGAAGGAAAGACGGACAACTACACCATTGCCAGTTGTGCAGCCACTGGTTACGCATTTATTGCGTACGCCATTGGGGTTGAGCATAAGTGGTTGGATCGGAAGCAGGCCCTCCAACGAACCCGAGCAACGCTCAAACATTTAAACAATGATTGGGAGCAGTCCCACGGTTGGCTCTACCATTTTGTCGATTGGAAGTCGGGTGAGCGGGTTTGGAAGTGTGAGGCAAGCAGTGTCGATACCAGCCTATGCTTGGCAGGAATTCTGTTCGCCGAGAAGTATTGGAATGACCCTGAGGTTTCTTCCCAAGCCCAGGCATTTGAAAATAGGATTGATTGGAAATGGATGCTTACCGATGGTGGGAAGCGGCCTGATGAAACGCATTACAGCATGGGTTGGCATCCCGAATCCGGGTTTATCAGTAATCGTTGGTCCCAGTACAACGAGGCAAAGTTCCTTTACATCCAAGCCTATGGGCTGAATGACCTGACCGCTGCAGGCTGGGATACCTTAAATCGCCCGCAGTTGAAGTATCAAGGAATCGACTACATAGCGGGTGGGCCGATCTTCATGCACCAGATGTCGGAGGTGTTCTATGATTTCCGCGGAAAGCGCGATCGGTTGGGTTACGATTACGAGATTGCGTCGCACAACGCCTGTCTTGGCAATCGACAGTATTGCATCGACAATCCGAAACACTTTAAGGGATACGGCCCGGACTTCTGGGGCCTCAATGCCAGCGATGGTCCCGATGGATACAACGCGTTTGGTGCCCCTGGTTGGATCGATGACAACGGTACCGTTTGTCCGACCGGCGCAGTTGCTGCGATCACGGTGCTACCGCAAGAAGCGCTCAGTTTTGCCCATCACATGCGGTCGGACTATCCGAATGCTTGGGGCAAATATGGCTTCCCTGACTCTGTGAATCCGACACGAAGCTGGACTGATACCGACGTGATTGGGATCGATCTCGGCATGATGCTCTGTGGGACTGAGAACTATCGTTCGGAGCTGATCTGGCGAATCAACAACGCCAATCCGGTGATTCAGAAAGGCATGGATCGGGCGGGTTTGAAACGCGCTCCGGCAGATAGTCGGCTGAAGATTTAGTTTCGTTAGGAGCCTTGGCAGCTAGGCTCTTTGGCATGCGTCGACGACTAAAAAGGGTTTTTCGATGGTATTTCACTGATCTTTGGGTTCTTTGCGCCACGGTTGGGTAAGCCAAAAGCTTCGCTTTCGGGCAACAAGATTCGGATGTTATCAAACAATGCCAAACCAAAACTGAAGAACGCCACATAACTCCTGATGCACAATGAACTCGTGCGTTCGCCAGAGCCCCAAACAGAATTACAGAAGATCCGTCTTCATTGGAGACTGGGACAGGTCGCGATTGCGTTCTTCTCATTCCTGATCTATCTACCGGCGCTATGGGGCAAGCCAATCTGGGATGATGTTCCGCTGCTATACGGAAACGACCCGAGCACGCGGAACGTGATTTCCGCATTCACCCATCCATTTGGCAACTTCTATCGACCGTTAACTACGGCCTCGATCGCCTTGGAGAGAAGCATTGCCCACGGGAACCCGATCTACTTTCATGCGACGAACCTGATCCTTCACGCGATGACGGCTTTGTTAGTTGCTAGCCTGGCACTGATACTCACTCATCGACATTGGGCTGGAATCCTTGCCGGGTTATCATTTGCCGTCCAGCCTATGCAGGTAGGTGCGACGGCTTGGATCGGAGGACGAACTGATGTCCTCGCCGCGTTCTTCCTAACGGCCTTCCTCGTCCTACATCTCAGACATCTTCAGGAGGGAAAGCTCAGCCTTTTGATCGGATCGGCCATTTCGCTCCTGTTAGCAGCTCTATCCAAAGAGCAATCGCTGGCAATACTCCCGATCATTCCAATTTCAGTGTTGCTCCTCAAATCGAAAGATTGGAAGGAATTACGACCCTATGCCATTCCGTTCGGCGGAGCGATTCTGATTTTTGTGGGGCTATGGATCATCGGTGGCCCCAAGCTTTTATCCGTACATGATCCGATTCCGGTGATGGTGCTCAACCTTTTGCGAACCACCTCCCACTATGGCCTCGGATTCTTGACACCCAACGCACCTTCACTGATCACGTTTACTCTTCAGCCGTATCAAGGCTTTATCTGGGTTCCGGTCGGAGCGGCAATGATCGCAATCTATGGCTTGGTACTTCGACAAGTTTGGAAGTCCCATCCTTCTGTTGCCTGGCTCATGATTGCGGCGGTGTTGGTCTATATCCCTGTTTGTAACTTCCCTTCCGTCCCTTCACTAACAGTTGCGCCTTATCGGTGTGCCTTGGCAGGCGTTCCACTGGCATGTATTTTGGGATGGTGCGGGCTCAAGTCAGCCGCGATCAAACAGCCGATTTTCGTCACACTGATTGGGGCTCATTTTGCCTGGAGCGGCTGGATTACATGGATCGGAGTCCATCAGTGGCTAGATCCCGACGGGTTCTTTCATGCAGTCGCTCAAAACGATCCCCATTTCTTGACGGTGGTCGAGTTTGATGCTCGTCGACTGGACAACATTGGCAAAACAGATGAGGCTGCCACCCTGACTGAAGGAGCTTTGACCTGGGTGTTCAACGATAACCAATGGGCGGAAATCGTGCTTCGGGCTAATGTTGACTCGATCACCCAGGACGTCCAAATGCGCCTCAAGTCCACGACCGGAATTGTAAACAAGAAGGCATTGGGGATTTTCATGGCAGACCATGCCAAATACCTGGCGAAGTTGGGACAGGTTCCTCGCGCGGCTGTCGTCGCCCAAGATGCACTCTACTTTGCCGGAGACGAACCGTTCATTCACTACCTCTATGGTCGATTGGTGCTTAAGAAGAATCGGAAGGATGCTATCAAGCACTGGCGAATCGCGCTCGGTCTTGACCCCGGATTTGACGATTGTGCCCTATCATTGGGGCATCAAGAGTTTTTGGACCATAACTATCGGATTGCGGCAGGCCTTCTTGAACCGGCCCTCAAGCGACGAACAGATAATGGTTTCGCATGGTTTGAGCTGGCTCGATGCAAAGCGAGTTGGAGGGATGATTACGGTGCCGAGGCAGCTTTGAGCGCAGCTCGAAAAGCGAGATTCCGCCCAGAAGATAGACAGCTCAACGCGTTTGCTGAATCTCTTGTCAAAGTCAATCTCAGCACTCACTGATTCAATCAAGTGGCGGGGTAAGGTTCGACTGGTTTATGTCGCACTTTTCCCTTCCTCGAACCAGTCCTGAATCGGTTGGAGTTTCATCTGGCCGAATCCTTGAATTCCTCGACGCGATCGAAAGAGATCTTCTCGGAATGCACAGCCTCATGATCCTCAGACAGGGTCAGGTTATTGCTGAAGGCTGGTGGTCACCCTATGAACGGGAAAACTTGCACCTCCTCTGGTCTTTGAGCAAAAGTTTCACCTCCACCGCAGTTGGATTTGCAGTTCAAGAAGGTCGGATGTCTGTCCAAGACAAGGTCGTATCGTTCTTCCCAGAAAAGGTTCCCGAGAATCCGAGTGAGAACCTGTTGGCCATGACGGTACAGAGCCTGTTGACCATGTCTTGTGGGCATGAGAATGACGATATGACCGAGATGTATATGAGGACCGATGGAGATTGGGTCCGAGGATTCCTTGAAAGGGAGGTCCCCCACAGGCCGGGAACGCATTTCCTATACAACTCAAGTGCCAGCTTTGTGCTCAGCGCCATTGTTCAACGCGTCGTCGGTGAGACCGTTTTGGACTACCTCCGTCCGCGTTTGTTGGAGCCACTGGGAATTAGAAATGCGACATGGGAATTGAGTCCAGAAGGGATTTGCATGGGCGGTTGGGGAATGAGCTTGGCTACCGAGTCGATTGCTCGATTTGGCCAATTCCTGCTTCAAAAGGGAACTTGGAATGAGGTGCAGATTCTGAGTTCAGACTGGATTGAGGAGGCCACACGCTATCACGTTTCCAACGAAGCCAACGAGGCGATCGATTGGAAGCAAGGGTATGGCTATCAATTTTGGCGCGCCCAACATGGAGCGTATCGAGGAGACGGAGCGTTTGGACAATTCTGCGTCGTTGCTCCCGCAGAAGAAATCGTGGTGGCGATTACTTCTGCCTCACCCAATATGCAAAGTGTTCTCACCCACGTTTGGAATCACATCGTTTTACCGGCAGACTATGAGCCGCTCGCAGAATCTGACTCTGCTGTCCACTTAACTCACCGCCTTTCAGAAATGGTTTTGGATCCGGGAGTGGATTCACTTGGCTTGGGGTTAGAAGATGCTTGGCTGGGGACTGAATTCAAGGCTACTGAAGGTGGACCGTATGATCGATTGTCGATCCATTCCAATGAAGAGGATTATCGGATCGATCTAGGCAAAGTTCA
>Ga0007854_10000583_pt1 | contig 23514 bp, 23 predicted proteins | sample CryBogCBH12Aug08_FD_60382 | JGI IMG/M metagenome (GOLD analysis project Ga0007854, IMG submission 60382) | Freshwater microbial communities from Crystal Bog, Wisconsin, USA - CBH12Aug08 | ecosystem: Environmental > Aquatic > Freshwater > Lake | place: Crystal Bog, Wisconsin, USA | collected... | reverse complement strand
TTCAAATCCACTGATTTCAGTGTGTTTCCGCTATGCGAAAGGAACTGGGCAGGAGTGGATTCGAACCACTGAAGGCAGAGCCAGCGGATTTACAGTCCGCCCCGTTTGGCCACTTCGGTACCTACCCGTTTCCTTCTCCATCCGAAGATGAAGGGGTAAAAAGGATGCAACCTCTCACCCCGATCGTCCACCAGAAAGTGAGGCCAAAGACCTAGTAGTTGTCGATTTTAGGAAGACTGAAGAGATGAAAGCCTTTTTTCTTGGGAGTTGGGCTTGGTGTCGGGTCCAGCTTTTCCTTGATGTTTCTGGCTCGTTTTCCGAGTTCGCTATCAGCTCCCTCCTCGACGCTGGCTTTCTCCATGCCCTCGTTGGAATCCACAACGATCGGCTGGATCATGATGACGAGTTCACTGCGATTCCGTTGTTTGTTGGCATCTCCGCCCAAGAGGGGGCCGATGATCGGGATCTTGTAGAGACCCGGAAGACCGGAGTCGTTGGTAACTTTGTCGTCGGTGATGAGTCCTCCCAGAACAATGGTGGAGCCATTGGGAACGCGGACCGTCGTGGTCAGTTCCTGCGTCTCGATGGTGGGGACGGAATTTCCACCGATATTACTATATGTTCCCAGCTTGTCGTTGTGTTGAGCGATCGTCAGGTTCACCTCCTTGTCGGAGTTAATCAGGGGAATCACCTCCAGTTTAAGTACCACGGGCTGGTATTGGATGGTGGAAGTAACGCTGTTTACAGAAGAGGTGGTGCCTGAAGCAACTGGTGTGTAAACGCTTGTTCCGGGAATCGGAACATTCTGCCCGGAAAAGATCGTGGCTTTTTTGTTATTCACCGTGTAGACGACGGGTCTGGAAATCGTTCGGAACTTTCCGGTGCTCTCCAAGGCATGTGCATAGGTGGCGATGCCTTGGGCGATCGTTCCATAAACCGTCAGGCCGGTTAGACTGGAGGGGAAGGAGCTGATGGCATTGGTGATCGAGGTGGCCACCAGATTGGTAAAGGAGTTACCCACGGCACCGGCTAGCAAGCCGTTGCTGCTTCCATTGTTGAACTTGGCAAACCAGGAGGCTCCGTAATCAGATCCCTCGGTCAGCCTGAGTTGTCCGATGACCGCGGCGAGGTAAACCTGCTTTGGCCTGCGGTCGAGAAGATCGATGATTTGCGCAGCCTTGGCTTTGCTCTCGGGGGGGCCGTAGACGATGATGCTGTTCCCGCCGGCATCGGCAATCACACTCGTGGAGCCAATCGTTGCAGACTGCGGTGGATTCTGGGCGGCCGCCTCGCTCAATTTATCAGGCGTGTTGGCGACGCTTCCGCTTCCACCTCCACTTTGCCCGCCGGCACTGCCGGACTGGTTCTGTGCTGGCGTCGGTTGCGGGGTCGAGCTGCCGGCAGCGCCAGTTCCTTTTGTGTCGGAGTCATCCTTGCTCTTGAGCATATCAACAAGTACCGGAAACAGGTCGTTCACGGAGAGGTAGTTCAGGGGTCGGACGAGCGGTTCGACCGACTCCATGGGCTGATCCAATTTGGAAATCAGTTCGCGGAGGTATTTGTAATTCTCGGCTTTAACGACCATGAGGATTCTGTTGGTGCGCTTGTCCGCGATGAACTGTGCCTTGCCGCTCAGGAGATGCGCGTCTCCACCTGCTGATACAACGGCTCCCTGGCCATTGGGTGGGGTGGCGGCTCCTCCTCCACCGGAGCCTCCAGCAAACATCTGGTTCAGTGTTTCGACAACTTTTTCGGCGTTTGCCCGCTGAAGGGGAACGAACTCGGTGATGATCTGGCTCGGTTCATGATCAACCACCGCCAGAATGGCAATCGCCTTGCGGATAATGGGCGTCTTGTCGGTGATGACAATCGCGCTTGCGTTGGGGATCTGAACAATAGCCCCGTAAGCGTTCCTCTGGATCACACCATCGATGATGGACGTGGCCTCTGCGGGAGAGAGGAAATTGAGGGTTTTGTAGAAGGAGACGATCTTGTCGCCATCCTGAGGAAGTTGGGATTCCTCCAGGTAGAGGGGAAGCCCCTCGGTGCGGGGAGGGCGACTGGGGCCGAGGATTTTGACGGTTTTTCCATCGACCGGGACAATCGTGTACCCGTTGAGAAGAAGAGAGCTTTCGATTAGGGAGATCGCCTCCTTCTGGGGAATGGGATCGGCCACCATGATGGAGAGTTCGGGGCCCTGAAGGTTGGAGTCCCGTATCAGGTGTTTGCCGGTCAGTTTTTCATAGACCGTCAGAACTTCGGCCACCGAGGTGTGGGGAAATTGGATGGAAACGGTTTCTTCCTGTGCCTGTGCCGGTATTTTGCTTGGCAAAACAATCTGATTCGCCGTGGGCGCGGTGATGGAAGTACCGGGAAGCGGAGGAGTGGGTGCATTCGTTGAAGCAACAGGTTCCTGAGCGTGGAGAGGGTCAAATACCAGCAGTAAAAAAGCAGCTCCCAAGACCAATGGCACGGTCGGAGTCCTTGGATTGCGATGCGTGGAGGTTTTGACGGTGATCATGGTGTGGCGGGTTGGGCCTGGGGTGCGGTGACGATGGGTCTGCGGATAATGCGCCTAGTCGGAGGCAATGCCGTGGGTTGTTGGGGAAGAGGCGGGAGTGACGGTATGGCGACGCCGGGTTGATGGCCTGGATTGGGTCCTATCGGGCCGATGCCTGCGGCAACCGAACCCGGGGCGGGCGGAGGGGCAGGCCCACCATTGGACTGTGCCGATTCGATGAATCCGATGGTACCGGTTTCGCCTCCGACACGGATGCTTGCCTTGATGGGAGAAGTCCCGCCCTCCCTGACGAGCGAGACGAGAGAGATATTCTTGGAATTCGGCTTTTTCGTGATCAGATCACGGCTTTGATCCGTGCGGTCGAATAGAAAAATCTGCTCATCACCATCGATGGTGATGATGCCGGTCATGGCATATCGTTCGGCCAGGGGTGAGCTTTCCTCCGCTGTCGGAAGGGAGAAAGGAGAGTGCTTGAGAAGCTGTCCAAAAGAAGCGATGTCACGCGGTCTTTCCCAAGAACTAGCCGAGGATGCGGGCGATCCAGGGGAGTTTTCACCCCCCACCCCGGCACGCAGCGGGGGAATCATGACGGAGACGAACATGAGAGCAGCCATGGCAAGAAGCTGTGCGGCGGGTACTCCCATGCAGACGATGTTCCGGTAGCGCGTCATGGAGTGTGTGCTTGGGGAGTCGGCCCGGCGGAGGTTGATGGGAGAAAATATTGATGAAGCTCAAGGTCCGCGACGACATTGGGTGGCTGCGCATCGCTCTTCAATGCCAATTTCTCGATGGTGCGCCAGGCAGTGGGGGACTGCAGTGCGAAGAGCATCCTGACCACGCCCTCGAACGGTCCAGTCAGTTTCACCGAGACGGCAACCGTCGGGCCGTACGGCGTATCCTGGGAAGGGAGGAGATTTTCCTCGGTGACCTTCAATCCCGCCTTTTCGGCTTCTTCCCGCTCTACTTTGAGAAGCTGTGCGCTGGCATCGTCCGGTGCCATGTGTGGCATCGGATGGGCTGCGATCCAGGAATCCGCCGGCTTGAGGGCCCTCCCCAGTTCCACCAGGCTCCTGTCGGACGAGAGTTCTGATCCAGCCGCGATCATGGCCTTCTGCACTCCTGACTTTGTTTGTAGAAAGGCATGGACTCCCATCATGTTCAGGGCAATGAAAACGGCCCCGCCCAGGATGAAGAGGAGGTTTTTTTCACTCGGTGCCAGAGTTCTCATGGGACATTTGGGCGCGGGCCTTGACGCGTCCCCTCCATGTCGAATTTCACGCTGTTCTTTCCCGCCAGTTGAGGTTGGCCCGATGTCCAATCGTACTCCTGAAGAAGCGGGTTTTTCTTGAGCTGCTCGATGAAGGAGTAAGCCTGTGTGACATCGGTCGCCTCACCAGAGATCTGCAGGTGGCCCTGCTCGAGGTTAAAGTTGGTGAGGCGCACTTTGCCACTTTCTGTCGGGGCCGCCACGGCAGACAGGAGATCCAGGGGGTAGGTGGTCGGGTCGACCGCTGGGCGCAGGGCATTCCAGCGTTCAGATTCCTGTTTTGCCTGCTGAGCCGGCGTCGTGACGGCCACGACTTCTCTCCGGATCCTCTTTAACGCCGCCTGCCTGATCAGGAGATCACCGGTTCCCCAAGCAAGGAGGAGCAGATAGATGATTGCTCCCACCGAACCGATGGAGAGGAGCCGTTCATTGCGTTGTTTTCGGAGTCTCTCGCGTCGTGCCCCGGATGGCGTGAGGTCGATCGGCGTGGGTGGAAGGGAGGGAGGAGCATCTTCACGAGACTCCAAGATAATGGCTTGGGGGAAGTTGGCGGCAAGCTCCTTGGTCAACAACGCCCGAGAGTCCGGAGGTATCCCTTGGAGAAAAATGGTGGCGGGAGGATGCCCCAGAATCCCCTCTGAAAGAAGCCGCGCCGAGGCGCGTTGCAATGTGGATCCAGAGTGTCCGGAACGGACGGCGCAGAACCAGACGGTCTGTCCATCCCGGTAATAAGCGGCCTGAATGACCCCTTGCTCCTGCCACAGGATCATGTCGGGCTTTTCGCTAGGGCCCCGAAGACGTGCCGAAATCTCGTATCGTCCGGCATTTTTCCAACCATCGGGCATCACCTCTTCTGGAAATGGTTCCTCTGTGGCGACAGCCAGGACCAGGCGCCGCTCGCCGAGTTGAAGAATGGGAATGGCGATCAATCCCTCCTCCATGCCTCGTTTCAGGAGATGCCTGCCTGCCAGCTCCATCTTGACGAGATCGCGCCCGTCACCCTCCGATGCAATCCAGAGCGGCCAGGAAAAAAGGGATGAGGAGGGAAGTGCCATCACCCGAAGGGATTTTGCGGGAAGAGGCTCTTCATGGCCCAGAATTTCCGGTTTTCCCTCCTCGGGAAGATGCCAGCGCTCCCAAGTGCCGGGGTCGGTTCCTGGACGTTCGATCACATTTCCTCCTTGGCGTGCGCTTGCGGCAAGAGGGCTTTCTCCGGGGGCCTTGTCGGCCCCGAGAGTCTCCGGAGTGATGCTTGCGGAGGATTGTGCCATCGGTGTGGTTATTGCTCCGACCATCCTAGCACAGAGCCGCCGGCTTGGGGATTTTCTGTTGAGCCCATAGGTGCGATGACCGTGATCTTGTGCTTTACTCCGTTGCAGAGTCCGGTGCTCTCGATCCGTCTTACGGAACCCGCGATGGTGCAGATTTTTCCCACGGAAGCCCCCTGGGTTCCATTGATTCCCATCAGACTGATGGCGTTGGTGATATTGCCCGGCTTGAGATCATCATCGGTTCCTTCGATGCCATCCTTACCTGCCCTGAGGGCGATCCAGGCATCGGCCTGTGAGGGAAGAAGTCCGAGCAACTCGACCAGAATCTTTTTCGGAGCCCGAAGGACATTCACCGGGCCATTGTAGTAGGCGGTGAAGTAGCCGAGCCAGTCGGGCTTTTTTTGAATGACGGGATCGAATCCAAGAACAAGTTCCATCTCCTCGGGAGAGGCGAAGGGAGCCCCTGGCGGGAGCCCCGACATTCCGGCAGCTTCGTACTCCTCTTTCTTTGCCCCGTGGAGCGAGCGGAAAGGGCTTTGGCTTTGCCAGTCATAAAGGCCGTCAGTGGCTGTGTCCGAACTGTTTTTATCCACTTTCCAAGCCGTGAAAAGCTGTCCCAGCACGGTGCGCTGATCGGGAGTCTGGGCGAGATAATAGTTGGGATTGATCAGCCCCGACTCATCCTTGAGCACGACCTGGTATCCTTCGCTCCCATCTTTGGAGAGTTGATTGAGCAGGGGGTCTCCCGGGAGCACACCCGGATTCATGGCGACCGCAACTCCGGAGAGGGCCTGCAGCCGGGCGCGGAAGAGTTTTCCGGAGCGGGTCTCCTCGGTGATCCAGCCCTCGATGATTCCGGCCAGAAGCAGGACGATGCCCGTGAGCAGGGCGATGCTCCAGAGCACCATCGGCAGCGCCATTCCGTCGTTATGCTGAAGGGTTGCTTTCTTCATTTTCCGGGAGTTGTCGCAGGAGAGGTCGTTGTTTTGGGGGCCTGCGATGTCTGTGTTTCCGGGGGAGTTGCCTGAGGCTCAGAGACGGGGGGGACATAGAAAATCGCCTCGATGGGATCCGGTATCTCATCGATTTCGAGTTGCAGTCGCACCAGTTCCGGGCGGGGACTGCCGGTAGGCCACTCCTCTTTCCATTCACCTCCTTGAAAAAACGCCCATCGAGGCTTTCGCACCTTGGGCAGAAGGGGAACGCCGGGTGCGGTGAGTGCGGCTTCCAATTCGCGGTCGCTCAGGCGGGCGGGAATCCTGACCATGCAGATCGTCCTGGTGCCATCCGAGCGGGCTTTCGAGGCGAGCATCAGGGAGGCTCCACCAAGGCTTGGCATCCCGAAAAGTCCCTGAACTTTTCCCAAGATCAGCCGTGGCTCGGCTTCCCCTCCCTTGCCCTTGCCGATTTCCAGCGAGACGGTTCCTTGTCCCGGAAGATTGAGAAAGGCATTGCGTGTGACACGGAGGAAGGCATCAAGACGGCGCAAAACAAGTTGTTGGTCCATCGCGGTGCGCGCTGCAGAGATCGACGAACTTGTGATCGCGTAGACCGAGGCTGCGAGCATCGCCAGGATCGCCATGGAGAGAATCACCTCCAGCAGAGTGAAGGCTCTCGATGCACTTTTGGGAGATTGTTTGAAGGCCCGGGGGATCATGGCAGGTTTAAGAGAATCTCCGCGCTGTCGGTCTGATTGCCCGAACGGGTCTTGATCACCAGTTTCTTGAGACCCTGAACATCAAGGCCCTTGGCGTTTTTCACCGGCCAGGGAACAAGGGATTCCTCGACCTTAATTCCGTGGTTCTGCGAGGCCTCCAGAATCCGGGGAGTTCCCACAGGTGGAGGATTGGCCTGGCAGAAGGCGAGACGCGATTCCAATTCCGTCCGGCAGAAGGAACGCTGACGCACCTCGAGTGTCGCCTGAAGCGCCGTATTCAGTGCAATAGCCAATCCGGTCACCGCCAGCATGAAGACCGCGAGAGCAATCAGCACCTCGAAGAGTGTGAAGCCACTCTCTCTTTTCATGAGGCTCCGGTCATTCATCATCATGGAGCGGTTGGGCTGTCAGGGCATCGAAGGAGAGAAGGATCGCCCGATCTTTGTTTGCGAGTCGGAGTGAAATCGGTTCACAGATTCCTGCAGCGTTGAACTCCCACGACTGATTGCGAGTCGGCGCATGGAATTTCGAGTCATTGAGCCCCTTGACCTGAAGGATCCACCCGTCAGGAAGAGGCATCCCCTTGATGCCGCCCGAGGTGAGGATGATTTTCTGACGTTCTCCAGATTCCATGGCATTGGAACGTGACTCCTGAGCCTTTGCCGTGATCGCATCCGCTGCGCGGTCTCCTGCTGCAGCGGCAAAGGAGTCGAAAAGATAGGGAAGGGAGGCCGAGACGAGGATTGCCACCAGTGACAGGGCAATGATGATCTCCAGCAGTGTGAATGCGCGGATTCCCCTGTTCCGCCCCTCCTGATTATTTGCCGATATTTCCGTCACCCTCCACTCCCTTCGGTCCGAGTGAATAGAGGTCGAAGCCGTCCGCTTTGATCTTGCCGGGGTTGCGGTAGACATACTCATTGCCCCAAGGATCCAACGGGACGCTCTCCATCAGCTTCTTCCAGTGCTGCGGTTTGGGATCGGAGCCGGGCATCTGCACCAGCGCCTTCAGTCCCTGCTCGGTGGATGGCTTGCGGTAATTGAGCATCTCATAGGTGCGGAGTTGCATCGAGATTGCCTGAATGTCGCTCGTGACGCGCTGTTCCTTGGCCACATCAATGTTGCCGGAGAGCATGTAGATGGCGGAGCCGACCAGCACCGCAATGATTCCGAGCACGAGCATGATCTCGAAGAGCGTATATCCTGAATCTCCTCGGAGTGAGGCGCGACGGTTGCGGGATGAGAGGTTGTTGAAGGATGGAGTGGTCATTCGGATGGTGGAAGAGAGGTGTGAAATCTAGATCTCATCCAGGAAGCGCGCGGCGTCAAGATCGGTCGGAGATATTAAGGATTCAGGATTAATCAAGGAAGACTCCCTGCGGGCAAGGGGGTCGGTGCCGAGGCATGGAAAAGAGAGGGTGAGGGATTGCCGTAAAGGGATCCGGTGGACAGTGCGCTGGAGTTGGTGTTGTTCATGGGAGCGGATTTGGCTGCGGGGGCGGGCATAGGAGTCTCTTCCGGAGCATTGCCCGGGTGGGACCATGTGCTTGAAAAAAGAAGATCGGCCCGGACCCTTCTCAGGTAGACGGCGGCACCCGCATCGCCCGCGGCTCTGTGAAGCGTGAGAATCACCGAGTTCTCGCCGGAGGTCCAGAGTCGTGCGGGAATGAAGACCGAGGCGCTGCGCCAACCCGCCACTTGGAGATGGCCATTGGGCGTGGGAATGACGACGGCCGGGTCACTCAGGGAAAAAGAAGCCGGGGCAAGGATGCCGCGCGACTCGCCGTTAACGCTGACCTCGATCCAAGACTCGGGATCCAATCCTCCCGTTTCGGCTTGGATCAGACTTCCTACGGGCTTGTTCGAAAGTGGAATCACGAATTCCATCGTGCATTCCGATCCTGGCGAATCAAGACGCAGGGGGGAGGCCGCAAGATCGGCATGGATCACATATCCGTCGGTCCGGTCACCGGACTGCGGGTGAGTGTCGGATCCGGAAACATCCTCCTCGGAAAGAACCTGATGATCATTCTCAACAAGTGCGGGATTGAAGTCCTCCCCAAGTGCCGCCACCCCCAGTTCCCTCGCCGGGCGCAGCGAGGCGGAGATCAGGCGCGAAAACCTTCCCGTAAAGGAGACCCTGATGGTGCCGCCGTCCAGGGTGAGCAACTGCGGCAGGAGAAGTGTGCGGGAGTTCAATCCTATCGCGACCCCACTCTCCCCCAATCCCGCACTCAGAAGAGTGAGATCCCCCTGCTTGGAAATCCACTCAACGACGGCCCCTCCGTCCCCGTTGTCCTGAAACACCACGGTCAATGCAAAGCATCCGATCTCTTCCTGAGAGGAGAGGGCAGGAACGGGAATGAGCACAGAATCAGATTCTGCATGGATGGAGGGAACGTTGGTGGTTCCGGTCATCCATACAGGGAGGATGCCCAGGGAGACTTTGGGCTGCAACGTGACGATCAGCGGGTCGAAGGCTCCCGCCCGAAGAAGGGGGGCACAAATGGGAACGAATCCTAATAACAGCATCAGCATGAAAGGCAATCGGCTCGCGACCGAGAACTTGAGATGACTCCTGATGTCTTTCACAAATACTTAACTAGCGGCTTGGTATGGCAGGGAGAAGGCTTAAAAAGCAACATTTCCGCCTAAAACGGGCAATGGGTAGGCAGAGGAGGTGAGTCCCTTCTGTCCATCGTCTTTTTATGGTTTATGAAGGGCTTCGGGAAAGCGTAACCTTCCCTCATGAAAGGGGAAAAAATCGAGGAGCTTCCGGCCACTCTTCCGGTCATGGTGCTTCCCGGGGTAACGCTGTTCCCCAATGCCCTGCTGCCCCTCTATATTTTCGAGCCGAGGTATCGTGAGATGCTCGAGGAGGCGCTCGGTGCCGGCCGCATGCTCGCCATGGCGATGCCTCGTAACGAGGAGGAGAGCGAGGTTGAGATGATCGCCGGGGCCGGATTGGTCCGTGCCTGTATCAGGAACGATGACGGAACCTCGAATCTGATCCTTCAAGGGGTCTGCCGCGTGCGGTTCACTGGGTGGGATCAGACAAGCCCCTATCGCATCGCACGGGTCGAGGAGCTTCGTAGCGATGAAGGGAAACATGATGAACTGGAAACAAAGGTTACCCAGCTTCACGCCCTCTGCGCACGGTTCAAAGAGCAGGGGATCGAATTGCCATCACAGTTCGAGGCCTATCTAAACCAGATCACCAATATCGGCGTCATCACCGATCTGGTCGCCTCGACACTGGTGGGCGATCCGCGGGTGCGCCAGATGCTGCTGGAGGAGGTTGAGATTCCGAGGCGTCTGGAGAAGCTGCTTGCGGGGCTACGATCACAGCTTTCCTGACCATGGCGCGACATTCCAGCGAGGAGGGGATGGATGGTGAGTTGCAGTTGGGCTTTGACATGGCCCCGGTGCTTCCACGTCGGAGGGAAAAAGGGCTGCAAACAAGCATTCCTGTAAAGAAGGAGATCCCAATGGAAACTCCTTCCCCCCAGACCCCTTATCCTATCTCCCATCTTCCTACTTCGGGATCCAAGGATCCGGAAGTTTTCACCGTCGGAGAGCTAACCCGACGGATCACCGGGCTACTTGAAGAGGGGCTCGGCATGGTCTGGGTCGAAGGGGAGATTTCCAATTTGCGCCGCCAAAGCTCCGGACATTGCTACTTCACGCTCAAGGACGAGGAATCCCAGCTCTCCTGCGTTCTCTTTGCCCGTTCGGCAGCGACTCAGAAGGTGGAATTGCGGGACGGCCTCCAAGTCCAGCTTTATGGGCCGGTAAGTGTTTATCAGGCGCGCGGCCAGTACCAACTGATGGTTCGACTTGTGCAGGCCAAGGGTGAGGGGGTTCTTCAGGCACGGTTTGAGGAACTCAAGCGGCGCCTCGCGGCAGAGGGGCTTTTCGATCCCGAAAGGAAACGGGCGATTCCGCGTTTTTCTCGTAGGATCGGTGTGGTGACTTCCCCGACAGGAGCTGCGATTCAGGATTTTCTGCAAGTGCTACATCGACGCCATCCGGGACTAAGGGTGGTCATCCATCCCGTGCGGGTACAGGGCAAGGGGGCGGCCACGGAGATTGCCTCCGCTATTTCCGAACTCTCCGAGGGAAACTCGCGTATCGGCCCCGTGGATGTCATCGTCGTGACGCGGGGCGGAGGAAGTCTTGAGGATCTCTGGGAGTTCAACGAAGAGGTTGTCGCCCGTGCCATCGCGGAATCCCGAGTGCCGGTCGTGAGTGCCGTGGGCCATGAGATTGACTTCTCGATCGCGGATTTCGTGGCCGATCTCCGGGCTCCCACCCCGAGTGCCGCTGCGGAACTGCTGGCCGCCGAGGGATCCGAACTCATGGAACGATGCCGCTTCCTCGTTGCTAGGATCGCCCGCGAGGCGGATGCCTTGCTAGGGCTTCACCGTGCGGCCGAGCATCGGCTGGCTTCCTCAGCTTTATTCCGGGAACCGTACCGCCGAACCGAGGAGGCACGACAGACTGCGGATCGCATGGAGGAGTCTCTTTCGAGTCTTCTGGATCGCCGTGTGGAGCTGATGAACTCCACGCTTGCAAGAATGTCAGCTCAGATCGCCTCGGCGCATCCCGGGCCTCGTCTAAAAAATGCCAGCCAAAGACTCTCTTCGCTGGGAGACCAGCTTGGCACGAACCTTCGCCACCGCGTCGAGAAGGAGAAGGGAAGGATGAATTTGATTACCGCAACACTTGCCGCACTGAGTCCTCAGGCAACTCTACACCGAGGTTTCAGTATTACGCGGACTGCCGATGGAAAAGTGGTCACCTCAGCCTCGCAGGTAAAACCGGGCGATCGAATCCTGACTCAACTCGCCAATGGCGAAATCGGATCGGAGATTAAGGAGTAAGGGATCTTAAAGGATCTTCCCAAGCAGGAAGGGGAGCAGTTCGGCAATGGGGATGCGGCGTTGAAGCATGGAGTCGCGCTCACGCAGGGTCACCGTATCCTTGAATTCCGGCTTCTCCTCGCCGAGGGTTTCGAAGTCAACCGTGATTCCGAAGGGGGTTCCCACCTCATCCTGGCGGCGATAGCGGCGACCAATGGCGCCGGTCTCGTCGTAGAAGACGCTCATGTGAGGACGCAGCAAGGCGACGATCTCGCGGGCCTTGGCCACTAACTCCGGCTTGTTCTTGAGCAATGGAAAGACGCCGACCTTGATCGGGGCGATCCGGGGGTGGAAATGAAGCACCGTGCGGGTCTCGGTCTTGCCCTTGTCATCGGTGACCTCCTCCTCGTCGAAGGCGCTGGTGAGAATGGCCAGGGCGAGGCGGTCGAGTCCCGCGGAAGGCTCGATCACATGGGGAATGTAGAGGCCTTTGAACAGCTTTTCACAGGTTGCCGTGATCTCCTCGCGGGTGATGGCGGGGTTGGGTCGCGTCGTGTAAGTTGTCTCTATGAAAGCCGTCTTCTGCTCCGGTGTCATTGCGTCGCAGACGGTCTTCAGTTCCTCGTCGAAATACTCGAGCTGTTTGCCCGAGTGCGTCTGATGCTGCGTCAGGTCGAAGGATCCGCGCGCGGCGATTCCCTCGAGTTCATCCGTGCCGAAGGGGAACTTGTAGAGAATGTCGACGCAGGCACGGGCGTAATGCGCGAGGTCTGCCTTCGACTGCCAGTAGTAATCGAGGACATCGGTTCCAAGGCCGATCGAGGCGTAGTAGGCCGTGCGCTGGGCGACCCAGTATCGATGCCACATTTCCCATCCCCAATCGGGTTTTGGTTCGCTCAGGTCGGCTCCCTCCCGCCATGCAGCCACGGAACCGTGGATGAGGGTGACGGCCTCATCGGGCTTGATAAAGAATTCGAGCTCCATCTGCTCGAATTCGCGGGATCGGAATGTGAAATTCTTGGGCGTCACCTCGTTGCGGAAGGCCTTGCCGATCTGTCCGATGCCGAAGGGAACCTTCACGCGCGAGGAGTCGCAGACATTCTTGAACTGGGCGAAAATCGCCTGGGCTGTTTCGGGACGCAGGTAGGCGACATCATTCTCGGTCGCCGTGGGCCCCACATAGGTGCGGAGCATCAGGTTGAAGGGGCGTGATTCGTTGAGAAGACCCCCTGTCTCGGGATGGAAATCGACGGAGCCATCGATCACATCGATCTTCTCCTCACCGAGGAGTTCGATCTCCTCGGGCTTGCCGGCGGAGGTACCCGCATTCTGTGCAATGAGCAGGCGGACGCGCTTGCGGAAACTCTCGATATGTTCGCCCTGCTTCATCAGGACGGTGATGGTCCTGTCGAGATGCCAGTTTCCGGGGGTGGGTGCCTTGGCGCCCGAAAAACGTATCACTGACCCGGACTGCGGTTCGACATGGTCGGCGCGGACGCGCTTGTTGGTGACCGTGCATTCGCGCATCATGTCGGCAAAGGTGTCGACATGGCCGCTGGCCTTCCAGATCGCCGGGTGCATGATAATCGTGGCGTCGAGGCCGACGACATCGTCACGGTCCCGGGTCATGGCGCGCCACCAGGTATCGCGAAGGTTTCGTTTTAGTTCCGCTCCGAGCGGGCCGTAGTCCCAGAAGCCGCCGATGCCGCCGTAGATCTCGGAGGACTGGTAGATGAATCCGCGCCTCTTGCAGAGACTGACGATCTTTTCCATGCGGGTTTCTGTAGCGACTGGTTTAGACATGGAGGTAAGGAGTGGAAAAGGTGTTTGGGCTGAAGAAGTTTAGACTACTAGGGCAAAAATGATGCGGATCGGAAGAAGCAAAATGGATTCGGAGACTAACACCCCAAAAGTCTTCAGTCTACACACCTGCCGGGCTTTTGGCCCGCATCAGAACGTCTCCCCATTCAGGGTCACGCCGCCGGTCTTGGTCCAGATGATACTGCCCGGGATAGATTCGATCTTACCCTTGCGCTCAGCTACTGCGTCGAAGGGGGCCAGGAGCGTGCCGGCTTTCAGGGCGGAACGGATGGCGGCACGAAGCTTGAAGGGATCGAGTGCACGGGTCGATTCGTCGAGTTGAAGTTCGCTCAGGCGGATGCGTTCCGCGCCGATGCCTCCGGGAGAAGGGGTTCCCTGGGCCAGTAATTCGTAATGGCACAGCAGATATTTTCCGGTCCCGACTCCATCGAGAGACTTGAGAACCAACATGGAGAACCCATCAATCCTGCTGATCCAGCCGTCGAACTCCTGAGTGCCGCGGCCAGACCTTGAGAAGGTCACTCGGTAATGATCCGAGGCGGTTGTCGGAGTCACCACCGCGGAGTAGGCATGACCGGCTTTGTCCTTTGACTGCCATTGGCCGACCAGCCAGGTGTCGATGCTGCGGACGGGGCCGGAGGGAGGGTTGTCGTAAAGGCAGCCGGCCAAGGAGAGAGTCGCGAGCAGCAAAACTCCAACCGACGGCATGATTTTAAGGATTCTATTCATGAAAAAGATGGAACGAGAGTTCCTCAGATGCGGGTTCCGGAGGGAATGACCGCATTCTTGGGAATCACGACGATGCCATCCCGTATGTAGTACCCATTGCCTTCCGAATTCGCATCCTTGTCGTGGGGAGTGATCACCACCCCGTCCCCGATTCTGGCGTTCTTGTCGATGATGGCATCCTCGATGATGCAATCCCTGCCGATGCCGATCGGTATTTCACCAGATGGGGTTCCTCCCTTGTCGGATTCATAGAAGTCAGCACCCATCACGATGGTGTTCTTAAGGCGGGATCCGGGATTGATCAGGCTGCGGATTCCGAGGATACAGCGCTCCAGTCGAGCCGAGCGGATCTGGCATCCATCCGAGATCATGGCGCGGTTGACGACGGTTTCCTCGATCACGCTGGCGGGGAGGAATCTCGACTGCGTGTAGATCGGTGCCCCGGGCGAATAGAAATTATACACAGGGGAGGGGTCACAGAGATTGAGGTTGGCATCGAAGAAAGAGCGGATCGTTCCGATATCCTCCCAATAGCCGCGGAAGACATAGGCCTGGACGTTCCTCGAGTCGATCGTGGCCGGGATGATATTCTTTCCAAAATCATCCATCTCATTGTCGAGGCACTCGGCCAGCACCTGACGGTTGAAGATGTAGATGCCCATGTTGGCCAAATAGAGATCCTGATTCTCGGTTTCGTGGAGTTCCCAGAGAACCTGCGGCTTCATCCGGAGTTCGTTCAGGAGCGCCGGATCCTTCGGCTTCTCGACGAAGCGGGTGATCCTTTGGGCTGAATCGGTCTCCATGATACCGAATCCCATTGCGGCCTCCCGATTTACCGGGATACAGGAGATCGTGATATCCGCTCCCCCGGCGATGTGTTGCTGAAGGATGTCACGGTAATCCATGCGGTAGAGCTGATCCCCGGAGAGGATGATGAAGTAGTCGTAGTTTCCCTCCATGAAGGTGCGGAGATTCTGGCGGACCGCATCGGCCGTCCCCTGATACCATGTCGATCCCTCGGGGGTCTGCTGCGCCGCGAGAATCTCGACAAAGCTCGGGGAGAAATTGTCGAACTTGTAGCTCGCGTTGATGTGGCGGTGGAGGGAGGTGCTGTTAAACTGGGTTAGGATATAGATGCCCCGGATGCCGGAATTCAGGCAGTTGCTAATCGGCACATCGACAAGTCGGTATTTTCCGCCGATCGGCACCGCCGGCTTTGCCCTGTCCTTGGTGAGGGGGAAGAGACGTGTTCCGGCCCCTCCACCCATGATGATGGCAAGGGTACGGGTCGCTGGGGCGATGACATGCTTGGTTTGCACATTCATGGTTTTTGGGATGTTCGTTTTCAGGAAGACGGAAGCATCTTGCGAAGACTACCCCTGTTTGTCATCCTCTTAAATCGACCTAAATCCCTCTGAATGGGGGTAACGGGCATCAAATCAAAATCTTATGTGTGGAATCGTAGGCTATGTCGGTCGTGCTGAGGCTGTCCCTATCCTTTTGGAAGGGCTTCGCCGCTTGGAGTACCGGGGCTATGATTCGGCGGGCGTGGCCACTCTGGAGGAAGGAATCATCTCCGTTCGCAAGGAGGTGGGGCGCATCGATGACCTACGCAAAGCCATCGGGAAAAACCCTATAGGAGGGACCGCCGGAATCAGCCACACCCGCTGGGCCACGCATGGCAAGGTCACCAGGGAGAACGCCCACCCGCACTTTGACCGCTCGGGCAAGCTTGCTCTTGTCCACAATGGTGTTATCGAAAACTACGCTTCCCTGCGCGCCCAGATGGAGGAGGAAGGCCATCAGTTCCAGTCCCAGACGGACACAGAGGTGCTGGCCCATCTTGTCGGGCGGGCCTTCGACCGTTCCACGGAGCGTACCCAGGGAGCCCTTGTCTCCGCACTTCGGGAGGCCCTTCAATTGGTAACCGGCACTTACGGAATCGCCATCGTGCATGCGGAGTTGCCGGGACTTATTATCGGGGCCCGCCGAGGCAGCCCCCTGGTTCTCGGCATCGGGAAGGGAGAACACTTCCTGGCCAGCGACGTCAGCGCCATCGTAGGCCACACCCGCGATGTTGTTTACCTTAACGACTACGAGATCGCCGTCCTCTCGGGTGAGGGATTCACCCTCTCCACCATCCAAGGTAACGGTGCCGACTATAACGTCACGACGGTCGAGATGACCGAAGAGGATGTGGGCAAAGGGGATTATCCTCACTATATGCTCAAGGAGATCCATGAGCAGGTCCGCAGCGTCACCGATGCCATGCGAGGACGCCTCTCCCACGAGGAGGCCACAGCCAAGCTGGGAGGTCTTAATATGTCCAATGCCGAACTCCGCACCATCGAGCGGATCGTTCTCAGCGGTTGCGGCACCGCCTTCCATGCCGCCATGGTTGGCGAATACCTGATTGAGAGTTTAGCTCAGATTCCGACTGAGTGCGAATACGCGAGTGAGTTCCGCTACCGGAACCTGCCGATGACCAAGGACACGCTGGTGTTTGTCCTGAGTCAGAGCGGGGAGACTGCCGATACTCTGGCAGCCCTTCGCGAGAGCAAGCGGAAGGGACACCGCACCCTCGGCATCTGCAACAATGTGGCGAGCACCATCGCCCGCGAGAGCGACGGCGGCGTCTACATGCATGCCGGTCCCGAGATCGGTGTCGCGGCGACCAAGTCATTCACCTCCCAGGTAACGATCCTGACATTGATCGCACTCCTTCTGGGCCGTATCCGCAACCTTTCAAGCTCTGCGGGCAGTCGGATTATCTCCGAACTTGAGGCGCTCCCTGCTCAGATCGAGAAGGTTCTCAAACTCGAGTCTGAGATTGCCAAGATTGCGAAGCGCTACGCGCAGGCAAAAGTGATGCTCTTCATGGGACGCCAGTATAACTATCCGGTGGCCATGGAAGGTGCCCTGAAGCTCAAGGAAATCAGCTACATCGCCGCCATGGGCTACCCGAGTGCGGAGCTCAAGCACGGCGTCATCGCTCTCGTGAATCCCGAGACACCCTCCGTGGTGATTGCCCCACACGATGCCGTCTTCCACAAAAATCTCAGCAACATCGAGGAGGTCAAGGCACGCGGCGGTCCCGTCATCGCCATCGGCACCGAAGGGAAGGGCGAGGAACTCTCCCTCATCTGCGACGATGTCATCCTGATCCCGGACGCTCCCGAGATTCTCACGCCGATCCTGACATCCATCGTTCTCCAGTTCTTCGCCTATTACATCGCCGTGGAGTTGGGGTGCGATGTGGATAAGCCGCGAAACCTGGCCAAGAGTGTCACGGTAGAGTGACGAGGCTTGTGAGAGTTTGCGGATAGCTGCGTTGGCCCGCCGTCGCACGGGAATCCGTGGTGCCTTCTGTCTGCGACTATGTCGTAGACTTCCGTGCCCGTTCCCGCGAGCTGGGTTAAGATAAACCCCTAACGCCTCGGGCCCGAAAGAGGGGGACCTTCAGTTGAGATGCAGCTTCGTGAAGGAAGCTGGGCCGATAGCCACGGGTCCGGAGAATGGGAAGTCAAGAGTGAGGATGGTATAAAATGCAAGGGCGATGACCATAGTGAGAATCAGTGTCATCACGGCATGGGTGGCAAAGTTCTGCGCCCCGAAAAGGTAGGAGAAACCAATCGTCAGTGCTGCTCCCGCGATTAGGATGCTCCAAAGGAAGGGGAGGAGTCCGGTTGCCGCGTCATCGATGCGCGAAGCGCGGAGACCCTTGAGTTCTCCTAGGTTTTGTACCGATTGGCTGAAAAACGGACCTTCAACCGTGCCTCCCGAGGTCTGATGATTCACATAGGCCTCGGTGAGCTTTTTGAGTGCAGCGGTCGTTTTGGAACTGCCATCGCCCGTGGCGAGGCAAGGCCACTCATCCCTGATCAGCGAATCGCGGTAGCCGGCAATCAATGAACGGATATCTCCTCGAAAGGGTTCGGCGAAGGCAGCGGAGTTGTTGTGGAGGGACTCGAGGTAACGGGCTTCCTGAACGATGTTCGAACTGGTCTGGTCGTAGTAATGCCAAGTATTGGATACAATGAAGGCGAGGAAGATGCCATAGATGGCCCCCATGGTGCTGAAGAAGGGGCCCGCCATGTCGTGGTGCTGGCGAAGGAAATGCTGATGAACAAAGCGGCGCGTTAGGAAGAGCCCCACGCAGGCAAGCGCCATGGGTAGAAGGATACAGATGACTCCCTGCATGAGGGGTGAGCAGTGGAAGGCGATCCATTGTTCGGTGCTGAGCGGTGTGAGGGTGGGAAGTGCTGTGTTCATCGGGATTACTTCAGAATTGCCAGGACAATAGCCGCAAGCAGGAGCACTGCCCCAGAAAGTCGGGCGACCCAGTATTCGCGGGCATTCCCTTCGCCCTTCCAGGCATCGACCGCAACCGACCAGATGGTGCGGGTTGCGTAGAGGATGTTGATCAGCGTGGCCTGACCGAAGAGGCCGATCAGCATGATGACAAGAGGTGCTTGGAATCCAATGACAGCGCCACCGATGAGTAGGCGTTTTTGGGCGACTGCGGGAGCGGGTGGCGTCGATCCGAGGAGGGGAGTCATCGCGGCCAGGATAACGAACATAACGGGTTGGAAAAAAGCGACGCCCGAGGTCCGCGCATAGCCTTGGGTCAGGACATCAACGAGAGCAAAGAGGATGCTGGCTCCAATTGCCCAGCCCACCGCAGCGCGGCGATGGTGTTTGTCATGGTCCGGTCCGATCTGGAGCAGGGTGAGTGCCGCCACGGTCAGCACGGCGGCGCTCATCAGATGCCAGCCGACAGGTGTATGGAGCAATAGAATGGAGAAGAGAGCCACCAGCACAGTCTTCATCCCGAGCAGCGGTGCGCTGATCGAGAGATCGGCCTTCGCGAGAGCCTTCACGGTACAGATGCGTCCAATAAAGAGGGAGGCACCTGCCCCGATCGCTGCAAAGGCAGCAGGCCAGTTCGGATGAAATAGAAACTGTTTTGGGAAAATCAGCGGAAGAAGTGCCAGCGGTATTGACCAGGCCGCCATGGCGTAATTGGAGAAGATGTTGACCCGCTTGCTCGTTGCTCCGTGATGGATCGAACCTTTCAGCTCCAGATAGCCTAGAGCATAGAGAAGTGCCGCCCCGAGGGCTCCGAAGGTAATGAACATGGGGGAGAGACTGTTAGCGGTTTAGGCTGAAGGCTTTTAGACAGTCAGATCAGACAAAAAAGCATCTCCTTTATTCCCTTGATCCCTGTGAATTGGAAATTCCCCTGTCTGCGGTTACAAGACGCTCATAGAGCGGTTGCAGTCCTTCGGGGATGATTTTTGTCCCTCCTAGTACCGGCATGAAGTTCTGGTCACCTGTCCAGCGGGGAACGATGTGGAGATGAAGGTGCTCCTCGAAACCAGCCCCACCCGCCGTTCCAAGATTGAACCCGACATTGAAACCATCGGCTTTCGTGACTTCTCTCAGGAGATGCTGGGCATGGATGGCGAGGTTCCAAACATCGAGGGCCTCATCAGCCGAGAGATCCTCCATGCGGCCGGTTCTTTTATAAGGAACTGCCATGAGATGCCCCGAGGAATAGGGGTATTTATTCAGGATCAGAAAGGCATTCTTTCTCCGGCAGACCACGAAGTGGGCTGCGTCATCATCTGTGGAGGCCGCCTCCGCAAGAAAGTCCTCTCCGTTGATGCGCTCCCTGCTGAAGTACTCCACGCGCCAAGGTGCCCAGAGGGTCTCAAGATGATCTTTGGGGAATGACATGGATCTTAATGAGTCTGTTTGGGTGGTTTATCCAGACAATCAAATACTGCCATCGCCGCCCGTTCGGAGGCTGAGTGATCGCTGAGACCTCCCAGCAATGTCACGACAGAGGCAAGATCCGCTGAAAGTCGTTCCCGTGCCTCCGTGCTATTGAGAAGGCGGAGCGCCTCATCGGCAAGGGCGGCGGGAGTAGCCCCGTGTTGGATGAACTCACGGATCACCTGACGGTTGGCCAGAATATTCACGATGCCCAGATACGGGACTCGAATCACCCGGATGCCGACTTCATAGGTGAGTGTGGCAACCTTATAGACCAGCGCGTAGGGAAGGCCCAGGCATGCCGCCTCGAGTGTTGCCGTTCCGGAGCAGACCAGTCCGACGGCGGCGCGGCGCATCAGCTCTTTGGAATGACCCGAGGTGACGGTGATATTCACCTGTTCCTCGGATGCCATGGAGCGCATCAGTTCGGCATGGGCAGGTGTTGCCCCTGCGGCCTCGATCCGGATCTCCGGCCGAGACTTCAGGACGAGCTTTGCAGCGCCGAGCATGGCTGGGAAGATCTTACGAACTTCGCGTTCGCGACTCCCGGGGAAAAGACCGAGTAGTGTTGCATCGCGCTCCACGGTGGGGACGGCTTCCAGTTCCCCGACCATGGGATGACCGGCAAAGACGGTCTGGAGTCCGGAAGCTTCATAGATCTCCTGCTCGAAGGGGAAGATGCAGATCATCAGGTCAAGGGCACGTGCCATTTCCGGAATACGCCTTCGGTTCCAAGCCCAGACCTGAGGGCTGATGTAGTAGATGATGCGGGTTGGAATCTTTTTTTTCCGGATCGCCTTGGCAAGACGAACGTTAAACCCGGGGTAATCGACGAGGATGACCGCTTCGGGTGGGTTAGCAGTCAGTTCGTCGAGGAGTGCTGCGAATTTTTTTTTGAAATAGCCGTAGTGTTGAAGCACATCCCAGAGGCCGAGAACGCCTGCCTCCGCGATCCAGTTGTCCATGGTGCCTCCTGAGGAGAGGGCCTCCGCCATCATCTTCGGACCACCCTTCCCGGTGAATCGAATCGTCGGATCTTGTTCACGAAGCGAACGCACCAAGGCGGCGCCATGCGTGTCGCCGCTGGCCTCCCCCGCAATGATCGCGAGATGGCGAACCGCTGCACTCATGCAGGCAGGACGGGCGACTTCTTGCGAGGATCGGCCTCTTCGATCTGCTTCGTGATTTGGATGGCCAGGTCGAGCGCCGCCGCTGCCTCGCGTCCCGTGACGCGGGGTTGGACCCCGTCGCGTGCACAGGTGACGAAGGCGGCGAGTTCTCGCTGAAGGGGCTCTCCCTTCACGACCTTGACCCGCTCGCGTTTGATCCCGCCCTCCTTGAGTCGGAGGATGTAGCCGCTCTGGTTTTGGTAGTTGAGTGAGAGATAAGCGTCCTCCTGAAAGATACGGATCTTGCGGACCTTGTCCCGGCTGATCCGGCTGGCCGTGAGATTGGCGACACAGTCGTTCTCGAAGCGGATTCTGACGTTCGCGATGTCTTCGCCCTTGCTGAGCACGGCGATACCAACAGCATCCACGCTGATGACTGGCGAGCGCACCAAGTGCAGCAGGATTTCCAGATCGTGGATCATGACATCGAGCACAACTCCGATATCCATGCTCCGGTTTGGGTAGGGGGAGAGACGGGTGACTTCGAGGAAGCGAGGGTTGGCCAACTGCTTCTCGAGCGCTTCGAGTCCGGGGTTGAATCGCTCAATGTGGCCCACTTGGAGGACGCAATTGTTCGCGGCGGCCGTGGCGGCAAGGTCGAGGGCCTGTGCCGTATTGGTGGCGATCGGCTTCTCAATGAGAAGGTGCTTTCCTTTGTTCAGCAGAAAGGTGCCGACCTCATGGTGCGATTCTGTCGGAGTCGCCACGGAGGCGACATCGACGAGTTCGGCAAATTCCTCAAGCGAGGTGCAAGGCTTGCCGCCATACTTGGAGGCAGCCTTCTGAGCGTTTGCCCGGTTTGCGTCGTAGATGGCAACGAGTTCGCAGTCGGGAAGTTCGCTGTAGATACGTGCGTGATTGATGCCGATGCTGCCTGGGCCGACAACGCCGGCGCGGATGGTCTTCATGATGGAATTCCCCAGAGGGTGATTTGGTGTTGGGTGGCTAGTGAAAAAACCTCCTCTTTATCGAGAAAGAGAGTGCGTCCCGCTTCCATGGCAATAGCGGCCACGCCAGCAGCAGCGGCCGTCTCCAGAGTTCGTGGGCCGACGACGGGAACGTCGAAGCGCATATCCTGACGGGGTTTGGAGACCTTCACGACTACGGCTTCACCCTTCCCTAGTTCGCCTCCCCTACGGATTGTCGAGTCGGTTCCGTCGAAGCCCTCGACGGCAAGGACTGTACCCTTCTTCACCACGACGGTCTGGCCGATATCAAGGCGGCTTACTTCCTTGGCGATGCCGAGGCCGAAGGCGATATCCTCCAGGAGTCGATCCTTGGGCTTGGGGCCGGCGATGAGTCCTTCAGTGGAGAGTTGATTCTCCAAGAACGTGGTGGCGATAAGGAGAGGGACACCTGCCTTCTCAAGCTCGTCGGCAATCGCCCCGAAGAGGGTCTCGGCATTACGTTCCTTCAGCTTGGCCAGCAGGAGGAGGGCATGAAAATCAGGCCGCAGATCGAAGAGGTTTCCCGGGGCGATCTGACCCGCCATCATCGAAGCGGTGGCGCCACTCTTCTTGGCGGCCGTGATGAGGCGGCCGAGTTGTCCAACGCGCATCCAGACGATCTCATCGACAAAGTCGGCAAGCGCAGGATCGGTCTCCCCCTCGAAGGCAGCGGCCACAACCTTGGTGACGCCGGCTTCGCAGGCTCCCTTGGCGGCAAGCCGGGGGTAGGAACCATTGCCGGCGATCAGAAAGAGTGTCTCGGGCTTCTGCACGATCCAGAAGGCTATCTGTAACTGAGCCGGTGAGACAGCCAGAAAAACACTTCACCCTACCGATTCTCACGACCATGCTTCCTTGATGAGAGGTTTCTTAAGTGCTCTGCTCGCTGCCGCTACATTTACCAGCTTGGTTTCGGCGGCTGAAATAAAACTGACAGAGCAGGATCAGAATCAGACTTGTTTCCTTCATAGGGGAGATGCCCTGCTCATCTCACTGCCAACCAACCGCACAACGGGGTATGGATGGAATTATCTTTTCTCAACAGCCGGCATTCTGAGGCAGGAGGGAAAGATGGTCTATCAGCAGGCGAAGAGCAGTGAAGGCATGGTTGGTGCCGGAGGAACCGAGATCTGGAAATTCATGGCGGTGAAAAAAGGAAAAACATCACTTTGCTTTTCCTATTTGCGGCCATGGGAACGAAACATTGCCCCCGTTAAGACAAACACTTGGAATATCATTGTCGAATGAAACGCATTATCCATTGGTTCCGCCGGGATTTCCGGATCACTGACAATACGGCGCTGGCTGCTGCGGTCGCGACTGTTGGCCCGGACGGGGAAGTCATCCCAGTCTATATCGTCAGTAACTGGAAGGGCTCGCATGAGTGGACTGGATCGGCACGTCAGGAATTCCTCTGCGGATCGCTCGCCTCCTTGGCCAGGAATCTGGAGGCGATCGGCGGACGTCTGATCATCCGCCGGGGTGATGCGGT